>Ga0256404_1007762_pt1 | contig 16706 bp, 14 predicted proteins | sample RumenRJG_01DNA_FD_185990 | JGI IMG/M metagenome (GOLD analysis project Ga0256404, IMG submission 185990) | Bovine rumen microbial communities from Lethbridge, Alberta, Canada - RJG_01 | ecosystem: Host-associated > Mammals > Digestive system > Stomach > Rumen | place: Canada: Alberta | collected...
GGCGGAATAGGGGAAGGATTGGTTTTCCGAAAAGGGAAAGTGATTAAAAAGGTTCCCGAAGACTGCCTGGTAAATGAATTGTTTGAAGAAATCAATAAAATTTTAGATGAGAGGAAGAAACAGTAAATGTTAGTCAGCAAATTATATGCCCCAACCTTACGTGAAGTACCGGCAGAAGCCGAGATCCCCAGCCATAAACTGATGCTGCGGGCAGGCTATATGCGCAAATCCGCTACGGGAATGTATACCTATCTTCCGTTAGCCCAGCGTGTCCTTCAGAAAATCGAAACCATTATCCGCGAAGAACTGAACGCCATTGATTCCCAGGAGATCCTGATGCCTATCGTTCAGCCTGCTGAGATATGGCAGCAGAGCGGCCGTTGGGATGTATACGGAGCCGAGATGTGGCGTTTAAAGGACCGGCACGGTCATGATTACTGCCTGGGACCTACCCATGAAGAGATGATTACGACCCTGGCCCATATGGATGTAAATTCTTACCGCCAGCTTCCTTTGTCCCTTTATCAGATCCAGGATAAATTCCGGGATGAACGCCGCCCGCGGTTTGGCCTTATGCGCAGCCGGGAATTTATTATGAAGGATGCCTATACATTTGATAAAGATGAGGAAGGTCTTAACAAATCCTATCAGGATATGTATGACGCTTATACAAATATCTTTAACCGGTGCGGCCTCACATTCCGTCCCGTAGAAGCTGACAGCGGAGCCATTGGTGGAAGCGGTTCCCATGAGTTCATGGTGCTGGCCGATTCCGGTGAAGCGGAGATCAGCTACTGCACACAGTGCGATTACGCGGCCGATACGGAAAAAGCGGAACTGAATCTTGTAGAAGCGCCGGAAGAAGAAGCACTGCCTAAAGAAAAAGTATCCACCCCTGACTGCAAGACTATTGCGGATGTATGCGCTTATTTGAAAGCACCTGTGGAAAAATCCGTTAAAGCAGTAGCCTATCAGAGCGAAAAAGGCCTGATCCTCTGTTTTGTCCGGGGCGACCATGAAGTGAATGAAATAAAGGTAATCAATACCTGCGGCGTCAACCAGCTGGAAATGGCACCTGCAGAGCTTCTGGCTGCAGCAGGGACAACAGGCGGATACATGGGACCCTGCGGCATTGATCCTGACAAGGCGATTGTTGTATGCGACCAGAGCGTGATGAAGATGCACAACTTCTGCTGCGGGGCAAACGAAGAAGGATATCATTTCATTAATGTAAATCCCGGCCGGGATTTTACTCCGTCTTTTGTGGCGGATATCCGTCTCATGCAGGAAGGGGATCCCTGCCCCCATTGCGGCGGGAAAATCGCAAAAGCCCGTGGCATCGAAGTAGGGCAGGTATTTAAGCTTTTCACAAAATACAGTGAAAAACTGAATGCCACGTATCTTGATGAAAACGGCAAATCGAACCCCATGTATATGGGATGCTATGGTATCGGTGTGGGACGCACCATGGCAGCAGCCGTTGAACAGAACAACGATAAGGACGGTATTATCTGGCCTGTTGAAATCGCACCCTATCATGTCATCGTAGTACCGATCAACATTAAAGACGAATCTGTTAAAGAAAAAGCTTTTTCCGTTTATAATGAACTGAAAAAGGCCGGTATTGAAGTGATTTTGGATGACAGGGACGAACGGCCCGGAGTTAAATTTAAGGATGCGGATCTCATTGGTTATCCGGTACGGGTAGTTCTTGGTAAAAAAGCGCTGGATAACGGCCAAATAGAAGTTAAAGTCCGTAAAACCGGCGAAATGAAAATGTTGCCTGCAGACGATTTTATTGATGGTATCAAATCAATACTTGCCGAGCTGAAGAAATAATAAGCTTTTTTACGTTTTCGGAATTTACGGGCGATAGAAAATTCAGCACCCTGTTCCCGGATCATGATTGACTGTTTGTAAGAATTTCAGAGGTGAACAATTTGGAAGCGTGGCTTGCGAATTTTACGAATTCCATACAATTTGAGATGCTGGTGCGGCTGGCGCTGGCTGCGCTATTGGGCGGCATTGTCGGTATGGAACGCGGTAGCGGCGACCGCCCGGCCGGATTTCGCACGCATATTCTTGTCTGTGCAGGTTCGGCTTTGCTGATGCTGGTTTCCATGTATGGTTTTGACGGATTTGATAAGGTTCCTTACAAGTATCCGGACCATCGCGACTCATCCCGTATTGCCGCCCAAGTAGTAAGCGGCATCGGCTTTCTGGGCGCCGGTACGATCCTTCATGAAGGCATAACCATCCGCGGGCTTACCACCGCCGCAAGCCTGTGGATGATTTCTGCCATAGGACTGGCAACCGGGGCAGGGATGTATTTTATCAGTATTGCTTCTACTCTTATTACTTTTATAACCCTTACGACGTTCCACACTATCGAAAAACGATACGCTGCAAACAACAGCAAGTCTGACCGCAAATACCTGCGAGTGACAGCTGCAGACAATCCGGGAACTATACCGAATATCACTTCCTTTTTGGAAAGCAACGGAATAAAGGTTAAAACGATCAACGTATCAAACAGACCCCTAAAAAAACAGGTGGTACTGGAGTTTTACCTGAAGATAAACCGTGAAACCGACCTTGGTTATATAATGGGCGGCTTACAGCAGATTGAAGGCGTCAAATCTCTAGAAAATATCGGCTGATTTAAGGAAACGCCATTTATCCGGAATGCAAGGAGCATGTATGAAGCCTGGCCATTTTCTAATCCCTGAAAATGATAAAATACAAGTTTTCTTTCAGTCGCTTTTCAAATCGGAAAGCGATCGCATGAAAGTAACACAAATATACACAGAAAAAATATGGATTGATGAAAAAGAGAATACCTGGGATATTGAATATACCTGCCCTGTATCTGTAGGTTCTGAGCTGCTGGATACCCTGGCTGACGGAATTAAAAAACAGTTCCGTCTGAATTATGTCTGCTGGAGCAACGGCAATATACACACCGATACGGCGGCGCAAACTAACTCTGGATTGGATCAGCCCTTTCCGGAGCCGCAGGAAAATGCCTGCCCAATGATGGATGACAGCATTCCGTTGCCGGAGGAGCCCCCAGAAGATGCCTTCCCTGATGAAGATGAAGAGTATATGCAGGCATATAATGCGTTATACGGGGAAAAATTCCAGGACGGATGCCTTTTCGGAAAACCATTTAAAGCGGATAAAATTACCCCCCTGAATGAGATTACGGAAGCAAGGAACCATATAACGGTCCAGGGACACATTGCAACCCAGAGGGACAAGGATGATAAGCTGGTTGCCTTTACGGACCGTGAAGTAAAGGGCCGTAATAATTCTACCCGGCTGCTTGTTTTATTTAATCTTGTGGATTCAGACGGCGGCATTTATGTCAAGCTTTTCTTTGAGGATCCCCAGGAAGGAAGAGAATTTGAAAAGCAGCTGAAGCCGGGCCTTGCATTACAGATCCATGGGAACGCAGAACCGGACCGGTTCAGTCATGACGCTATGACTTTTACTCCTTCGGCTATACAGAAAATCGAAGTGAAAAAGCGGGAGGATAACGCGCCTGTAAAGCGGGTAGAGCTTCACTGCCATACAAAAATGAGCAAGCTTGACGCGATTACTCCCATGGTGGACCTTGTGAAAACCGCGATCCGTTTTGGTCACAAAGCGCTGGCCATTACAGACCATGGGGTCATTCAGGCATTCCCTTTCTGTGCGGACGCAGTGGAAGAATCAGGCAGCGATCTGAAACTGATTTACGGCTGCGAAGGGTATCTGACCACCGACGAAGAAGGAAAGATCCTGAAAGAAGGCCTTCCCCATACAAAAAAAATCCATTCTAACCATATAATCATCCTCGCAAAAGATGACACGGGGCTGCACAACCTTTATAGACTGGTAACCCTGTCGCATCTTTGTTATTTGAAAGGGAGCGGGTCTCATGCCCGTCCGCTGATACCCCGCAGTATTCTGGAAGAAATGCGGGAAGGTCTGTTACTGGGAAGCGCCTGTGAGATTGGCGAGCTGTACCAGGCTATTGAACAGGGGAAACCGGAAGAAGAACTGTTAAAAATTGCAGATTTCTATGATTACCTTGAAATCCAGCCCCTGGGTAACAACGCCTTTCTGGAGCGGGAAGGCCGCTTTTCACACGAACAGTTGATCGAACATAATAAACTGATCTATCGTCTGGCAAAAACGCTGGATAAGCCCTGCGTGGCAACCTGCGATTCCCATTTCCTGAATCCTGAAGATGCAAAGACCCGTGCGATCCTGCAATACAGCCAGGGCTATAACGACGCCGACATGCAGGCGCCCCTGTATTTCAGAACCACAGAAGAAATGCTGGCCGAGTTCGATTATTTTGATAAGGAGACGGCCTATGAGGTCTGTGTTACAAATCCGAATAAGATTGCAGACCAGATAAGCCGCATCAAACCGATTCCTGACAGAGATCAGTTATATTCGCCCATACTTCCCGGAGCGGAAGAGGAGATACAGACATTAAGCTATGAAAAGGCGCACCGGTATTATGGGGATGTATTGCCGAAAATCGTAGAAGACCGGCTGAAAATGGAACTGGATTCTATCATAAATAACGGATATGCTGTCCTGTATGACATTGCCCATAAACTGGTAAAACATTCCATGGATGAAGGATATCTTGTCGGCTCCCGTGGTTCAGTCGGCTCCAGCTTTGTGGCATGTATGACAGACATTACGGAAGTAAACCCCCTGATTCCTCATTACCGCTGTCCAAAGTGCAGACATACCGAATTTTTCGAACATAACGAATATGCCAGCGGGTTTGACCTGCCGCCAAAAGCCTGTCCCCAATGCGGAACCGATATGGTTCGTGACGGTCATAATATTCCTTTTGCCGTCTTTATGGGGTTTCATGGAGATAAGGTGCCTGATATCGATCTTAATTTTTCCGATGAATACCAGCACAGGGCACATAAATACACGGAAGAATTATTCGGGCGCGACAATGTCTGCCGGGCCGGTACCATTGCAACCGTAGCGCCTAAAACCGCCTGGTCCTATGCAAAAAAATATTTTGAAGAGCACAATATCCCGGCCCATCCGGCTTATGTGGAAAGCTTTATCGCAGGACTGAACGGTGTGAAACGTACAACCGGCCAGCACCCGGCCGGTATCATGGTCATTCCGCGGGATATGGACATACACTACATCACTCCCATGAGTCGGCCGGCCGATGACCGGAACAGTAAGATCATTACGACACATTATGATTATCATTCCATCAATGACCGCCTGGTAAAACTGGATATCCTGGGCCATGTCGACCCTACCATGATCAAACGTCTGGAAGAATTTACCGGGATCCATGCCATGGATATTCCGGTAGGGGATCCGGAAACCATGTCTATTTTTTCATCGACCGATGTACTGGGAGTAACGCCCGAACAGATCGGTACCAACGTAGGCACACTGGGTATACCTGAATGCGGTACCCGCTTTACGCTGGATATGATCCACGACCTGAAGCCGAAGCTGTTCAGCGACGTAGTCCGCGTATCAGGATATTCCCACGGAACCAATGTATGGATCGGCAATGCAAAGGACCTGATCGAATCCGGGCATCCTGTAGAACAGACGATCTCAACCCGTGACGATGTTATGACATCCCTGATTGCCCGGGGCGTGGACCCTGCCATTGCTTTTAAAACAATGGAATATGTGCGGAAAGGAAAGGCTGCCAAAAAAGGACTGGAACCTGCCATGCGGGAAGCCATGGAAAAAGCGCATGTGCCGGAATGGTATATGAAATCCTGCGAAACCGTCCAATACCTGTTCCCCAAGGCACACGCGGTAGCCTATGTACTGAACGCATACCGGATCGCCTATTGCAAAGTTCATTATCCCCAGGCGTATTATGCGGCATATTTTTCCCAGCGGGCAGACGTTGACGCAACCATTATCGCCAAAGGTGAAGCATACATCCGGCAGTTCATAAAAAATGTGGACCTGCAGGGAAAGGAAGCAAAAGCAGTAGATAAGGAAACTGTGATTTATCTTCAGCTGGTCCTGGAAATGCTTGCCAGAGGATTTGAATTTTATCCCATCGACCTGTATAAATCACATTCGGTACAGTTCCGCCCCGAAGGGGAAAAAGGGATCCGCATACCATTATGCTGTCTTCCGGGGGTCGGGAAAGGCGTGGCCCGTACACTTTACCTGACAGTAAGCAATGCGGGACGTCCATTTATTTCTCAGGAAGATCTTCTTTCCTGTTGCCGCATTAAAGAACAGGAGATAACGGAAAAAGCTGCCAAAGGAGCAGAACTGCCGCCGGAAGAAGACGGGTTAGGCCATGTAGGGCAGTCCGCCCTGGATGCGCTTGAGGTATACGGAGCCCTAGGCGATTTGCCGGCCAGCAATCAGATGGAACTGTTTTAACTGATTAAACAGATTTTTGTAATATTTTTTACATAATCTTTCAAAAATACTTTTCTTTTATGTTTTTTAATGTTATAATATGTTAGGAAAATTTATGAAGCTTGTAGAAAGAGTGGGTGCAAAACCCGCTCTTTCGTTATATTGGAATCATTTAATGATCATAAACGGATGCAGGCAGAAAAACAGAGAATATGACGGGAAAGGATTAAGCAGATTGCAGGGAGTGAACAAATGAAGCGTGAAGAAGTCGAAGCATTGATAGCAGAGCTGGTGACACCTATACTGGCAGACACTGATATTTCTCTGGCCGATGTTGAATATGTGCGTGAAAAAGACTGGTATCTCCGCATATTTATCGATAAACCCGGAGGAATCGAACTTGACGATTGCCAGTATGTCAGCGAGAAACTGGCAGAGCTGCTGGATGAAAAAGACCCAATAAAAGACAAGTATTATCTGGAAGTCTCTTCACCGGGAATTGACCGTCCGTTAAAAAAAGACAAGGACTTTGAAGCTAATTACGGGAAAAAAATCGACATCCGTTTCTTTTCTGCGTGGGAAGGTGTCAAAGAACTGACAGGAACCCTTGTATCCCATACGGATAAAGAACTGGTGATTAAAAAAATTAACAAAGGCAAAGAAGATAAAAATCCGGTGACTATAGATCGCGCCTTGGTTGCATTAGTCAGACCGCATATCGATTTTTAAGGAGGAGCAGAAAAAGTGAATTCTGAATTCGTTCAGGCAATTGAAGCATTAGGAAAAGAAAAAGGGATCAATCCTGAAATCTTATTTCAGGCAGTAGAAGAAGCAGTAGTCAGCGCGTACAAAAAGAATTACGACAGTTCCCAGACCGTCCGTGTCGAATTATCAAAAGGCACAGGTGAATTTCATGTATTCGAACAGAGAAAGGTAGTAGAGCAGGTCGTAAGGCCTCACGACGAAATTTCCCTTGAAGAAGCACTGAAAATCAACCCCGGTTATATACTGGGGGACATTGTGGAACAGGAAGTATTCCCGAAAAATTTCAGCCGCGTGGCCGTACAGAACGCAAAACAGATCATTCTCCAACGTATCCGGGAAGCGGAACGGAATATGGTCTACGATAAATTTTCAGAGCGTGAAGATGATATTGTTAACGGAATCGTCCAGCGCGTTGAACGGGGAACGGTCTACGTGGACCTTGGCTCAACGGAAGGGCTGCTTATGGCAAACGAACAGGTCCAGGGAGAACGGTATCTGCCACATGACCGTATGAAATTTTACATTATCGAGGTCAAGAAGACAGGTAAGGGACCCCAGGTAATGCTGTCACGCACCCATCCGGGCCTTTTGAAACGACTGTTTGAACTGGAGGTACCCGAAATCCATGACGGCATCGTGGAACTGAAATCCATTGCCCGTGAGGCCGGGATGCGTTCCAAAATTGCAGTTTTCTCTAACGATGAAAAGGTGGATCCCGTAGGAGCTTGCGTAGGACATAAAGGAATGCGCGTTCAGAATATCGTCAACGAACTTCGCGGTGAAAAGATCGATATTATCAAGTTTAATACAGACCCTGCCCAATATGTTGCCAATGCCTTATCACCTGCCCAGGTAATAAGTGCTGTTGCCAGCGAATCGGAAAAAATCTGCCGCGTAGTCGTTCCGGATTTCCAGTTATCCCTTGCAATAGGAAAAGAGGGACAAAATGCCAGACTGGCCGCAAAGCTGACCAACTGGAAAATAGATATCAAACCGGAGTCAGATGCTGAATTTGAAGATCCGGTCCAGGAAGGGAGCGGTGAACAGGCGTGAAAGTAAAAAAAATCCCTCAACGTAAATGTGTGGGGTGCGGAGAAATGAAGCCGAAAAAAGAGCTGATCCGCGTAGTCCGTTCTCCCGAAGGGGAAATTTCACTGGACCTGACCGGAAAAAAAGCCGGCCGCGGCGCTTATGTATGTCCGGATAAAGAATGCATTTCCAAGGCATATAAAGGACACCGTCTGGAAAAAGCGCTGGAAAAACAGGTAAACGAAAGCGTTTACAAGCGGCTTTTGGAGGAATTGAACCATGGCTGAAAAAGATGTAGCCGGTGTTCTTGGACTGGCACAAAAAGCCGGGAAACTTTCTTCCGGGGATCTTGGCGTAAAAGAGGCTCTGGCAGACGGCAAGGTAAAACTTCTTCTGATTGCCTCTGACTCGTCTCCGAATACTGAAAAAGAGCTGCGGTTTCTGGCCGGAAAAGCTGATGTTACTGTAATTCAGTGTATGAAACGTTCCGAGCTGGGACTCTGTATAGGCAAAGCGCCCAGAGCTGCTGTTGCTGTACTGGATACAGGCTTTGCCGGACTGATTATAAAAAAGATGAAAGTGTGATATATGTCTGGAGGTATTGAATGGGGAAGAAACGAATTTTTGAAATAGCAAAAGATTATGGGGTAAAAAGTACCGAGATAATAAAATTACTGGCAAGTCATAATATATCCAAAACAAATTTCAGCAACGCGGATGACAGTGATATTGCCATTATAAGTGCTGCATTCAGCGGTAAACAGAACTCAGCCAAAGCAGATAAGCCGCAAAACAAAGAGGCGACTCCAAAAGCCAGACCATCCGAGAATCCGGTTCCCGGAAAAGCCAAGCCCGTTAAAGTTGAACGGCCCTCCATGATCGTAAAACCGGTTATTATGACCGTAGAAACAAATGCAGAAGGAAAAAGCACGATTACACATAACGCGCTTCAAAAAGACAAGTCTGCAAAACCTGCTGCACCTGCTGTTGCAGAACCGAAACAGGAACCTTCCGCGATTCGTACCGCTACGGTTCCTGCACCTTCTAATGACGGTAAAAACAAATACCGCAATGTTCCGAATAATAAAAATCATGCAAACAAAGCTGCAAAACCGGAAAATGGAAATAACGCCGATTCCGGATCACAGCAAAAGCCTGCCGTGAAACCGGTTGCTAACGTACAACCCAATCAGAACGCAGGAATAAATCTTTCCCAGAATCGTACAGAAGCCGGACACCCTTCCAATGCACGTCAGGGTCAGAACTTCAACCGTCAGGGCGGCAACTTTGGCGGTAACCGTAATCAGGGCCAGGGTCAGAACTTCAACCGTCAGGGCGGCAGCTTTGGCGGCAACCGTAATCAGGGCCAAGGCCAGAACTTCAACCGACAGGCCAGCGGATCTGACGGCAACCGTAGTCAGGGCCAGGGTCAGAACTTCAACCGTCAGGGCGGTAGCTTTGGCGGTAACCGTAATCAGGGCCAGGGCCAGAACTTCAACCGTCAGGGCAGCGGCTTTGGCGGTAACCGTAATCAGGGCCAGGGTCAGAACTTCAACCGTCAGGGCGGTGGTTCTGGCGGCAACCGTAATCAGGGCCAGGGTCAGAACTTCAACCGTCAGGGCGGCGGCTTTGGCGGCAAAGAACGCATGGATAAAGATGCCTCCCAGGGGAATAAATTTGGCGGCAATCGTCCGGCAGGCCGGAACATTGCTCAGCCCAGAAAACCCGCAGCAGGTGCTTTTGAAGAGATGCCCAGGGGAAAAGAAAGCCGCGAAAAATACAATAAAAAGCACGAAAAACAGATCAAAGGTTCTTATGCTTCCCGGGACAGCAGACCGATGCGCAGTGCCGACCATATGCGTCCTGCCAAGCATCAGAAAACAAAACAGGTAACCGGCGCCCGTCCTGAACAGCATACGACGGTCGTCCGTCCCACCATGGTCCAGATTGCCGAATCCATTAACGTTCAGGAATTTGCGAAGCTCATCAAGCGGGAAGTGGCTGAAGTGATCAAAAGTCTGTTCCTGTTAGGCGAAATGGTTACGATCAATCAGGATATTGACTTTGATACCGCAACTTTAGTTGGCACGGAATTCGGTGTAGACGTACAGCCTCTTCCGCCTGAAGAGGATCCTACAGAAATTCCGGAAATTGAAGATAACCCGGAAGATCAGGTGATTCGTCCTCCGGTCGTTACGGTTATGGGCCACGTCGATCACGGTAAAACGTCACTGCTTGATGCCATCCGCAAGACCCATGTGACCGCAAAGGAAGCAGGCGGCATCACCCAGCACATAGGCGCATATACCGTCAATGCAAACGGGAAGAAAATCACCTTCCTTGATACGCCCGGCCATGAAGCTTTTACGGCCATGCGTGCCAGAGGGGCCCAGTGTACTGACATTTCCGTACTGGTAGTTGCAGCCGATGACGGCGTTATGCCCCAGACGGTGGAAGCCATCAACCACTCCAAAGCTGCCGGAGTTCCGATTATCGTAGCTATCAACAAAATGGATAAACCGGCTGCCAATCCGGAGCATGTAAAACAGCAGCTTTCCGAAATGGAACTGATTCCGGAAGACTGGGGCGGGGATACGATCATGGTTCCTGTATCGGCCCATTCCCACGCAGGAATTGACGACCTGCTGGAAATGATCCTGCTCGTAGCGGAAGTGAAAGAACTGAAAGCCAATCCGAAACTTCCTGCACATGGTACCATTATAGAAGCCAAACTGGACAAGGGCCGCGGACCAGTAGCTACCGTTCTGGTACAACGGGGAACCCTCACCATCGGCGACTATATTATTGCCGGCACAGCCCACGGGCGTGTTCGTGCCCTGATCAATGACCGGGGAGAAAAAGTCCGCAAAGCCGGTCCTTCCACTCCGGTTGAAGTACTGGGCCTGAACGAAGTTCCCCAGGCCGGTGATATACTGGATACTGCAGATGAAAAGACTGCCCGCAGCGTTGCGGAGAAACGTATCGCAAAAGCAAAAGCGGAACAGCAGAAGGCCGCAAAGGTATCGCTGGATGATATTTTCAGCCGTATCAAAGAAGGCGAGCTGAAAGAACTGAATATCGTCGTCAAAGCAGATGTACAGGGTTCAGTGGAAGCCTTGTGCGCCTCTCTGGTAAAAATCCAGAACGAAGAAGTCAAAGTATCGGTCGTTCATTCCGGCGTAGGCGCTATCAATGAATCGGACGTAATGCTGGCATCTGCTGCCAATGCTCTGATCATCGGGTTTAACGTCCGTCCGGATGCCAATGCACGTAAAGTGGCAGAAACCGAAAAGGTCGATATCCGTCCGTACCGTGTAATTTATGATGCAATCAACGATGTGGAAGCTGCCATCAAAGGTATGCTGGCCCCGAAATTTGAAGAAGAAATCATCGGTCGTGTTGAAGTACGGCAGGTTATTACCATTTCCAAGATGATCATCGCCGGCTGCTATGTAACAGAAGGCAAGGTAACAAATAATGCAAAGATCCGCGTAATTCGCGACGGCATCGTAATCGCAGAGGACGAAATGGAATCCCTGCGCCGTTTCAAAGACGATGTAAAGGAAGTGGCTTCCGGTTACGAATGCGGCATTACCCTTGCAAAATTCCATGATATTAAAGAAGGCGACCAGTTTGAAGCCTACACCATGAAGGAAGTAGCGCCCCAATAAGTCGGATTGACAGGTGAGTTATGGCCAGATTACGAGTTGAAAAAGTGCAGGAAGCAATCCAGCACGAAATTTCCAGTATGCTGTTGCTGGACATCAAGGATCCCCGCATCAAACTGGTTACCGTTACGGGTGTCAACCTTACAGACGATATGAGCCAGGCCAAAATCTACGTAAGCCTTTACGGTACTCCTGAAGAACAGGAAGAAGCCTGGAAGGCGTTAAATAAGGCAAAAGGCTTTCTCCGTACAGAAATCGCAAAACGGATACGGCTTCGTTTTGCACCGGAGCTGATACTGGAAAAAGACACGTCATGGGAATATGGCGCCCATATAGACCGGTTATTGCGGCAGATCAAAGAAAATGAAGGAAACAAAGATGAGTAAGAACTGCACATTGGCGGAAACAGCTAAATTGCTGAAAGAAGCTGGGAAAATGGTGATCGTCAGCCATATCAGCCCGGATGGGGACACGCTGGGTTCCTCCCTGGCGCTGGCTCACGCTCTTCGCATGCTGGGCAAGGAAGTTATGCTGAATGTGGACGATGATATCCCGTCTGTATTTTCTTTCCTGCCAGGCATTGGGGAATACATGCGCTTTGCCCCCGATGATTCTGTACCGGCGGATCTTCTGATCGTAATCGATGCAAGTTCCGCCGACAGGGCAGGCAATGCGATGAATGTCGTGAAAGCCCGTTCTGTTCTTAATATAGACCATCATAAAACGAATACGCATTTTGCTGACTATCTGTATCTTGATTCCGACGCTGCAGCAACGGCAGAAATTATTTACAGCCTTTTACTTGAATTAGGTACGGAACTGAACACAGAGATCGCTACCTGCATTTACGAAGGCCTGTATACGGATACCGGTTCTTTCAAATATTCCAACACAACTTCCAGAACATTATCCATTGCATCCGCTTTACTTACATATGGAGTAAATCCAAGCCTCATTTCCGATAACATGGAAGTGAAATCCCGAAGCCAGGTGGAAATGCTGGGAAAAGTTCTTGAGACGCTCACTTTCCTGCGGGATGGTAAAATCGCTTATGTTGAGGTTGCGCCGGAACTGTATGACTACAATGTAGACACCGACACCTTTGTTTCTTACCCCCGTTATATTGAGGGGGTAGAGGTGGCCCTTCTGTTTAAACAGGTAGAAGAGAATCTGACAAGAGTAAGCTTCCGATCCAAGCAGGTCGATGTTGCAAAAATCGCTTTATCCTTTGGGGGCGGTGGCCATCAGAAAGCTTCCGGCTGCAGCATCCACGCACCGCTGAAAGAAGCGGAGTCTATTGTTCTGCCGGTAGTGGAGGAATTATTCCCATGACGTCAGGAATCGTGAACGTCCTTAAGCCTCCGGGTCTTACGTCCCATGACGCAGTAGCGAGAATACGGCGTATATACGGAGAAAAGAAGGTAGGCCATGCCGGCACTCTTGACCCGGACGCTGCAGGAGTTCTGCCTGTGTTTATCGGCAAAGCCACCAGGCTTTTGGAATATGCTTCTGTAGGAACGAAAGGGTATCGTGGGACCGGCATCCTGGGAGTCAGGACAGACACTGGCGATGACAGCGGTAACGTGCTGGAAAGAATGCCTGCAAACATTACAGAAGAACAAATGAACCAAGCCTTACAGCAGTTCCGCGGTAAAATATCACAGGTTCCTCCCATGTATTCCGCCTTGAAAATCCAGGGCAAAAAGCTCTATGAATATGCGCGGCAGGGCCTTGTTCTTGAACGTGCAGCCCGTACAGTGGAGATTATCAGCCTGTCGCAGGTTTATTTCCAAAATCCGTATTTCTGTATTGATGTGGAATGTTCAAAAGGTACGTATATCCGGACACTTCTGGAAGATATTGCCGCTTCAGTGGGTACCTGTGCCTGCATGTTGTTTTTGCTTCGGACGAAGGCGGGGGATTTTACGATAGAAGATTCCTTTACGCTAGAAGAGATTGAAAAAGATCCGGCTGCGGCGCTTCTTCCGCCGGAAACAGCGGTTACCCGCCTGCCTGTAATTACAGTTAATGAATTACAGGCTTACCGTATCACCAACGGTGTAAAAACTACGGTACAGGGAACGGCGCCAGGGCAGTACAGATTGAATTACAGAAATATATTTTTAGGCGTGGTTTCGGTGGAAAACGAAATCATAAAACCTGAAAAAATACTGGTCCAGATTAACGGAAATATTGACCAGTTGAAACATTGATTAACAGGTTTGCCGTAAGGCAGGCCCGATTATTTAAATAACCGCAAAGTGATCATCAGACAAATTAATTATGGAAATTGTCAAGCATTTATATCCAGATAAAAAAGAAACAGAAATATACAGCCGGCAGCCCTGCGTTATTGCCATGGGAACCTTTGACGGACTCCACAGAGGACACAGGGACGTAATTGATGCGGCAGCATCCTACGCTGCGGAACACGGCTATCGCCTTGCTGTATTTACCTTCAGCAACCATCCCTATGCCGCGATCCGTCCTTCCGCAATTCCCCAGTCGCTGATTTCCCCTGAAGAAAAGGTGAGGCTGCTGGACCGCTGGGGCGTTGACCTGCTGATCGATGTTCCTTTTAACAGACAGTTATCCATGTTGTCCCCTGAAGCATTTCTGGAAAAGCTGAAGCAGTTCCGTTTTACCTGTCTGGTCTGCGGCGCTAATTTTTCTTACGGCTTTCAGGGAACGGGTAATACGGAAACGCTGAAACAGGCCGCGAAAGAGCAGGGATTTGATTTAATCGTCAGACCGCTTCTTGAATATAAAAGCAAAGCAATAAGCAGTACAAGGATACGCCGGGCCATTGCAGACGGCAACCTTCGTGACGCGGAAAATATGTTGGGACGCTTCTGCAGCGTACAGGGCATCGTCCATAAAGGATTCCAGAGGGGCCGAAAGCTCGGTTTCCCTACGGCAAACCTGTATGTCAGCAGAAACGGAACGGCCCTGCCGCCTTCCGGTGTTTACGCCCTGCAGGTTCGCGACGGCGATACCATGTATAACGGGGTGGGAAACCTTGGAATGAACCCTACGTTTGACGACGTAATCCGGGAAGTTCTCGAAGTCCATCTGTTTAATTGCAACAGCGATCTGTACGGACATATACTGGAAGCTTCTTTTTGCTGCTTCCTGCGTAATGAACGACGCTTTGCATCGATAGAAGAATTAAAATCGCAGTTGGAAAAAGATAAAAATGACGCTATGGCCTGGTTCTCCGGGCAGAATAACGAACAATAGAAAAACCGTTTGACGTCATTCGATTTCTGTGCTAAAATACTTCAGTATCCTAACCGGGACTAAGAAGCGCGCTTCTCCAACGCCTGCCTGGTTCCGGCCGGACAATATATTTTATGGAGGTTTGTTACTATGTTAACGACAGAAGAAAAACAGGCTATTATCAGAGACAATGCCCGCCATGAAGGTGACACGGGTTCTCCGGAAGTACAGATTGCGGTTCTCACCACCCGCATTGCTGCCCTTACCGAACACCTGAAGACCAACAAGAAGGATCATCATTCCCGTCGCGGTCTGCTGAAAATGGTTGGCCAGCGCCGCGGTCTGCTGAACTATTTGCAGAAAAAAGATATTGAACGGTATCGTGCAATTATTGCAAAACTGAACATCCGTAAGTAATCTCTGCAGACAAAAGGCCCGCCAAAAGCGGGTCTTTTTTTATTATTATTTTTATAATTAACCGCTTTTTTGTAATGTACATTTGTATTTTATTAAAAAATTATGTATAATATATTCCAAGACATTTGGGAGGACATATGAATACAGGTTTTGAAGGAAGAATCAGTTCCGTAAAAAAGCACAGCGCAGCAGATAACGCCGGCGTACTTGCAGGCGAATCACTTTGTGCCATCAACGGAATGCCGCTCCGGGATATACTTGATGTCAGTTTTGCGGCTGCCGATTATGATCCGGAACTGACGGTTCGCGGAAAAAACGGCGGGCTGCGCAGGGTACAGGTCCAAAAAGATATTGACGAAGACCTGGGTCTTTCCTTTGAAAGTGCTGTATTCGACAGGGTCCGCCTGTGTCACAACCGATGTGTTTTCTGTTTTGTGGACCGTATGATCCCGGGCCTTCGCAAAGGATTATATGTGCGTGATGATGATTACCGTTTGTCGTTCTTATACGGAAACTTTGTAACACTTACAAATCTGTCAGAAGAAGATTTCGAACGTATCATCCGCAATCACATGTCACCATTATATGTGTCCGTCCATGCTACCGATCCCCAGGTACGGCAGTCCATGATGAAAAACCCTCATTCCGGTGAAATCATGGATAAGCTCCACCGTCTGTTTGAAGCCGGTATCCACATCCACGCGCAGATCGTCTGCTGCCCCGGATGGAATGACGGCCATGTTCTGGAAAAATCATACCGGGACCTGGCGGGTTTATCGGATTATGTTGAAGACATGGCGATCGTTCCGGTAGGAATCACGAAAAACAGGGAAAACCTTCCGGATTTACAATTATTTACAGAAAAAGAAGCCGCCGCCGTTGTGGAAAAAGTTTCCCAGTGGCAGGAGGAATGCCGTCGTCGGCTGGGCCGTTCCTTCGTTTATCTGGGGGATGAGTTCTATATACTCGCACAGAAAGAACTTCCGCCGGTCGAATGGTATGACGGGTTTCCGCAGTTGGAAAACGGTATCGGCCTGACAAGGAATTTTATTGCCGAATGGGAAAGGGAAGCACAGCGTCAGAGCAGTACCGATGTGCCCGAACATACCGACTACGTGATTCCTGTAGGCATATCGGCCGGGAAACTGCTTCAGCCGATCATGGAGCAGTTTAATCGGCGCCACCATACAGACCACCGATTTATCCCGGTAATCAATGATTTTT
>Ga0256404_1007765_pt1 | contig 16700 bp, 13 predicted proteins | sample RumenRJG_01DNA_FD_185990 | JGI IMG/M metagenome (GOLD analysis project Ga0256404, IMG submission 185990) | Bovine rumen microbial communities from Lethbridge, Alberta, Canada - RJG_01 | ecosystem: Host-associated > Mammals > Digestive system > Stomach > Rumen | place: Canada: Alberta | collected...
TATTGAAATCAGCATTTACTAACATTGATAAATTGCACTGAGGATCCAAATCAATACCAAGTGTTTTGTATCCGGCTGCAGAAAGTCCATAAAGCAATTCTCTAGCAGTTGTTGTCTTGCCGACACCGCCTTTGTTGTTTGTTATGGTAATAATCATGAAGGCCCACCTCTTAATATTTTTATTTATTATAAATCACAATGTTTTTTTAGTAAACTAAATTGTCGTGCATTTTACACAAAAAGTTATACTATATAACATAATTATATACAAAATATTTCGGTAATATTTATAAATAAATTAGTACAAAGTGTGTCAAATGTCAGACAAAAGACATACGAAAATAAAACACGCTCTAGGATTGATTTTGAGAGGACTTTTTTGAATTTTTGATAAATTACACTACCCTGCTCTTTTTGGCTTGTTTTAACGCTTTTTTGACGCTTTTAGATAACCTAAATATTTAGATTATTTTGTGTAAAATACTTAAAAATACTTGCTTTTTTTTGGGATATATCCGATAATATCTGCAACGGACTAATCAACCGTTTTTAACATTTAGCATTTCACGTAACCTAAAGAGAACTTATTTAGTCGGCATTCAAAGTGCCAACTTCCAAGTCAACTTTGAGGATGGCACTTTGAGTGCCAACCGAATTTCTTTAGTTCCCCAAATACTGTTTTAGTGAAATGCGACAGTGTTGAAGGTGTGATAGCCGGGGAAAAGAGGAAAGAAGGACTTCTGGCTGCCGACTAAATAAGTTCTTTTTTTATTCCCCTACTTTCTGCCAATGATTCAAAAAAAAATTGGGTGGGAATAAATTGGCGTTTGCAGCTAACGGAACATCTGCACTTGTATTAAAAAACTATCTTCTCAAATCTTATAACGTAGGCGAGAATTCTCGTTATCTCAAAATTCGTAGTGCCTGTGATAAAGGTCGTTCTGAAAATTACCGCCGCCCTATTGAGGAATCATTAACTTATCCGTATATCTCACCTAACTCAGATTTTAATATTGCCTGGATTGTTTTCGATATTGATAGATACTTCAACCCTTACGAATTATATGACAGGAATCTGCCATTACCTACCTTTATTGTTTTTAATCCTAAAAGTGGTTATGCACATCTTTGGTATAAACTTAAGAATCCTGTTTATTGTCAGGGCAGCTTCAAGAAATCAAAACCTTATAAATATTATCGAGCTGTTTGCAAGGCTTTGTGTAAAGCTTTAGGTGCAGATTCTCATTTTAACGGTAAGTTATGTAAGAATCCTTTATATCCAGAATGGAAAACCATACAATTTTCTGATTCAGAATACTCGCTCGCAGACCTTGCCGCACATCTTGATCTGAACTGGAAGGAAAAGAAAAAGAATAAATATACTGCAAAGAAAATTTCTGCTTATGATAGTGCAGAAGAATTTTCAGGAGCAGAGAAGGGTAGCCGCAATTCTTCTCTTTTTGATTACTGCAGATTCAAGGCGTACCATAAAAGAATGACAGCTGATTGTTCAGAGTCCGAGTTTGTGGAATGGTGCGTTGACTGTGTGCGTGAAGCTGACAAAAAGAATCCTTATCCACTTGGCGAAGAGGACGAAAAAGAGATCCGGCAGATTGGAGAATCTATTGGATATTGGACATGGGCTAATCTTGACGTACTTTCTGTTACCCAATCAAAATACGATGATGCTGACAGAGAGCGTTCCTTGAAGGTTCGACAGAGAAAGGCTGCGAAGAAGTTAAAAAAGATTGAAAGATACATGAAAAAGCATCCTGATGCATCGAATAGAGCTATTTCGAGAGCTTTGGGAGAAGGTTATTCCACTGATACTGTAAATAAAGCCATAAAGAAGATTAAAGCTGCTCAGCAGGCTGCTGCAGAACAGAGTAAGGCATCTGCAGCCGAAGTTGTCGGATTATTACCCCCTCTTCATATTGTTGGTGAGAGATTTGTTAATCAGGTTGTAGTCCCCGTAGGGGACTCGAATGGGGCAGGGGGCTAACTCTTATTCCTGGTAATATTGTCGGAGCATTTCTAAAAGCCTTGATAAATAAAATGAAAAATGATGCAGGGCAAGAGTGAAGCGAAGCTTCACCGCGGCAGGTGGGGGTCTGGGGGCATCTGCCCCCGGCATATTATATAGTATTTGTTTTTTGTTCTTGAATAACCTAAATATATGGGTTATCATGGCTATTATGGAAACTGTGAAGCAACAGATTGATCGTCATATTGATGAATTAAAAATTGATAATGAAAGCCTTAAAGCTGACCTTGAATATTTTTATAACATTTCAAGGGGTAAATCAAAGATATATATTGATTCTGAAAAGTTGGAAAAACTCTTTTTTAAGGCAGATGAAATCTGCAGGACTGTTGAACGTCTTGATAGGGCTAATAAAATCCTTTACCAGAACAGAGGAAAAAGTTCTTTTAAGAAATCAGCTGCATCTAAAATAAATGGAGCTAAAGGTGGCCGCCCGCCAAAAGAAATATCTGCAGCTCGTAAAAGAATTAACGAATTAGATGATAAATGGGTTCGAGGTTTAATTACTGATGAGGAAAAAAAAGAGCAGGAGCAGCTTTATCAGCTTGTTCGTGATTGGGAGAATAAAAGAAAACCCAAATAATTAGGTTATGAACCGTCACGTGACGGTTCTGTGTTAGTAATGAATTGTATTTTCACGTGTTCTTTCCCGGGCATATTCGAAATGTCTTTCCAAATATTTTGGTTTCTTTTTATGCAGTTCTGCATAATTATTTACGCCTTCGGCATCCATATCATCCGCAATCTGCCGGAAGGTTTTTGCACTTGCTTCTGAAACAAACATAGTCTGTATTTCTGCAGTTCCAAAATTGTGCATGGGATTTCCTTTTTCATCTTTGAAATCATAGCCGTTTAATTGTCTCTCATATTTCCTTATTTTTTCATCATACATGTGTTTGATTTTTGCAATAAAACCTTTTACGCCTTGTTTTATTTTTTGGATCAGCGTTTTTGTGTCTTGTTTCTTCTGGAATGTATTATTGAATTCTGAATCTATCCAGGCATCCGTATCTGTTCCTTTTGCAAAAGACAGAGCTTCTTCCCATTCATTTATTTTTGTAGATTTTTCTCTGTATTCCTTTCTGTATTCAAGCATTGATTCCTGGTTGTCGTCAAAAATCTTTTGCTGCTGCTTAAAATATTCGTCAGCCTTTGTATAATCCTCATTATATTTTTCGACTGCATCATTAAGTTCTTTTCTGTCTGCAGCCAAAGAGGACTCTCTTTTTTCCAGGTCTGTTTCCTTTTCGTGATTAGCAGCCGCATCTATTTTTATCTGTTCTTCTCGGGCAGAAATATCCTTTTCTTTTTCCTCAACGGCCTTTTTTTCTGCTTCTAGGGTAGATACATTTTTTTCTCGTTCAGAAAGTTCTTCTGCTTTCTGTTGCTGCTGCAGCTCGGTTTTATCTTGCTTTGCTTTTTGGTTATCTAATATTTCCTGCCTGAAATCCTGAGACTTCTGGACTTCGTAAAGTTGGTTATATTTAGCTTTATAATCCTTGTCTACGGAAGTTTTAACTTCTTGATAAAGGTCATTTCGTATCTGTTCAATGTCGTTTCTGTAGGCTTCTGTTTCTTTGTTAATTTGTCGGGCTTCTTCGAGCTGGCTTTCAGCTTCTTCAACAACCTGGACCTTAGATTCCAGATAGGCATCTTTTTCGGTCTGTTCTTTTTCCTTCTGAGCCTGCTCGGCTTCTTTTTTTGCGAGAGCTTCTTCCTTTTCTTTTAGTTCTTTTTCTTTTTCAGCAAGTTCTTTTTCTTCCTCGTCTATATAATCAAGCCGTGTAGACAGTTCATTATAAAGGGCGAGATTTCTTTCCTGGATATTTTTGTCTTTTGATTCAATGTAATCTTGTGTATCTAAATGCTGTCTGTGTTCGCCAGGATTCTTAATTTTATAGCCGTGTTTTTCAAACAGACGGATAAGGCAATCTCTTTCATTCTTGATCCACTGCATTTGTGCAGTGAGCAGCCTGGTCTTTATCGGCTTGCCTTTTTCGTCTACACGGCTGCTCATAAACTCTTCATACTGTGCCTGCCTTTCCGGGTCTTTATAATGTTTTTCTGCAATATGAATTCCGAACTTTTTTTCAATGACAGAAACATCTAGTTCTTTGTTAATAAAGCCCTGGGCGGCAAGAGCTTCGGTCAAAGAGTTTTCAACATCAAGTCCATTAACACGAGTTTTCTTTTCAATCTCTTTTCCGGTGAGTTTATCAAGCAGGCTTTCTTTTTTATTCTGTTCGTCTATGAAGTTCTGCCAGCGGTTTCTTGAAACGGGAATGTAATCAACGTGCATATGAGGTGCGCCTTGAACTCTGCCGCCTTTTCCATCATCCCTGGTTTCATCATCGTGATAGTATGCTCCGATAACTTCCATGTTCGGATTTCGTTTTTTGAATTCTTCCAGAGCTTCAATGTAAATCAAGCGTACTTCTTCAGGATTGTCCGGCAGATTATCTTTATTTCCAAGCGTAATTATGTATTCATAAACCGGAACTTTGTTCTTCGAGTTTTTTATTTTTTCGTAGTATTTTTTTCCGCTTTTAATTTTTCTGTCGGAGCGTTTTTGCTTTGCGTCATATTTTTCTATTGCTTCGGCAAAGAGTCGTTCATAGGCATCTTCCGGCTTTTCATCGAGAATTACATGAGTTTTTGCCCACTCTTCGTGTTCCTCTTCGGTTTTGTTTTTAAAGCCTATGTGTTCCTGGTTTTTGCAGTAATCTTCATCACGAATATTGTGTTCTCTGTTCGCCTGAGATTTAGTTGCCCTTACAGTTCCCTTTGTGTCTTTCGCATCTTCTTTGCGGCCACCGTTGTGAAATGACACAGTGAAATATTGTTTCTTCGCCATTTAATCGCCCTCGCTATCGCAGGAATCCGGCTTTCTGGCCGGAGATATAATCAATCTGTTTTCTCAGATTGATTATATCTTGGATTTTGACGCGTGTCAAAATCAATAACCCAATATTGTTTTTGTCATTCTGCACTACGCTTGAACAACAAAAACCATTGGGGCCCAAACCGTATCGTCGGTTTATCTCTCGTCAGGGCAAGCCCTCGACACTCCCAGGGGGCGCACCCCCTCACAAAAATCTTGCTTTATTTCAGCTTCTGAACGAAGCCTTATAAAGCTCGCTTTTTGCTCACCCCGTGTAATATGCCTTGATTCAAACTTGCGATGTTTCCGGCAGCTGCCGAAACCCCGCAAGTCTTCATCTTCGTCATATTACATTTTTAATCTGTTCCGCTGATCCATACGCTGAACGCTCCTGGACAGCTCCGCAGCTTAAAAACTCTTCGTGAACTTCGTTCACGGTCTTTGAAAATGCAAAGCATTTCCAAAGACACCCCTTCGGGGGTTATAATTATATATGTTATAATATACACTAACATATATAATTATAACATGGAATCCCCTTCCCAAAGGAGAGGTGTAACAGTTTTGTTACGGTCTAAACCGTTTCAAAACTGTAGTTATAAATAGATTAATTAAAAGAGTTTTTTGAGAGCATCATAGATGCCACAAATTAAGATACCTGTAATTATTTCCTTAATGGGAAACCAGCCACCACAAAAGTCATAAATGACTTTTACCAATTCAATTATTTTAATTAATAAAAAAATCCTCATAAAATAATTAGCCGAATTGATGAAAATTCAAACTTCATCCTGGGGCTTGTGTGGCGTAACAAAACTGTTACAGGATTAAAAAATATATGCTTGCAAAAAGCTTCCAAACTCTCTCCGGGGAAGATGCATAAAATTCATGTTTATTAAAAATGTAAATTTAAATGAATTCAGGTTTATGAAAAAAAAGACAGTAATTTTCAATTACTGTCTTTTTAAGATTTCTAGACTGCTCTAGATTGCGTTATTTGGATTTCATCCGTACATTTATACGGAATATTTACAAATAGAAGGTTCAAACTTTCTTGTATTTTAAGAAGAAAGAGTAGGGCACAGCCCATTCAGGGGCACCATCATTGAGCCTGTATTTTTTATCCTCGTCATCGTAGGTGTAAAAAATCTTTTCTCCCAGGTCTCCATTTTCAGCTACAAAACTGAAAACAAGCTTTACGGCACCGTTATCAAATAAATCTCTGTAGATGATTTCATCAATTCCACCATAACCTTTTAGATCATGAACGGCCATTAATTTGTGATAATCCCAATCCATTTTATATTTTTCTGGTGGAGTCAAAGTTCGTTTTGAAATTCCATATTCATCAATTGAAACTTTGCTTTGAAGTTTTTGCATTACATCTTTGCCGATGTATTTATCAAAAAGGCTGCTGAGCTGAGCTTCCAGGTCAGCCTTTTCCTTTGAAAGTTCCATGGATTTTTCTTTGTATCTCTTCCTTTGATTTTCTTGAAGATCTTCCTGAATGATTTTATATCGTGATAAAAAAGCTTCTCTGTCATATTCATTCATGAATATGGTTGCGGAAACTTTTATAGTTTGCCTTGTACAAGAGGTGAGAGACTTTTTCAGCAGAGCTTCAAAATCACTTGTTTTGTACCAGGCAGATTCAGTTATCTCTTCATTGTTGAGAGCCTGTGCTGCCATATATACCCAGTTCGGAGTGAATGATTTTCGGGAGCCGCCAACTCTTCCACTGTTCAAATAAATCTTATCTAGTTTTGGAAGAATGTATTTTGTAACCCAAGGCCGATATGTTTTTAATAATTCACATATCATTCTTGTTGATAAAGTATGTGTAGTCTGCAGAGCTTTCAAAGCCTGTTCAAAGGTCAGATCGGATTTTGTCTGTTTTCTAACCTTTCTTTTCATTTCAGGAAAAGGCTTTCCATCGTCATCAAATAACAATACGGTTCCTGGTAAATCTTCCATCATTCTGCTCCTATTAGTAATATATGTTATATAATACACTAACATATATTACTATGCAATAAAAATATATGTCTGAGGGTAGTGAACATAGTCTAGATTGCGTTATTTCGTAGTAATGTACGGCTAGAAAGCGAATTTTGACGATTTTTTTAACTTTTTTTCAAAATCTTTTCCTAAAATGATACATCTTTGACAATATTATATATGAGAACTTTTTAGGTTCTAAATTATTGCCGGAGGTATTTATATGGCTGCAGTATTTAATCCATCAATGATTATGACAGGTGATTTTTACCAGGAGAATTATTCTGACGATAAATCGCCATCAAGTAGAGAAATTGAACAGATTCTTGGAGAGAAGATTGATCCAGGTTTTGCAAACATGCTTGACTCTATGACAGGAAAGGAAGCAGCAGAGCTTCTTGATAAATTACTTGATTCAAAGAAATAGAGCTTGTAATCAGCTTCCAAACTCTCTCCGATGGATTCTAGAATGTTCTAGATTGATTTATTTCGTATAAATGTACGGATAAAATCCAAATATTTACAAATATTGGTATAAATGATTATATCATGTTATAATAAGGTACAGGTATAACGACCCGCAAGTTGCCTCGGGATTTTTAAATTTGAAAAATAAAATCTTTTAACAAAATTTAAATGCTGTGTTATAATTAATCTATATATTTTTCGAAGAAGGTGAGAATATGGGGTCAAAACTACGTGTAACACTTACAGTAAAATTATTAATTATGATCCTTGCTGTTATTCTATTTACAAGCATTACAATTGGTGCTGTTGCATACAGTACTGCATCAAAAGGAATGACACAGAGCGTTTTCAGTCATATTGATGCTGTTTCTTCTGATGTTGTAAATCAGATTGTTGGAATAAATGAAAAACATCTTACTTCAATCCGCTTTATTGCGAATCTTGATTTTATGAAGGATGAAACGGTTCCACTCGCTGACAAGCAAAAAGCTTTGACAACTATTGTCGCCGCATTAGGAAAAAAATACGAAAACGTTGCATTTTATGATAAAGATGGAAATGCCATAACTGCTGACGGGCGAATGATAAATATGGCAACCCGCATATATTTTACTGAGCCTATGGCTGGACGAGATTATATTTCTAATCCTGCATTCAGTCCAATCACAAACGGAATCCTTCAGCAGTATAGTGTTCCGGTTTTTAATAATAGTGGAAAGCCAATTGGTGCAGTAGTAATGCTTATTAATGGTAATGCGCTGTATGATACAATTGTAAATTTTGATATGGGTGGGGGCATGCATCCTTCTGTAATTGACTGGAAGGAGGGTGTTACTATTGCCAATGCAAATGAAGGAACTGACGAAAGTGCAAATGGAAGTGAAGGAGAAGGTCTTAGTGAAACAGAAGGTTTAGGACTTGTTCTTAACAATATTTTTGCCGGAAAAGAAGGTATAGAATCATTTGTAGATCCAAATATTCATGCTCACCTTATCGCTTCATATAAAAAAGTTCCGGGAACAACCTGGACAGTATTTGCTGTAGCACCTTACATGTTTTACTTTGGAATTCTTTCAAAAATGCAGAAGACTCTTGCTTTCATTATTACGCTGACAATTGTTATTGCAGTTATTATTATTGCATTCCTTGTCAGACTTCTTGTAAGGCCTCTTAAAACTGTAAAAACTTCAGTTAATACAATTGCAAGCGGAAATGCAGATCTTACACAGCGTATTCCAACAGCTACAAATGATGAAATTGGCGATGTTGTAACTGGCTTTAATGCTTTCGTAGAAAAGCTGCATGGAATTGTATCAAATCTGAAGACTTCAAAGAATAATCTTATGAAGGTTGATACAGGACTTCAGGAAACCACACAGGATGCATCTGCTTCAATTACAGAAATTATTGCTAATATTGAAAGTGTTAATAAACAGATTGTTTCTCAGGCTGATTCTGTACAGGAAACTGTCGGTGCAGTAAATCAGATTAGTTCAAATATTGATTCTCTTGAACGCATGATTGAATCTCAGGCTGCTTGTGTAACAGAAGCTTCAGCTTCGGTAGAAGAGATGATTGGAAACATCAATTCTGTAAATAATTCTGTCGTAAAGATGATTGATTCGTTCCATACTTTGCAGACTCACTCTTCAGAAGGTTTTACGACTCAAAACAACGCAAATGAAAAGATTATGCGCATTGAAGAACAGTCAAAGATGCTCCAGGATGCCAACACAGCAATTGCAAATATTGCGGAACAGACAAACCTTCTTGCAATGAATGCAGCAATTGAAGCGGCACATGCAGGTGAGGCCGGAAAGGGATTTGCGGTAGTTGCTGATGAAATCCGTAAACTTTCAGAAACTTCTACAGATCAGTCTAAGACAATTGGTTCTGAGCTTCAGAAGATTCAGCAGACAATTGAAGAAGTTGTTAGTGTTTCTGCGGAAACTAACACGGCATTTACTGCAATTGAGCACAGTATTACAGAAACCAGTCAGCTTGTTGAACAGATTAGAGGTGCAATGGAAGAACAGCAGATTGGTTCAAAACAGATTATTGATGCTTTGCAGTCTATGAATAATTCAACTTCAGAAGTACGTTCTGCTTCAAATGAAATGTCTGTAGGAAATAAACATATTATGGACGAAATTTCTAAGCTTCAGGAAGCCACAGATACTATGAAAGGAAGTATTGATGAAATGCACATTGGCGTAGAACGAATGAATGCAACAAGTGCAGCCCTTACTGTAATCACAGGTGCTGTAGCTGACAATATTAAACAGATTGGAAGCGAAATAGATTTGTTCAAAGTATAAGTTATGTACATATTTCTGCGTACAAAACCAGAATAAATCAGTTTATGTCTCATTCCCGGGCAACGTGATATGTACCCCTTTTACTGGACAAAAGTAAAAGGGGTATTTTTATGCGTTACACATTAGAATACAAATTAAAATGTATTGAAATGTACAGGCAAGGAATCTGGCCAGAAACTCCAGATGGAATAAAAAATCCGCAGGATTTTCATAAGATGATTCGTCGGTGGAAAAGAATCGAAGAACATCAGGGATTATTAGCTTTATCTCATAAGCATCACAGAAAACAATGGACTCCTGAAGAACGTTTTGAATTAGTTTCAAAAGTTCTTGCTGGGGTTTCAATCCAAGAAACTGCATGTAATGCAGGAATTGATTCTGGACAACTTTATCAGTGGGTTAAAAAATATAAGGCAAACGGTTATGATGGATTAATAAACATTCCAATGGGGCGTCCAAGGAAAAATCCAATCATGAAGAAAACTTCTAAAAATACAAAGCCACTCACAGAAGAAGAACGAGAAGAATTAATCCGTTTAAGATCTGAAATAGAATACCTGAAAACGGAGAACGAAGTAATAAAAAAATCCATAGCCTTGAGACATGCAGAATGGGACCGGCAACTCAAGGCGAAAAAGCAGAAGTCCTCAAAGAACTCCGTGAAAAAGGATTCAGAATAAGTTATCTCTTAAAAGCTGCAAACATGGCAAAATCAACTTTCTACTTCGAAATAAGCAAAAAAGATGGCGTGGCAGAGAAAAATCAGGTCTTAGCACTTGAAATACAGGAAATTTTCAATGCAAATAAACGACGTTATGGTGTTCGTCGAGTTTACAGGGAACTTGTGAATCGTGGAAAGAATGTAAATCACAAGCGTGTGCAGAGAATAATGCATGCAATGGAACTAATGGGAAAGCGTCCGAAAGAAAAATATCATTCCTACAAAGGTGAAGTTGGAAAGGTTGCTGATAATATAATCAGCAGAGATTTCAGTACAACGGCTCCATTTCAGAAATGGACAACTGATGTTTCTCAATTTAATTTTTCCTGGGGCAAGTGCTATATATCTCCAATACTTGATATGCATACAAATGAAATTATTTCTTATGATCTATCTCTGAGTCCAAATATGGAACAGATAAAAAGAATGCTGGATAAGGCGTTTGAAAAATTCCCAATAGTAAATGGACTTATTTTTCACTCAGACCAAGGATGGCAGTATCAACATAATTATTTCAGAACCGCTTTGATTGATCATGGAATTACTCAATCTATGTCACGTAAAGGAAATTGTTATGACAATTGCATTATGGAAACTTTCTTTGGCCGCTTAAAAAATGAAATGTATTATGGTCATGAAAAAGATTTCAGATCGTTTGAAGAATTCGCTGTGGCAATTGCGGAATACATAGATTATTATAACAACGAGCGAATTCAGGTTAAAACAAAATGGATGCCTCCTGTAAAATACAGGGAAGCATCCATTTGTTCCGCCTAGTTCATAATATGGGTCCAGGATTTTGGGTACATATCATTTTTAGAGGGTCGTTATACAGTGGAGGCACGAATATGAAGTTGAATGATTACATTGCATTTTCAAAAACTCATGGAAGAGACTCCGCAAAATTTTTAACAAGATACAACGGAAAATCTGTTTATATAGGAACTCGTAATAACAATAAACCGAGGATGACAGGATATCCGCTTTTAATGACAGAAAAGAAAAACCAGATAGTTGCTCTAACCCATGATGAAATAAACAAAGTTCTTGCGTCTATGCCAGATGATGAATGATTTACAGCTTTAATCAAAACCGGGCCAAAAGTACAAAATCATTGGAATATGTATTGAGGTCTATATTTAAGTCAAATTAAACTTATAAAAGCTTGTTTTTGCATATATATTTTATCGTTAAATTGCACTTTTAATGGCAAAAATTAGAAAAAATCGGGCCAAAAGTACAAGATATATTTTTATGTAATAAATATATTTTTAATTTTTTTTGTTATGACGACATTGTTCACAATCTCTATTTGATAATAAATTCTTAAAATTAAAACTACTTATAATAGAGATTCTGTCTACTAAACCTAAATATTTAGGTTTAGTAGAACGTTATTTTAATGCTTTTTCCCAGTTAATTTTACCAGGTTCGTAATTAAGCAAAGAAAGCGGATTGTGCATATCAATATTTGTTAATTGGGCATATTCGATTATTGATAATTCTGGTTTTGATATTTCCGATCTTTTTTTGTTAATGGCTTTTAGATCATCCATGAATAAATCGTACTGACGTTCGAAATCACCTCTTTGTTCGATTGGTGATAATCCATTTCTTTTCGCTTTTATTGCAGCCTGTTTATGTTCTTTGTCTTTTTGTTTTGTACTTTTATATTCTGATGTTGAGCCTGCAACAAATGTACTCGGTTTCATTTTGATAATAAGCTTCTTTTTTCTTCGCAGCTCGTTGATACAATCAACAATATCTTTTCCTGTACAATCTTTGATTTCTTTTTTAATTGGTTCTTCTCCAGCATATAAAGGCTGCTCTATTGAATAAAGCCTTGTATCAAGAGTGATTTTCCCTGCAGAATCTTTTATTGGAAGGCCGCCACAAACACATTCTAGGTGTTTGTAATTTTCACTATCTTCAAATATAAATTCTACAACGGTAACTTCTTCTGGTGGTGGAGTAAATAAAACTTTTATAATATCTACATTTGGTATATGACCTATAGCTGACACAATTCTTACATGAGGATGCTCAGGTTCCTTCCCTGTTGCGTATTTGCAGAATTCAATACCGTTTTTTATACAACGTTTTATATGTTCAGAAATTACTTTTCTGTTCCTGCCCTCTTCTACTTTTGCTTCTGCAAATATTTTAGCTCTTATATCACTGATTTCTTTTCCGAGTATTTCTTTATTCCAATGCTTAATAAAACTAATACCTTCTTCTTTTCTAAAAAGTTCTGGATACCAGGAATGAAGAAGTTCCATTTGTTTGGGAGAAATTTGATAACTGCCTTGTTGGTTGATAAGGATAGTTTTATCTAACCATTCTTTTGTAATGAACATACACTACCCTATTTTGTCAGTTTTTCGTACAGCTTGAATAATTCTGCAACGCACTCAGATTCTGTCATTTTGGTACTGAATCCGTAGGCTGCCATTACGGCTCTATCGTTTGCCTGGTGAGCTTTACGAAGTTCCGGCGGCATTAAAGTTTCGTCATAAAGGTCAGCAAGAGAAGAATCCGGGTATTTTGCACGAGCGTCTAAAATTGCCTGGGCGGTTTCCTCGATTTTTGTCTTTTGCTCTTCTGTTGGATTGCACCACGGAAAGTTGTTGTAAACAATTGTGTTTGAGTATCTGTAATCGCTCTTTAATCGTCCGCAAACGGCACGCATCCACGCATTGTGTACATTTGAAATCAGGACACCAAAGTGATAGATAGTAGCATTTGGAAGTACCATATTTGCATCAGTGCTTATAACATCTTTTGACATATATCCAATTGGAATATATCGTCTCTGTTCTGATGAAACTCGAGGAACTAAGAGATAATCTGTTTCCGGCTGCCGCAGTTCCATAAATCTTGTTGGATAATCGGCAAACTTTCTTGTCGCTTCTTTTGTACTTGCCAGACGCATTTCTTTTACCTTTTGAACACGGTCCATAACTAGAGGACATTTTTTCATATCTGAAGGATTTGCACCAACAAGCCATAAACACCAGCGTTTTTTATTGTTAATGAACTCTTCTGAGCCGACTAATGGTTTTATAAATTGTTTTGCCTGGGGTTCTTTATTTATGAAATCTTCGTAGTCTTCAGCTTCAATAATTAAGTTTCCTCCATCGACCGGAATGCTACCCTTCTGCATTTCTGGCACATTGCACAGAGGTTTTTTCGAGTTTTCAATAAAAATATCCGGCGCATCCAAAAGATAGCCGTTGATATTTTTTGCTTTTATAGATTGTGATTCATTAAGAAAAATTATCTTTGATTGTTTATTGTCAAAACAACTGAATCCAATAATTACACAATGCACATGAGCTTTGATATTTGCTTCGCTATCCCAACGGAATGTTCTGTATGCAAAATCAAAATGAAGCCCTAAATTTGTAAACATAGGTTTCCAAATTGCCGCAACCTGCTCTCCTTGAGTTATCGAATTAGTTGAAACGAGGGCCGCTTTTATTTGTGTTCCTTGCATCATCTGAGCTGCTTTATAATACCAGCCTGCAACATAATCAATGTTTTTCCCAAAACCTTTCATTACAGATTCAAGGTCATCTTTCTGTTCTTTTGATTGATAAGCATATCCAACAAACGGCGGATTTCCCAAAATATAATTCAGTTCATTCTTAGGAACAACGCTCTCCCAATCAACTCGAAGGGCATTTCCTTCAATAATGTTTGCGTAAGTATGCAAAGGCAGGAACTTCAAATCTTTTTCAATTATTTTTGCAGTTTCCTTCATCATCTGGCTTTCTGCAATCCAGAGGGCTGTCTTTGCAACTACGGCAGCAAAATCATTTATTTCAATTCCGTAGAACTGCTGAATAGATACCTGGATTAAATCTTCTGCATAATAAGTCAGTCCAAGCGAATTATCCGTAATTCCTAATTCTACTTTGATACATTCGTTTCCGAGTTTTCTTAAACTTAAATAAGTTTCTGTAAGGAAGTTTCCAGAGCCGCAGGCAGGGTCTAAGAATTTTAGAGTACCTAGTCGCTTATGGAATTCTTTTACCTTTTCAATTCTGTTTGTTGCATTTTTTATCTGCTTCAACTCTTCAAATTCAGCTTTCAAATCATCAAGAAATAGAGGGTCTATAACCTTGTGAATATTTTCAATGCTTGTGTAGTGCATACCGCCAGATCGGCGAGTTTCCGGGTTAAGAGTTGATTCAAAAATTGCTCCGAAAATTGTCGGGCTGATTTCGCTCCAATCGAACTCATTGGAAGCGTGTTTAACAAGGAGTTCTTTTATTTCTTCTGTAAGTGGCGGAATAGTTTTATCTTCCTCTGTAAAAAGTCCGCCATTTACATACGGAAAAGCCGCCAAAGATTCTTCGAGATATTCATCACGTTCTTCTTCTTTCTGGTCTAAAACCTGGAATAAATCTAATAATGCACGGCGAAGGTCTTTTGCTTCAAACTGTTTCAGATAATCGCCAAAAATAGATTTATGTCCGAATATTCCGGCATCTTCTGCATAAAGACAGAATACAATGCGGACGCAAAGCATATTAAGGCTTTTTAATGTTGCAGGACTTGGATTATCAGCATCTTTGTACTGTTTAAGAATTGCATCATAGATTTCGCCGATTATGTCTCCGGCTTTCTTCGATACTTCAAGCTCTTTTTTCAGGTGTACACTACCCTGGTCTGCAATGAAAGAAAGTCGATAAAACTCTTTTTCAAGATTTTCAAGAAGTATTTCTTCCGGCTCTCCGTTCGGATTTTCCATATCGTAAACAAGGAATGACTTAAAGTTGCTTGTAACAACCCATCGAGGATGCTGCGACAATGGAAGCCCAGAGATATATTTTCGGGCTTGTTGGAAAGGATTTAATAAAGTTCCATCAGACTGTCTAATAGGTTCTCGAAGGTCTTTGTCTATACTTTTTTGCTCAATCATTACTTTTGTAGACGGAATGTAAATGTCTATGAAGTTTGTGATTGTCTTATCTGTAAACTTTTCTTTTATCTGATTTTCGAAATATACAAAATTTGCAAAGTCTTTTATTCCAAAAACATTGCACAGCAAATCGAGCCAAAATTTTTGGCTCTCCCCTTTCTCATATCCTTTATCTTTCCAATCTTCACTAAATTTCTTTGCAGCTTTCTGCTGTTCTGCCTGTGTCATTTTTTTTACCCTTTGATTATATTTCGATTCTTCCTGAATTATATTGCTTTATGTAATATCTTACGGCTTTTCTTATACCTAGAGAAACTGAGTAGTCAAGATTGTTAAAGAAGTTCTCCCAATCTTCCTTTTCTTCTGAAGGTACACGAAGAGTTATTCGTTCTAATAAAACATTGTTCTGTTTTCTTGTTCGTTTTTTCTGAGTTTCACCACTATCTTCTTCAGAGTTTGTTTTTTCTGTTACTTTTTTCTGTTTTTTCTCGGCATCTTTGATTTCTTCAGCTCTTGCTGCAGCTCTTGATTCAGCAGCTATTTTCTGCTGTTCTGCAGACGAGTCAGCCAATGAAGTATCATTTACAGCTTTCTGTTTTACAAATTCACTTGCTTTCATAGTTAATCACCTCTTTTATAAAGTCTTCAAAGTCATTTGTTATATTCTGTTTATCAGAGTTGCCTTTTTTATATTCAGAAATGCCTTTTTTCATGAACTGACTTTCCTGAACTGCGATAGAATCACGAATCAGACTTTCAAATATTGTAGAATCAAATAATTCAGCCGCTTTATCTGAAAAAGACTGAAGCATGAGTTTAGGGAAATTTCCATTTTTTACCCTGTTTATCAAAATTCCCATAATTTTTAAGTTCTGATTTTCATATTTCTGTATGGCTTTTATTTCTCTATGAAGGTTGTGCAATCCCTGCTGAGACAATAATTCAGCGTTTGCTGGAATGATCAAATAATCGCTGCATCTGTAAGCTCCAAGTGTTAATTCATGCAAAGCTGGCGGTGTGTCTATTATGATGTAATCAAATCTGTCTTTGACTGACTCTACAATATCTGATAAGAAATGATTTTTTTCTGAACTAGGCAGTGTTGCGAGAATGTTTTCCAAATCTTTGTTGGATGCCAGGAAGTAAAAACCTTCTGTTTGCTGAATAGCTGCAGAGCTATCAATTTCATGAGAAATGACTTCTTTTAATGTCTTATTATTGAAATCAGCATTTACTAACATTGATAAATTGCACTGAGGATCCAAATCAATACCAAGTGTTTTGTATCCGGCTGCAGAAAGTCCATAAAGCAATTCTCTAGCAGTTGTTGTCTTGCCGACACC
>Ga0256404_1007766_pt1 | contig 16698 bp, 19 predicted proteins | sample RumenRJG_01DNA_FD_185990 | JGI IMG/M metagenome (GOLD analysis project Ga0256404, IMG submission 185990) | Bovine rumen microbial communities from Lethbridge, Alberta, Canada - RJG_01 | ecosystem: Host-associated > Mammals > Digestive system > Stomach > Rumen | place: Canada: Alberta | collected...
TATATCCTTACCGATTATCCAGATATAAAAAAGCAGTCCATTACAGTCATAGGAACCGATTTAACTATCACACCTTTTGCTAAGTGGAATACAGAACAAGCTAATCAATCATTATTTTGGTGGGCTGCATATAATAATATTAAACATAGTAGATACATGAACAAAAAATATGCATCGCAAAACAATGTTCTAAATATTTTAGGTGCCTTGTATTTGGTTGAAATGAAATATTTACAAAAGATAACTGCTAATTTAGAACAACCAGATGTTCCAGACAATGTATCAAAACTGTTTTCATTAAATGATTGGATTTATCACTATATTCCAATTAACAATTATATGGCTGTAATAAATGGCGATATAACTATTTTAGATAATAATGACTAATAAAAATCCGATATTTTCAAATTCCATAGTTACGTCCTCCCTTGGCGATTTAGATATTCAGCATAAAATATGTGGGGAAGATGTACTCCCCCACATATTTTATGCTGAATATTTTTTTACTATGGAATATCTGCGTAGATAGGTAATACATATAGCAGCTTTCTTCCTGCTACGATTCTTTAACTCTTCCAATACTATTATCATTTTTTTCTTTTTGAGGATAGTTAGTTTTCAAATAAGATATAGTATCACTTGTAATACTATTTTCTTGTTGTATTAGCTCACTATTATCCATTACAATTTTATCTTCTTTGTTCTGTTCTTTTTTTGCATTAATTACAGCTGCATCTGCCTTTTCCTGATTTGACTTAGCCACCAACTTTTCCCTATGAACTTCATCGTCTTGCATTTCCCTTTTCAATGAAGAAATTTCAACTTTATAATAGGCTAATTGTTCTCCCCCCTCCCCCGGTAATAACCTGCCTGATTCCATTTCTTTTTCTAATTCTCTTTTTTGAGTATATAATTTATGTAATTTGTCTTCTGGAGTTTCACTTTCCTTCTCTAAACGTGCCTTTTCCTCAAGTAACACATTTTTATCATCATCGGTCAGTGTTTCATCCTCTTCTAGCCTTTTTTCTATTTCTTTGATTTTTCCCTTCGATTCATAGATTTTTGCCTGTTTTTCCTCCATACTTTTAAGTTCATTGGTTGCAGGACCAATTTCTAAATCTTTTCCTTTATCCTGCATTAACAATTCTTTTCCTTTTTCACTGATAAATACATCTGCTGCTTTATCAATTACTTGATTGATACTACTTTTTTTGTTGTTATTTTTTATTGGCGATTCGTCAGGCGTTGCAAATGAGCTTATGCTATTGATTTTCATATTTACTCTCCTTCTTCGTTGGACATATCCGGCCCATAATAATTCCCGTATTTCAAAGCCGCCATGACATCACAAATATAACTGAATTTTTCCCAGCCGGGCATCGCGTCCAAAAGCTCATCCCATGCACGGAGAAATTCCGGCGGAGCGTCCGCAGGCGGAAAGATAAGTCCATCACCATAATAATAGGTGTTCTTATCCCTGCCCGTGCTTTCCGGTTCCGGCATAGCCGCTTGTTCCGCTGGCACATCCTTGGCATGAGTGTCCGCCTGCTGGATAAAGGACTGGAAATCCCCAACCACTTCCGACGATTTCCCGCCAGCGGGCTGAATAAAGCTGATACGGCTGTTTTTCGTACCATCAACAATCACACAACACACCCCCTTTGTCGTGAAAACTCCATACATATATGTTATCGGTGAACTGGGGCCGAATGTTAAATGATTTCGCGAAATTTTTGGATTTATGGGCAATTTATATGGGGCTGACCAGTCAAAATGACCGTCAGCCCCTATTTTTGTTTTCCAAATATGGTTTATAAATCAAAAAAATTTACACACTTATCTTGACAAAGTCCCCTTGGCTGTATTACCTACAAAAACACAATATTTTCTGCCGCCTAGGATTCTGAAAACCACGAAGGAGCGCTCTTTGAGCGCTCCTTTGCGTATCGTAAACAAAAGAGCCTTACAGGTAACCAGCCTGCAGGCTCTTTCATCGGTAATAATCGTGACCGAATGGCAGCTTATCCGTCAGCCGCCCTCTATATTATCTTCTTATTGACGCATCAACGATAGTCTCACCTTATCGGCAATATCCGCTCGCTCGATGATGCTTGGCGTACAATAATATCTCGTCGCTTTCGCTCGTCCTGTTTTTGTCACCCATTCCTGCTCGATGAATTTATTCAGGATTTTTCGAATCTGATATTTCGTAAGCTCTGTCGCAGTCTCCAAATCCGATACGGCTACACCCTGCCGATGTTTTTGCAAGAATTCATAAACGAGCTGCTCTTTCGCATCGAATTCAGGATGTGAGTCTAAAGGAGCTGCAATCCAAAGTTTCAAGCCTGTATAGGCCAAGGTCGTCTCGATTTCCGGTGCCCGGAATTTATTGATTTTAGCAAAATTCAACAGTGTCGTTCCGCCAGTACCGGCACGTTCCGATACACCCATATACCGGAAAAAGGTTATCAGCGTCGTATTGCGTGGATTCGTGCGCCCACCTAGGAAAAACTGGCTTTCCGAAACAAGCATCTTACCAGGATTCATGAAGGTATAGTACAGGTCTTCCACCGTTACCTTTATATCGGTTTCCCCATCGAAATAATCGGCATGAATCAACATATTGGCCAGCGCCTCGCGCAAGGCATCCTGCAGCTCTGCTGAGGACTTGCGCTCACTGTTCTGATCAAGCTCAAACTTGTCATTGATCGTTGCCCGCAGCTTTTCGCGTAACAGCTGGAAAAAGCTGAAGACATTCAGTTCCGGATATTCCAGGTCGCCAGTGCATACACGGTCACTCCAGCGCTCTTTTCCTTGACAATTCCGATGATTCAGGTACTCCAGATGAAAGTACGGAAACTTCTGCCGGATTGCGTTATATTTCCCAAAGAACAACAAGCACGCCACAGTCATTTTCACGCGGCGGCCATCTTTGCGGTCAATCTGATACGCACCGATGGTCTGCAGAAAATCCAGATTATCCATCGCCAAATAGTTCCGAGATGGATACCGCACATGCAGGAGATTCTTGAAGGACAGGACACTATCCATATCCAAATCTTCGAGGATATATTCATCGAGCAGCTCGCTATCCAGCGCAGGCTGCGAGTTGCGGGAAAAACGCTTGAGGTCGCTTTCCGTGATCTTATAATCTCCCTCATGGAGGCGGATATAAGCGCGCAGCGGATTCCCCTTCAAATACAAGGGTTTCTTCTCCTCAGCCAGCTCGGGAATATAAACAGAGATTATCTTCTTATCGCCAACCGTATGCACCTGCAGGTTTTGATTCTCCAGCAGATTATGATTGACTACGGTCTTATTGTTTGCACTATTGCAAAGGTCTTTCAGTATCTTATCCGGATTCTTGACCCCGGAAATCCCCCAGGGATTTTCCCGAATCCCCAGCAGGATATAGCCGCCAGCCGTATTGGCAAAGGAAGAATACGTCTCCCAGAAACTGTCTGGCAACGACGTCTGCGCCTCCTTGAACTCAAGGTCATAGGATTCATGCTGTTTGCACAGATTGTCAACAATCTGCTGTAATTATGTTTTGATGCTGCTCATCGCGGTACTCCATTACTTTAGCGAATCGTTCGAAATCCGCCCCAATCGTTCGAACGATTCACCCATGTTCAATTACGTATATGCATTTACGCCTTGTGGCATAAGGGTTCTCGCTGACTTTAGCGAAGTAAAGAATCGTTCGAAAAATCGACGAATCGTTCGAACTCATGTCACAGCGGTTCTGTTACTGGCTTTATTATAGCACGATTCACACAGGCACGAAATTATTCCCAGCAAAACAGGCGGCTGACCAGTCAAATTGACCGATCAGCCGCCCACTTTTCCAGGTATAGCAGTCAGCTAATGCCGCTGGAGTTCCTTGATGAGCTCTCCGATCTTGTCCGTCAGATTATCCATCGACCGTTGGAAACGGGTCAAGAGGTAGAACGTCACCACAATCGGGAACCCCACGGCCGATATCGCCGTCAGAATCGTCTGCTCCATAGCTGCATCCATCATCAGGCCGTAATCTCTGCCTCATCTACCGTGCGGATGAACGCTTTCTTGAGCGACATCAGCGCCATGCCGTTGATAAGGAAGAATTTCGTCTCCTGTACCTTCGTTACAAAGGCATCGACCTCCGCTTTCGTGACGTCCTCACGCGGCTCCGAAACCACCAGCTCCGACGTCTTGCCATCAGCACGATTGAACACCAAAATCAGCGTCTTCTTCATAAAGCAATACCTCCTTTACGCTTAGCCCACACGAATCAGGGACGCGCTGTCCACGCGGACGATCGCGCTGACGGTACGCTCCTGCAGCCGCCCCAAAAGGGCTGCCACCTCGTACATATCCCCATCCGCGACCTCGGGATTCACATGCGGAAACGTCACCATGGCATACACATCCTTGCCGGCTGCCGTCTGTCCCTTGATGAATTTGAGCTTCAACGTACAGGTCAAATCCTCTTTCTTGGCTTCCATGATAAAACCTCCTTTACAAAGCAACAGAGCCGCGCGGTCGTCACTCCGCGCGGCTCCGTTGCGGAATGACAACCAATATATATCAGCGCCAAGGCGCATGATACCAAGGGAAGGGGATTGTCGGTTCCGCAAAGTATGGGGATTTTCTCTATGGCTATCGTACCGAGTTGACCGGTCAAATGCAATGGTTTTTGCTATAATATATAGTGAGGTGATGGCTATGGATTTATATAAGGATATGTCGCAATGTATTCTGGATTATTTTAAGGAAAATGTGACACAGGAACAATATGACCGTGTGCTTGAAAAAGGCATGCGCGAGAATCCGTTGGCAGAAACCGAGGAACAGCAATCTTATCATAAAGCCGCTGAGCTATTGCATGTATTTTTGAATTATGACAATCGCTGCATAAAGCCGATACATAGAAAAGTCTATTACTCCAAGGCGTTAGAACAGAGTCTAGCCAATACATATGTCAAATACAAGCCAGTGATTGATGAAATTGCTCGGAAATTACGCAGCGGCCAGCCGGTAATGGATAGATTGAGCAAAAAGATGAAAGATGTCCTTTATGAAGATGGCATGCTGAATGATTGGCACTTATATCACTTTCACTTAGGGGAAACTGTCGAAAATGATTTTTGTCAGCGTACAGGAGAGCTGCTCATTGGCTTTATACCTCTCCATAAAGAGGACATGTATTTCCTCAAGATAATTCCCGACCATCAAGGAAACGCCGTATTTGCTGATAAAGAACTTATTGAGATCATTCAAGCCAATTGGCCGGAACTACTCGATACGTTTAGACTGAAAGGTGCCTCGCTCGAATATGATTTATCATCGCAGCAGTATTATCAAATGCGTAAGGCCGGTATAATGGCACCAGTCCAGATTGGAGATTCTGTTTATGTTGGGCCAGGACTAGGCGTAACTTCTGCCGGAACTAGTTTACAAGTACAACGTAAGGCTGATTTTATTATCAATTGGCTGACGGAATCTACGTTAATTTGCAAAGAATTGATGCGTGAATATGTTCCTACGCAAATTCCGCAGTGCTTGAATTTTCACTTGGAATTGGATATCGATAAGCGTATATTCGTGATAATGCCTAACCGAATGGTTCCTGCACAAAAGATACGACAACTGAAAAATGTTTGTCCTTTTTAAGGATTCTTAGTTTTTATTACGGAAAACAGCCCTACACAGCAGACGATGCGTTTTGTCTGCCGTGTGGGGCTGTTCTTTATCTTTGTTGCCAGTAATCCGTCACGCCCCGCGCGATTGCCCTTGCAATCGCATCCCCGTGCAGCGTCAGCAGTCCCACGTCGTCGCTATCGATAAATCCCACCTCGACGAGCACGGCGGGCATGGTGGTATTTCTTAGCACGCAGAAACTCGGGTGCGCTTTGACGCCGCGGTCGCGGTAGCCTTGGTCGATGGGCGCGAGACTTTTGACGAGCTGGTTTTGGATGCAGGCAGCGAGCCTGCCGCCCGCGCCTTCCGTGCTATAACAGTAGGTTTCAGCGCCCCTGCCGCCGCCCGCGTTGACGTGGATACTGATAAAGACGTCTGCGCCCCACGCATTTGCGGTATCGACGACGCAGGGAAATCCCGGGCTTTCGCCAGCGAGGTTATGGCTCTGCAAAAGTTTTACCTCGCAGCCGGCCGCCTCCAGATACTTGCCGCATAGCGATCCATAAGTCAGCGCGAGGTCACACTCGCGCAACTGGCAGCGTGGATTCGTGCAGCCAGGGTCAGGCCTGCCGCCCAGAGCATGGCCAGGATTCAGGAATACGCGCATCGTTTGCTCCTTTCCCATACAAAAGCGGGCAGGTTCTCCCGCCCGCAAAGCGATTCTACACGACGACAAAGCCGTCGCTCGTCGTTTCGGTACGATAGGTATCCTCGCACGCAAAGTCATGGGAATAGACGGTATAGGCGCCATCTTCCACGAGGCTTTCGCTGATGTCGAGGCAGTCCCCGAGCGCATGCATCAGCGCGTCCGTCCACTCGTCAAAGTCGTAATAGATGCCCGCCACATGCGGCATCGCCGGCGCAAAGAAGATGCCGCCCCCGGCATTTGCCGCTTTTGCCTTCCCCTGCTGCTTTTCAGTTCTCCCCTCGCCGCTTTCCCCCAGCTCGGCTTGACGCGTCAAAGGGCGCGCCTGTGGCTCCCGCCGCCCAGCCATATCGCTGCGCTGACCAGTCAACGCATCCGCCGCGGCCATCCTATCCGCCTGCTGACCAGTCACCCCATCCTGCTCCATCACGGTCGCCTGCTTACCAGTCAATGCGTCCCCCTGCCGCGTCACAGCCAGTCGCTGACCCGTCAGCGTATAGATGAGTTTGCGGCAGGACTTGCCCAGCTGCAAACAGCCTGCCGCCACCAGCTCCTGGCGGGCGGCGACGATACTTCCGTGGCTGAGGCCCGTCGCATCGCGGAGCTGATACTCCTCGATAACCCCGCCGCCGCGCTTTTCGATGGCCGTCAGGAGTTTCCGTGCCTTATCCGACAGCATAGTCACCCCTCCCTCCGCTGCGCGAAAATGAACTGTTCGCGAAGTGACATAGGCGGGCGCTTTGAGATGCCATGCTCCCTATCGCGGCGGCGCATGCCGTTTTCAAAGAACCGCCGCCCGCCGATGGTGGAAAGATCGATATACTCACGGCCCCGCATCAGCCCCGCGGGCAGGATTTCCCGGGCCACATTCCAGGCAAGGCTCGCATAAAGCTGCGCCCAAAGCCTTGCCATATGATCATAGCCCCAATCGCTAAGCGCAATGGCGATATCGAGCACATCATTACCCGCAAGATCATAGCACTCGGCAAGCTCCGCGCCGTGCGGCGCAATATGGAGCGGCACCCAAAGGAAAAAGCCATCGCCGTCTAGCCGCTCCTCGATAAGCTGCTGCCAATAAGCCGCAAGACTCCCAGGCCCGAGCGGCAGATGTGCCGCCTGCCGTTCCCGCCGCAGGCAGTCGGCAATATAGAGCGCCTGCGGCCCATCAATCCGCACCCGAATCGCATTATCCATGAGAACTCCTCCTCTCGCTATCTGCGGGGGCAATCCGCGCCACCACCACGTCATTTACCAGTGCCAGCATCCTTGACCGGTCAAACCGGATCAGTATCCCCACACGCCGGTAGACGTCCAGGATCTCGCACTCCTCGGCAGTACTGCCCCGAAAACACTCATACTCTGACAAAGCCTCATTCGATTGTGCCAATTTAAAATCTCCCTTATAACTCCTCCTCAAACCGCTACCACATACCTCCGCACGGGCAAAAGCCGTCGCCTCCCCATCTCGCGCGGAAAACCAACTGACAACAAACAAAAGCCCCTTGCGCCCCCCGCAAGGAACGCTGCCGTAGCGCTCACGCCTCCTTATCCGCCTCCGCCCTATCCTTCGACAGATTCGTAAGCTTTGGCCCCATCTGCTGGCCGATATGGATGCACGAGAGCATATAATACCCCGCGGGCCGGTTGCCGCCAAAAGCCTTGTGCCGGATATAGCCATACTCCTCCAGCTCGCGGCGGGCCCGCTTGACCATCGTCAGCGACATCCCCGTGGCCCCGGCCAGCTCCATCAGTGACAGCCGGATGGGGAAATGCCAGAACGCCTCATTGCCCCGATACATCAAATACGACCAGAGCGCCTGCGCATGGGTGGACAGCGGAAACGACAGCTGCCGCTTATAAAAATAGCGGATCTCCTGCATCCACCCGCCCAGCGTATCCATCAGATCTCAATCGACGGCAGGCACGCATCCTGATGCGCCGCACAATCCGCGAGCCACACCTCCGCCGACCGCTTATGAATCATGATGCGATGCCCGATGCGAATCGCCGGAAACCCGCGCACATGCGACAGCCGCCGGATCGACTTCTCCCCGAGGCCCGTCACCTTCGAAAACTCCTGCACCGACAAAAGAATCTTTTCTGTGTCCTCCATACATCCACATCCTTCCGCAAAAATCAGCAGGGATAATCCTACCCACAAGGACAAACGCCGCTAAAGTTTTTAATATTACCAGTAGATAAATAATTTTAGCAGCATAATCCCCATCTGTTAGTTTTATTATACATCCATTTCCTATTGTTGTCTACTATATTTTAGTGATTATAGCGGATTTAAGTCGTATTTAATGGTATTTTGCGCCGTACTATGGTAAAATAAAGACGAAAGGAGGCTTAAAGGTGAACGAAAAAACAAAGCACGACAGAACAGAGCCTACAAATCTTGACCAGTCAATCGAAACCGTGCGCCCGGACCTCAAGGAACGCCTCGACGCCCTTGCCGCCCAGGACGCCCGCGACAACCTCTTCCCGCAGCGCCTAAAATCCCTGCGGCAGGAACTACTCATCAAGCAGAACCAGATGGCCGAGATTCTCGGCGTTCCGAATACGACCTACGCCAACTGGGAACAAGGCCGCTCCTTCCCCAGCGTCGAACGTCTGCCGCGCATCGCGGCCTTCTTCGACGTCACCGTCGACTACCTCATCGGCGCCAACCGTGACAGCGTCAACCGCCGCATCATGGAACAGCTCGCCATCCTCGCACCGGAGCAACGCCAAGCCGTCCAGCTGATACTTGCCAGCATGAACCCGAACCAGCGCTGACAGATAGCCGCACGGTCACACTACTAAAAAGGATATGTCTACAAATTCAGGTACGTCTTAGCAGAGCCGCGAGCCCTTGTACCATAAGCCCTTGCGGTTATCCACAAGGCACAATAGGCCCGCAAAGAGACCTGCAAACGTCCCTGCAACATATCCCGCAACCGTACCCACCTTGAAACTTATCCACCAATTACTCACAACAAAATCACAAGTTATCCACAAACTTATCCACCAACGCGTGGATAAATCCACATCTTTCCTGACACAACCAAAAGGAGTGACAGGAAATGACAACCAAAAACAAAACAAGCCATCGCGGCGCCGGCGAGGGCTCCATCTACAAAGACCGGGCCCACGACCGCTGGATCGCCCAGGTATCCGTCGGCTACGACGGCCGCACCGGCCGCCTCATCAAGCGGACAAAGACTGCCCGCACCCGCAAGGAGGCCCAGGCAGCCCTGGCAAGGCTCAAGGAAAAATACATCAGCCAGACGGCAATCTTAGCCAGCCAGATGACCGTGGCCACCTGGCTCGACCGCTGGTTCGAGACCTACTCGCGGCCACACATCCGCCCGACCACCGCCGACGGCTACCAGCACATGCTGGCCATTGCCAAAGAGCACGCGGGCAGCATCGCCCTAGATGCCCTCTCAAGCTTTGACCTGCAGTACATCATCAACAAGCGGCTCTACACCCACTACACCGAGGCCAGATACTTCCGCACCATCATGCGCATGGCCTTCGCACGGGCTGTCAAGCTGAAACTCATCAGCGAGAACCCCGCCAGTGACCTGGAGCTGCCGCAAAAACCGGCCAAGAAACCATTCGTCGCCCCCACCAAAGAGCAGCGCGAGGCGCTCCTTAGCGCCCCCTCCCGCTACTACTGCTGGCGGCAGATCATGCTGACCGAATTCATGACGGGCCTGCGGCGTGGCGAACTGCTGGCCCTGCACTGGAGCGACCTTGACCTTGAGGAAGGCTGGCTCAAAGTGCGCCATGCCCTCGTCAACGGGCGGCGCGAAGAAGGCATGGCGCACTGCCCCATCTACCTCACCGAGCCCAAGACGACCAAAAGCCGTCGCCAGCTCTACCTGCCCCCCGCCCTCTGCCAGGAACTTGCCGCCTACAAGACCCAGCAGCTGCGGCGCCGCCTGCAGACCGGCCACTGGGAGCATCCCGAGCTCGTATTCACAGGAAACGCCGGGGAATACATCAGCCCCTGCGTCTTCTCCTCCCAATACATCAAGATCCGCAAAAAGCTCGGCATCAAGACCACCTTCCACATGCTGCGCCACGACATGGCCAGCCGCATGAAGGCCTCCCATCGGTTCGACTTCAAGGACATCCAGGAACAGCTCGGGCACAGCACCATCCAGATCACCATGGATATTTATACGCACATCAACGACGAAAACAAGACCGCCGTCAGCGACTGGCTCCAGGATGACATGGAAAACATCGTCACCCTCGACCCAAAAGCCGCGGCCAAAAAGAAACAGCTGAAATAAAAATAGGACCATCCCGCAGCCCTGCTGCAAGATGGTCCAACCCTCAGCTGCCCCGTCAAAACGGCCCTAAACGCCCAGCAGCGGAAACAAAACCGCCCGCGCGTTACCCGACAGTTACCCGACAGACACCCCAAAAACACGCACAAAAAAAGCCTCGTGAAAACTCACGAGACCAATGATTTCAATGGCAGAGAGGGTGGGATTCGAACCCACGGTGGCTATTAACCACACTTGATTTCGAGTCAAGCACCTTCGACCACTCGGACACCTCTCCGTGTTCGTTGCGAACAAAAATATTATAGCATATGCTAATAGTATTTGTAAAGGTTTCAATCCAGGTTTTCTTATAAGTTTTTTCTGTTTTTCCTCAACGCTCCCTGCTGCATCTGCCTAGATAATTTGTTTAAAAGTATATTAGATTATTGCCTGCTCGTTATTGCGAAACGACCTTCTTTCAATTATAATAATAATGCGGTCCTGCAAGACCGACGACATACAACGGGAGGGTCCGGTGTGAATAGTCTGAATGCCGATCGAGCCGCCACCAGCTTTGCCCTACTGGAAGAAGATTTCTTCCTGTTGCAGGCCAAGGCTGAAGATATCCTGTTGGATACGGTGGGACTAGGTCATAAAATGCAGGAAGCGTTTGAACGTCATGGCGATACCCTGAGCTCTGCAGTTCTGTGGAAAGCATTGCAGCAGCAAGGATAACCCCTGGACGTCGAAAAGCGCCCTGGTTTCAACAGAAACCGGGGCGCTTTCATTTTATCTGGATCTAGTTTTAAACATTCTGAATCTCGCCTCTGCGACGCTTGAGCTGATACGTAAGTACTAAGCCAAACAAAGTCAATCCGATGGCATCTGTCAAAAGCCCCGGCTGTATCATCAGCAGACCGCCAATGACGAGCAGGATGCGTTCCAGCCACAGGCAATTGGCTGCCAGATAACCAATCAGCGCCGACGAAAGCGCAATCATCCCCGCCAGTGCCGTAACTGTCGAGAACAACAGCTCTGCCACCGATCCTTCCATCATCAGAAGTACTGGCGACAATACGAAGATATACGGGATGATGAACGCTGCAATGGCAAGTTTCGACGCATTGATGCCTGTCTTCAAGGCGTTGCCGCCACTGATACCCGAGCCGGCATAAGCCGCCAGTGCGACCGGTGGCGTGACATCAGCGATGATGCCGAAATAGAAGACAAACATATGCGCAGCCAGCACTGGCACGCCCATCTGCACAAGAGCCGGAGCAGCAATTGTCGAGGTAATGACGTAGTTAGCCGTCGTCGGTACGCCCATGCCAAGGATGATGGCCGTAATCATCGTAAAGAACATCGTCGGCAGCAGCATACCGCCCGAGAGCTGCAGCAGCCCCGAGGCCAGCTTGAGGCCGACACCGGTCTTTGTGACGACACCGATGATGATACCAGCCGCCGCACAGGCCACGAGTACACCAAGCACATTGCGCGCACCAGTTTCAAGACCGCGCACAATCTCAATCGGCCGCATGCGCGTCGATTTACGCAGTGCGGAACAGACAATGGACAGAACGATGGCCACGAGTGCCGCCCGCATCGGTGTATAGCCCGAAACAAGCAGATAGACAATGAGGATAAGCGGAATGGCCAGATGACCGCGCTCACGGATAAGCGTCGTGATTTTCGGCAGCTGGTCGCGCGGAATGCCCTTGAGGTTCTCACGCTTGGCCTCGAAGTGAACGCCGAGCCAAACGCCGGCAAAGTACAGGAAGGCCGGCACGACGGCCGCTTTGACGATATCGATATACGGTACGCCGACGAATTCAGCCATCAGAAAAGCCGCGGCCCCCATGACAGGCGGCATGAGCTGGCCGCCCGTCGAAGCTGCTGCCTCAACCGCACCAGCAAAGTTCTTATGGTAACCAAGTTTCTTCATCATCGGAATGGTCAGCGAACCTGTACCGACAACGTTAGCGACCGAGCTTCCCGATACCGTGCCCATAAGCCCTGAGGACAGGACCGCAACCTTAGCCGGGCCGCCGCTGGCCCAGCCGGCAATCGAATTAGCAAGATCAATGAAGAACTTGCCCAGCCCCGTCGACTCCAGATAGGCGCCAAACAAGATGAACAGGAAGATGAACGTCGACGATACACCAAGCGGAATACCGAAGATACCCTCGGTCGTGAAATACAGATGACTGACGAGCTGCGATACCGTCAGGCCGCGATGCGCGAGCACGCCCGGCATATACGGCCCAGCAAACGCATAGGCCAGGAACGCCAATACGACGCAAACCATCGGCAGACCGACCACACGGCGCGTCGCCTCAATGACAAGCAGGATGCCCAGCAGGCCAACGCCAAGGTCGATATCGGAAACCGTACCAGCACGCAGTACGAGATTCTGATACTCATAGATGATATACGCCGGTGCTGCCGCGCCGAGTATCGCCAGCAGCAGATCGAACGGATGCAGTTTATGGCGTGACCACGACTTGCAGCTCGGATACAGCAGATAGACCAGCGCCAGGCCAAAGCCCAGATGGACGCCGCGCTGCAGCTGGGCATCCAGCACGCCAAACGTAGCCGTATATAACTGGAAAACAGAAAACGCGATGGCAATGGCGGCGACAATCTTCGCCATCCAGCCCGTGTATTCCATGGTGTCGGACTCCTTGTCATATTTCTTCAGGATGTCCTCGGCCTTTTTTGCTTCAGACTCTTTCATGATAACATTCCTTTCCCTAATGGACTGACAAATAGTTCTACCGGCGTTCCCGGCGGATACGATTCATAGAGACGGTATCTGCGCCCGCCAAGCATCAGCGTCAGCTTGGTGCCGACGCCAGTCCTAAGCGTTAGGCGCGGAAAATGCCGTTCCATGTCATCCATGATGTAGTAATCGCCTTCCTGCCGGAAATTGCCCTCCTGCTCGAGGAAGGGCAGCCCGACGCCAAAAGACTGATATCGTGTCGAGTGAAGGACAAAACTGCTGCCATCGGCAGCAACTGCCAGATTCTCCCAGACCGGTGTCTTCTGCACCGAATGGATGAAATGAATGGTAAGCCTCGTTCCCGGCGCAGCGGGTACGGCTGCTACCAGCCGCCCGCCAGCTTTGGCGAACAGACAGGGCTGGCTCAGCACATTCCAAAGCCCCAGCAATATCCCCAGGATGCACAGAAGAACTGGCAGTCTTCTCAGATTAGACAATTCTGACACTTCCCTCTCACTAAATATGCCTTCCTCATGCGAGGAAGGCATATCAAAAGCTATCGCTTACTCTTTGAAGAACTTCTCTGCACCAGCATTCATCGGCAGGGACATCCCCTTCGTAGCGCCCTCTTTCGTGATGAGCTTGCCGACCGAATGCGCAGCCTGCAGACGATCGAGGTTCGAGAAGATTGCTTTGGCAATATCGTAGCCCAGCTTATCATCGACCTTGTCCGTAGCTACGAGCATTGCCATGACGGAAATCGTCTTGACCTCCTCATCAAAGCCTGCATACGTACCAGCCGGAATCGTTGTCTTCGTATAGAACGGATACTTGGCAATCAGCGCTTCAGCCTTGTCGTCGTCAACCGGCAGCAGGCGGACCTTGTTCTGCGAACTGATATCCTGTACCGACGCCGTCGGATACCCCGCCGTCAGGAAGGCTGCATCGACATTGCCATCCTTAAGGGCACTGGCACCTTCACCGAAGGACAGATACTGGACCTCGATATCGTTATAGGTAATGCCATAAGCCTCGAGAATCTGGCGCGCATTGGCCTCAGCCCCCGAACCAGCTGCACCGACAGCAACCTTCTTGCCCTTGAGGTCAGCAATCGACTTGATACCGGATTTATCGAGCGTCACGAACTGGCAGGTCTCCGGGTACAGCGTAGCAATGCCGCGGATGTTGTCGACCTTCTTATCCGTAAACATCTCCGTGCCATTTACGGCATAATAAGTAATATCATTCTGAACGATAGCTAGATCCACCGAACCATCCTTCAGCATGTTGATATTCGCTACCGTAGCGCCTGTGCTCTGCGCGCTGGCGTTCATCCCCTTGATATCCTTGTTGAGAATCTCAGCCATCGCACCGCCGATTGGATAGTACGTGCCAGCCGTACCGCCCGTTGCAATATTCAGGAACTTCTTGCCGCCGTCATCGCCGCCACAGCCTGTCAGAAGTGCCGCCGAAACGACCATGGCCATGCCAATAGCTGCCAGTTTCTTGAATCTACCAAAGTTCATACAAACGCCTCCCATGTCTTTTTTTGCATACAGTATTATTCATATCTCATATGTAATTATAGCATAGCTAATATACACAAGCAACTGCCGCAGTATAAAAAAAAGCGATGTATGTAAAGTATATCTGTATACAATACACACATCGTTTCCATTTTTATATTTACTTCCGATAGAACCGCTGCAACAAGCACACTAATGCCTGCTGATCGCTTCCTGCCATCGTCTCACGCGCAGAATGCATCGAAAGGATTGGTACACCAATATCCATCGTGCGCAGCGGCACCAATGCCGAAGCAATCGAACCAAGCGTCGAGCCGCCGCGGCTGTCGCTGCGGTTGACAAACTGCTGCCAGGCAATGCCCTCATCCTCACAAAGCCCCCGCACGACGGCGACAGCCTCAGCATCGCCGGCATACGACTGGCTCGCGGCCTGCTTGATTACAAGTCCCCCACCAAGCACAGGATGCACGACAGGATCTGCCTTGTCCACATGGTTTGGATGCACGGCATGGGCCACATCAACCGATAGCATAAAGCCCGCCGCAATATCGATGAACAGCTGCTCTTTGGCAAGCCCTAAAGCTGCATAGATGCGCTCCAGCACCTGCATGAGCACCGCAGAACCTGCCCCCTGCTTGGTATTGCTGCCAACTTCCTCGTTATCAAACAAAGCCGCCAAGCGCAGGCCCCGCCCCGCAGCTTCAGCCGCACAGATGCCGTCAATGCAAGCCTGCACCGAAGTCAGGTTGTCCAGACGTGGCGAAGAGATGAGCGCATCATCAAGGCCCAAGGTACAGCCCTGCTCTACAGGATATGCCGATAATTCATACGACAGGATAGCTTCTGCCGGCACCTCCAGCTCTCGAGCCAGCCAATCCACAAAAAAGGACTTCTCCTCAGCTGCCGCCTCGTCTGCCGCGTCAGCTGTCTCCTGCCCCGCAAAGGCTGCTGCGAGCGGCAGCATATCTGTCTGGGCATTGAGCTTGCCCTCATCATTGACCTCGCGGTCCATATGGATGGCCAGGCTTGGTATCGTCAGCAACGGACGCATAAAATCCACGAGCCGGATTTCCGGATTGAAAGCATCCTCGCCACGCAGAACGACTTTGCCCGCCAGCGACAAAGGACGGTCAAGCCACGAGCGCAGAATAAGTCCGCCGTATTTTTCGACATTCAAAAGACCGCATTTTTCCTTGACGATTCCCGCCTGCGGCTTGATGCGGAAACAGGGAAAATCCGTATGTGCAGCTGCCAGACGCAACGGGCCATCCGTCTTCCCCACGACAAACGCCAATAGCGTCGAGTCATAAACGGTCACAAAGTATTTGCCGCCCCGCGCCAGCTCCCAGGGCTCAGTCAGCGAAAGCTCGGCAAAGCCAGCCAGCCGCAGCCTTGTTGCACTCGCCTGTACGGTATGGAAAGGCGTCGGGCACTCAGCGATAAAATCCAAGAGTTCTTCCGTTTCTAGATTCATCCAATCAGTCCTTATTCTTATGATACCTTCATTATATCACAGTCATCGCCAGCCGGCCGTACCAGCGCCTGTATCGCCTTAGTCGGACACTTTTCCAGGCATACAGGCTCCGGGCAGTCCCGGCATTTTGACGGGTCAACCACGGCCACGAAGTGGTCGATGGTGATAGCCCCCTGCGTACAGCTGCGCATGCAGAGGCCACAGCCGATGCAGGCGTGCTGACAGAGCTTCTTGGCCACGGGGCCCTTGTCATGCGAGCTGCAGACGATCTGTACGGGCGCCGTGAAGGTCTGCAAGGTAAGCAAAGCCTGGGGACAGGTTGCCACACACTTGCCGCAGCCCGTGCAGATGGCCTTATCGACTACGGGCAGGCCGTCTTCCCCCAT
>Ga0256404_1007767_pt1 | contig 16696 bp, 19 predicted proteins | sample RumenRJG_01DNA_FD_185990 | JGI IMG/M metagenome (GOLD analysis project Ga0256404, IMG submission 185990) | Bovine rumen microbial communities from Lethbridge, Alberta, Canada - RJG_01 | ecosystem: Host-associated > Mammals > Digestive system > Stomach > Rumen | place: Canada: Alberta | collected...
CTTCAGAAAAGTTGCAAAGCGCCTAACGGACGACGGATTCCTTGATCCAAAGGTTCTCGCAGTTGATACAAACGCACTCAAGTATCAGGTTCCTGGCGGAATGCTCTCCAACCTGATTTCACAACTCAAGCAGGCAGGTAAAGAGGACCAGCTCTATGACGTACTTGATGAAGTTCCTCGCGTAAGAGAAGACTTTGGTTATCCACCGCTCGTAACACCGTCCAGCCAGATTGTTGGAACACAGGCTGTTATGAATGTAATCGCAGGCGAGCGTTACAAGATGATGCCTAAGGAATCAAAGGGCATCCTCCGCGGTGAATACGGAACACTTCCGGGCAAGGTAAGCGAAGAAGCTAGAGCAAAAGCCGGCATCAAACCTGAAGACGTAATCACCTGCAGATACGCAGACATGCTCGAGCCTGAGATGGATAAGCTCAGAGAAGAGTTCAAGGACATCGCAGAAAACGAAGAAGACATCCTGAACCTCGCACTCTTCCCACAGGTTGCTCCGACATTCATCGAGAACCGCAAGAAGGCCGAAGCAGAGAAAGCAGCACGCGGCGGCATGAACCTAAAGGTAAGTGCAACCGACGCACCAGACGGAATCCGCGAACTCTACGTAGAGTACAAGGCGTAAAGCGTATAACACAAATAACAAATAACAAAAAAGAGTTCCTGTGCGGAACTCTTTTTTATGCGTATGAGTTAATCGATAAGACTGATAGAAAATGTATTTATTTGTTCATTTCAGGATTATCGGTTCTCTCCAGTAAATAATCGATGCTCACGTCAAAATAATCGGCAATCAAGATTAATTCGGAGATACCAGGCTCATGTTCACCAGTCTCGTATCTGCTTATGGTGTTTTGGTTCATGTTTAGAACCATTGCCAATTTTGCTTGAGTTATCTTTTTTAAACGACGCAGTTCTCTTAACCGCATTCTCATCACCCTTGACAATAATATCCCGTATTGGTATGATTAATTATCCCAATACGGGATAATTAATTTTTTTGAGTCTATTTGGAGGGGATATGAAAACCCTATATATCTATTTGCTGATTAGTAAAGATAATAATATCTATGTCACGAAAAAGGAGATAGTTCGAGAGACTTTGTTTACGGTTAAAACTAAGGGCTCTAATTATCGAAAGAAGGATCTAAACCGTCTAGTTGTAATTGATAAAGAGGATGGTAAAGAATATCAGTATGTAACCACAGAGGAAGTCGCTGATCCGTGGCAATTGTTTTCGTCTGTAAAGACTTCAATTTAGCTGGAGACACATATGCGTTTTATTCTCGTTCTTTGGATATCAAAGCTAATAGCCATAATGGTTAGTATTATTGATAAGAATCGTGGCACCAATTATTCCGGACAAATTGCCATGCGGTTGATGCCTGGATTTGTTTCTTATTTTCGCGGAATAGATTATGACAAAGTTGTTTTTATCACCGGGACCAATGGGAAATCAACAACAACAAACATGGTGGCCCGTACTCTTGCCTCTGCGGGTAGGACTGTAGCATGTAACACCGGTGGCGCAAATATGCTTGAAGGTGTAGCAACAGTACTGGTTAAGAATTCTTCGATTTTCGGCAAAATCAATAAGGAGTATCTTGTGCTAGAGATAGACGAACGCAGTCTTCCGCTTATACGCAAGGAACTCCCAGGACGACACATGGGAATTACTAATCTAGAAAAAGATCAGGATCAGCGTAATGGGGATCCAGATTTTATATACAGCAAAATCAAAAGTGCCATCGGGTGTGATATGACTTTATATCTAAATAACGAGGAACCTAGATGCAGCGCGCTTGCTGACAGTGTTGGAAAAGCGGTATTTTTTAGCGTGGCTGAAAATGAGTATGCTTTTAAGTGGCATGATTCATATAGCCTAACATTACCTTGTCCGAAGTGCAGTTATCCTATAAGATTTGAAAGATACAATTTAGCGAGCATCGGACCGTTCCATTGCACTTACTGTGAACATAAGTCAAATGAAAATCCACATGTGCTTTTAGAGAACATTAATTTCAATGAAGGTACATTTACATGTGGTGATAAGAAGTTTACTGTTAGCTATACCGACCCGTTCTATATCTACAATTTCGCTATGGTGATTGCTATAGGTAAGACACTAGGGCTTTCTGACGATGAACTTGTATTTGCTTTTAAAAACTTTGTGAATCCGGTGTCGCATGATCAGATTTTTCACTACAAGGGCAAGGAAATACGTTACTTACAAGGAAAGCAAGAAAATCCTGAGGCCCTGCAGTCCGAGATGGATATCATAGCAAGAGATCCTAGACGTAAGACGGTTGCGGTTGGTATGTATAAGGTTACTGATTTCAATCCGCATTACGCATGTAGTTTTTATTTCTTTGATTGTGATTTTGCTGCAATAGCAAAGGGTGATGTATCGGAATATATAGCATTCTCTGAGAACATTTCCTACGATTTGGCTGCACGAATGATATTTGCTGGTGCGCCGGAAGAGAAGGTTGTAGTCATTGATACAGATGAACCTGGACCAGTATTTGATGTGCTAGAAAAGACGGATTCTGAAGTGATATATATCCTAACCAATACGGTGCACTACGGCTTGATTAGCGACTATATTCTGAATCATGGAGGGACGCGCTATGAATAAGTTGGTGATAGGATGGATGTATCCTGATGTCCTTAATCTTCACGGCGAGAGGGGAAGCATTCAGGCTTTAGAGCGTATAGCTAATAACCTAGGCATAGATGCCCAGGTTGTCCGAATAGATTTTTTTACAGATAAAATCGAGTTCGATAAGTTGGATATGCTTGTTTTTCTGCCAGGCGAAATTAAGGTTCTGAATGTAATGAGGAATGCTTTGAGAACGCAGGAAGAAGAGTTGCGAAGCTTTGTTGAGAATGGTGGAACGGTTATTGCGATTGGAACATCGGGGCTGATCTTTGGAAAAGAAATAGTAAGGCTTGATGGGAGCATTGTAAAAGGTTTTGAACTTTTGGATCTTGTCGCTAATGAGAAAGAATATATATGGGGAGACGATCTGCATTTCAGGTTGTTGGACAACAAAATGGAATTGGTTGGTTCGCAGGTGTCCATGGCTGATGTTGAAACAGACATGCCGATAGGGGAGACGTTGTACGGTCGTGGCAACAATGGTACTGGAGCAGAAGGTGCACGATATAATAATCTAATTTATACAAATTGTCTTGGGCCGCTTTTCGTAAAGAATCCATGGTTTGGAGAGCAGATTATCAAAGACATTGTTCTTAGAAAAGTAGGTGTTACTCAGGTTAGGCCACATACTTTGCCTTCAAAGTCTTTTGATACAACCCTTCGTTTTATTGAAACAAAAAAATAGTTAGCGTGCGATAATATAAATAGGATAAAGAAGAGTTCCTCACAGGAACTCTTCTTTTATGTATGGGAAAATTCTCATAAATCCCAGATATTGACAATTTGTTCTCGGATGATACTCTATAGTAAAACTAAATTTCAATAATATGTTATATTGTTTTGACATACGTATTATTACGTATTATAATTAGGAGGGCGAAATGAAAACATCTGAGCTCATCAAACAACTAAAAAGGGCGGGCTGTTCTCTAGTGATGCACGGTAAGCTACATGATAAGTGGCATAGCGACATTACTGGAAAGGACTTTATGGTCCCGCGTCACAAAGGTAAAGAAATTAAAACAGGTACCGCAGAAAGAATACTAAAGGATGCGGGAATAAAATAGGAGGATTGTATGAAATATGTTTACCCGGCAGTTTTTTCTCCGGAAGGGAAAGGGTTTAATGTAGTGTTTCCCGATCTTGAAGGATGCTATACGTGCGGGGAGAATCTTCAAGACAGCATATACATGGCAGAGGACGTGTTAGCATTTGTGCTCTTTGATTATGAAATCGAAAATCGTAGAATACCGAAACCATCAAAATTGTCTCATATTAAGCTTAAGAGAAGTGAATTCGTAAACTATATAACCTGCGATACGATAGAGTATCAAAAGCGTCACAATAATAAGGCAGTCAAGAAAACTTTATCTATCCCTGAATGGCTCAACGAAGCGGCGATGGCTAATGATGTGAACTTTTCGCAGGTCCTGCAGGAGGGTCTAATCACCAAACTTGGATTATAGGAATTCACAAACAAAACGGCAGCTGGATTAACTCCAGCTGCCATTTTTGATCGCACGAAAACATCGGGGACATTCTTTTATAATAATTGACATACGTCAAGTAAAAATGCTAAACTCTATACCGAGGTGATGTGGAATGTCAGATTCAAAAATCATACATGAACTTCAGGATATGAGGTATCTTGAATGGTCCAGGATACGCAAGTCTTCCGGAACAGCGGGATCATATCTGAAGGCCTATGAGGAACGTGCGGGCAAGAAGGTTTACTACAAGTTATCCTGCTACGACTCAATTAACGGAATTACCGGACATGAATCTGTAAATGAGATAATTGTAGATAGATTGCTTTCTATTCTTGGCGTGGAGCATCTTGCGTATCAGCTGATTCATGCATTGGTTCATATAGACGGAAAAGAATACGATACGTATATATGTGCGTCCAATGATTTCAAGAAAAAGGGTGACAGCAAGATTGCTTTGGACGATTATTATGATTTATGCAAGGAACCAGGAGAGGACATTCTGAATTTCTGTAAACGCCACGGGTGGATGAAGTATATCTATGAAATGCTGGTGGTAGATTATTTGATTTTGAACAGGGATAGGCATGGTGCCAATATAGAAATCATTAAAAGCAAAGGAAGTAGGAATATTCATCCGGCGCCGCTTTTTGATCACGGCATATCGCTTATTTACTCATGCAAGACAGATTCGGAAGCAAAGGCTTTCAAACCGCTGGATGATAAGCCTGTCCAGTGCTATGTGGGCTCCAGGTCTGCGTTTGATAATTTGAGTCTTATACCAAAGAGCAAACTCCCGAGGTTTAAAAAACTAGCCAAGGAGGATAAGAAGGCTATATTCGAAGGACTCGAAGGAATCATGTCAAAAGCTTTTATCGATAAAATTTGGGAAATGATTTGGAAGAGGTGGCAGGTATATGAAAGTTTGCAAGATAATCGATGAATCCTTGGACCAAAAGGAAGTTGGCTATCTCTTTTACTATGAAAACGAGGATGCATTTGTAATAGAACTAACAGAAAACTTGTCCTTTGATGAAGCTTCGATTTTCTTTGCGCCATTTATTGAAAAAGGCGAGCTTACTTTGGATTCAAAATGGAGTAAGAATTGGGTCAACCAGCGAATAGTTCCGACTGACAGACAAAACTTGGGCCAGATTCTACGTGACAACAAGTTAAAAGATTATAACAAGTACAGATTGCTCATGCTCGGGCACGGAAGATGTGCACAAGATGATTATGCGGTGATTAAGGTTGAGGTCAACGATGTTCCGGCATGGGTCAAAGAGCGAATGAAGAAACGGATTGAGTTTTGCGCATCAATTTCGTCGGGTAGGGTTGTTACAATCTTTAATGATGGAACGATTCGTATCTTTGATGTGCAACGAGTTTGTTTAGATGAAACTAACGAAGATTCATCTAAGCGAGATACAGCCAAGGAAAATGCCACTAACGAAGAGTTGACAAGCGAAGCTGTGCGCCTGGCTCCGTGCGGAGTAGCCATAAATATAGGGAAAAGCACAAGCGTCAGCGCACGTGAAATCTATGAAAACACCAAGCCTCTTCCGTTAAGGAGAGAGGATCTGAGAACCTTGATGAGCCAATACATCGTGGATACTAAGGACGTATGCGAGGAACTTGGCTGCTCCAGACAATACGTTCATCAACTCACGCAAAACGATGAATTGAGCGCATTTAAAGAAGATACTAAAACAACTTTATACACAAAGAGCGATATCAAAAGGTTGCAAGAGAGGTAATTGATATAAAAAACGGCAGTTGGATTAAGTCCGACTGCCGTTTTTCATTTGTTTATAAACTTGTTCAGGTCCTACATCTCCGGGCCCCATGCAGCTTGAGGATTTGCTTGCTGTACAGGATTCAGCAATTTGTCTGCATACTGAGCGTATGTTTGGTTGGTGTATGGTGTAACAAAGAGAATGCCTGCGATTCCAAATGTAATGATGCTGAGAAGGTACCAGCCAATAAATGATAGGAAGAGCATAAATAGTTCGGATTTGTGGCCGTTCATTTTGTTCCATGAGAGGGATAGAACCTCGGTGATGGGGAGGTTTGGATTCTCTGCCAGGATGTATGGCACGAGCCAGAACCCGAGACCGAGAATTATTCCCGGAACAATACAAAAGGCGGTGCCGATTGCGGTTATGACTGTATATACGAGCATTGTCAGTATTATATTGACGTAATTGGCAAGTGGGCGGCTGAGATCCTCAATAACAGCGTTTTCATAAATATTTCTTCTAAAGAAGTGGCGGGTGCCAACCTGAAGCGGGTTCAAAATGAGATATCTTAATGCCAGGCTGAGCGTTCCCAAAATCGGACCTGCTGTTCTAGCTACAGTTTTAACTGCATCCATGGAACCTTCGGCGAGGGCGTTATAATCAATCTCGACTTTGGGGATGGAACCTGCGTCAGCGATTCCTGCTATTACGGTCATAATCAGTGCGACCAGAACCATTGGCCATCTGTTCTGTGCAAGCCTTTGTTTGGCAAATTGTTTCATTGACACTGTGTCCATTAATGTCTCCTTTCTAACAATGGGCGCTATATATAAATAGTATAGCATTTAGTGGGAATTCTTACAAGAATCTTGATGAATATATTTTTTGACATAGTATATTGCAATACAATATACTATGTGGTACAATGCAGTCAAGAATAAAAAAGCAGTCAAGAAAAAGCGCAAAGCAAAAATCATTTATAATTATACTTTTAATAGGAGAACGAAATGGATGCACAATACAAGAAAGGAGTCTTGGACTTATGCGTTTTGTCGCAACTAATCAAGGGTGATAAATACGGATATGAGCTCACTGAGACGATATCCAAGGAATTGGACATTACGGCGGGGACGCTGTATCTGGTTCTAAAACGCATGAAGGACAATGGGTATGTAGAAACATATCTTGTGGAGTCTAGTTCGGGACCGGCGCGTAAGTATTACAAGCTTACGCCTGCGGGAAGAAAGAGACAAAAAGAGCAGAGTGAGGCTTGGACAGATTTTGTTAGAAAAGTCAGTAGGCTTACGCGATAGGAATGGAGGAAGATATATGACCAAGAAAGAATATATGAAAGCGCTTAGAAAGGAACTTGTCGGATACGGCGACAGTATTTGCGACGAGATACTATCTGAGTTTGAGAGTCATTTTGCCGAGGCGGCTTCCGCTGGCATCGCTGAAGAGGATGTGATCAAAGGGCTAGGTACGATTCAGGAAGTTAGCGAAAATATCAGAGGCATGTACGGCGACCCGAAGGAAGTTGTAGATGAGAGCACAGGAGAAATTGTTCCCGCAGAGACAAATGAAGAAGTGCCTGCATCGCAAAATACTAGCATAGAGATTACCGTCGTAAAGAAGGAAGCCGATGGATCACAAAATGGACTGGTTCTTCAGGATGTTGATACCATTGCTATAGAAGGAAGCATGGACCTAAAACTTATGCGTGGTGAAGGCGACGGTTTCTGGGAGTTTACCCCTCATACATCATTCTTCATCCAAACACCGTTCTGGAACAAGTTCTGGGGCGAGAGGCAGGCAGGAGATATAGAAGTTGAGAGAACGGACAGAACGCTGAAACTTACGCTCCCCTCCGGATCCGGAAATTTGAGAATCGAGGTTCCCGAATATGTGAGAAACATATTTGTAAATGGTGGATCTTCGGATATGGATATTATGGATATCAATTTAGATTGCTTTACCGCTAGCGTAGGATCCGGAGACGTTTCGGTTTCCAATTGCCACTTTGAACGTGCAGATATAACGTCATCGGAGGGTGACATAGAGACCGATGGTCTCTTTGGGGCAATCACATTGACAAGTCATGCCGGAGATGTGGAAGTATCCAACCATCAGGGGCCGAGGCTTGATCTTTCGAGTATGGCGGGAGATATAGAAGCTTCCACAACGAGCCCCGATGTATCTATAAGGACGCAGGCCGGAGATATAGATCTTAGCATGCATGGTCCGGTTTCGCATGTTACGGCAGATACAAATGCCGGAGATATTGACTTTAGAAGTGAGTCAAAGGATTACACCGCAAATGTCAAGAGTAGCGCAGGGGACATGAGTAACAAAAGCGGTCTTCCAAGCAGAAGCCTGGGAGGTGCTTTTGTGGGAGGTACATGGACAATAGGAGAGGGCGCAGGAATCGTTAGCCTTTCCACAATGGCCGGAGACGTAACTATTAGGTAAATCAATTAAGAAAAATATGATATAATAAAAGCACAAAAGGGGATGGCAGAGGCTGTCCCTTTTGTTGCATTAAAAACAATGCTCATAGTTGATGAATATTTTGTATCAAAGGAGGGGCTATGCTTATAAAAAACGGTAGAGTCCACGATGGCCTTGGGAAGGTCAAAAATGTGGACATAAGAATTACGGACGGCATAATTTCTGAACTCGGAAAGGGCCTCCGTGCTAAGAACAAAGAAGAAGTTATCGATGCTAAAGGGCTGGAGATACTTCCCGGATTTGTCTATGCGCTTTCGGGCTGGGGTGTCAACGGAAGCTGGACGGAAATTAGACCGTCATCCCAGGACAACGATGAAAAGAGTGAGCCGATTACACCGGAGCTTGATGCGTTCTATGCGTTTAACGGACGCGCCGCATCCGCACAGCAGCTCGGAGCATTCGGAATTACTGTTTGTGGTGTTGCGCCGACGGATAGCAATTTGTTCGGCGGACAGATTGCCGCGTTCACGGTAGAGGGCGTTAATCCATATAAGATGTGCCTTCGCCGCGGTATCGGCATGAAGGCATCCGTAAGAACCGACATGAAGAAGATCTATGGTGCAAGACAGATGGCGCCGCAGACGAGAATGTGGATATTCGGAACTTTTGAGGAACAACTGAGGAAGGCCAAAGAGTATATGGAGAAGCAGGAAGCTGCAGAAAAGGCAAAAGCGGAAGCTGAAAAAGCAAAGGCCGAAGCTGCAAAGCCTGCAAAGAAAACAAAAGCCGCAGAGTCAACCGCAGAGCAGGCTGCCGCCGCTCCGGCTCCGGAACTCCCGCGCGATCCAAAACTTGAAGCAATCGCAAAAGTTATTACGGGTGAACTTCCGCTCTTTATTTCCTGCGATTCGCTCCTTGCTATTGAGCGTGTTAGAGACATCATAAAACCATATAAGAATATCAAACTCGCCTTGGTTAACGGTTACGGCCTTACAGGCAACGAGCAGTGGATTGTAAGAAACAAAATCCCTGTTGTAGTAAAAACGGGCGGTGACCTCATGGACGAGGAACCAAAGGCATTAGACTACAAGGCCATTGCCAAGCTCTACGAAAAAGGCGTCAGTATTTCTCTTTCGGGAACACTCGGATTCCTTGGAGTTAGAGAGGATATGCTCTGGAATGCTTCAGAGATGATGAGAGAAATGCATGATGCAGAGAAGGTGCTTCCGATGGTAACGTCCAATCCTGCCAAGCTTCTCGGGATAGACGATTTGACGGGCTCTATAGAAGTTGGCAAACGTGCGGATATAGTTATCTGGGACGGACACCCGATTAAATCATGGAAGGCCAAAATCGTACGCACACTTCTTGCGGGCGAAACAATCTACAAGGAAGGAGATGAGATGAAATGTATGTAATCAAAAACGCAACTGTTTATACCATGAGCAGACGAGGCGTTGTTAAAAAAGACATTCGTCTCAAGGATGGAAAAATTGTAGAAATCGGTAACAACTTAAGAGCTCGCGCAGGCGAGAAGACAATAAACGCCAAGGGTAAAATCGTAACGCCGGGCTTTGTTGATGCACATAGCCACCTCGGTGGATTTGAGGTTAACGGTGCGGGTGAGGACCTTAACGAAATCACCAATCCGCTCACACCGGAGCTCGACGCATACTACGGTGTAAATCCCAAGAGCGATGATTTTAAGGCTGCCATTGCGCAGGGAATTACGACATCCTGCTTGGTTCCGGGATCGGCCAATATCGTTGGTGGTCTCGGCATGATCATGAAATCCGCAGGAAAGGAGAGGCTCCTTAAGAGAGCCGCGGTTCTAAAGGGCGCGATGGGAATCAACCCGAAGGGTTGCTATGCACCTATGAATAGAGCGCCGATGACCAGAATGGCAATTGCAAATATGCATCGTGATTATCTCCGCCGCGTAAAAGAATACATGGAAAAGAAAGAGGCTGCGGGAGATGACAAAGAAAAGATGCCGCCATATGATCTCGGACTTGAGCACGGCATTCCGGTTCTCAAAAAAGAAATCGCATATAAGATTCACAGCTATATGCATGACAGCATGACGGTGCTTGAACTCGCCAAGGAATTTGACATTCTGATTACTATCGACCACGCGCTCGGCGCAAGTGATTATCTAGAGGAACTCACCGACAAGCACGTAAAGGGAATTATCTATGGACCGACTGCGGAACCGCTATTCCCGGGCGAAGGTGGAAAGCTTGATTATGAGGCTTGCGTTGAACTGGATAAGCGTGGCGTAAAGGTTGCTTGCATGACTGATGGCCCCGTAAGTCCAAAGAATATGCTTCTCTTTGAAATTGGAGAATGTATTCGTCGCGGCATGAGCCCTGTACGTGCGCTAGCGATGATTACATCCAACGCTGCCAAGATAGTTGATGTCTTTGATAGAGTTGGATCGATTGAAGTCGGAAAAGACGCGGACCTTTTAATCTGGTCGGACGTCCCGATGGTCGCAACAGATGCGGTTCTTGAAAAAGTGTTTATAGACGGAGAACTTATCAATGTATAAAAAATGTAAAGTGATTTTTCAAACGGAAATTACGGAAGGCGTATTTGTTATGACGCTTGATGTTGGCGGCATGGCGGAGGAATCGCTCCCCGGTCAGTTCATAATGATCAAAGGCTGGGAGGGCATGGAACCTTTCCTCATGCGTCCAATCAGCATCAATTCCGTAGATAGAGAGCGTGGCACCATGACGATTCTGTATAACGTCAAAGGTCGCGGAACCAAGCTGATGTCCGAGTTAAAAGAAGGAGACACAGCCAATGTTCTCGGTCCTCTCGGTCAGCCGTTCCCGGTAATTAAAGGTGCGCGTCGCGTTGCTCTTATCGGTCGCGGAATCGGAATAGCGCCACTCCTTCTTCTTGCGCAGGACTACGCAAGGCAGGGTACGGAGCTCTACGTTTATCTTTCCGGAAAGAAAGAGGAGTATCTCTTTAACAAAGATGTTTACGAGGCACTCGGAGCAACAGTTAGAACAACGACTGACCCCAATGTAAATATCACGGACGCATTCAAAGAAGACTGCGTATTAAATACTGAGTTCGTAGGTCTTTCCGATGTTGCGCGCCCGCCGTTTGATGCAGCGTACTCATGCGGTTCCAACAGACTTGCACGCGATATGCAGGAGATGCATCGCGAGTATAATTTCCCGGCATATATTTCGCTTGAGGAACATATGGCATGTGGCGTTGGTGCCTGCAAAGGTTGCGTCTGCAATGCCAAGAACCTTGCTACCGGAGAAAAATATTATGCGCGCGTCTGCAAGGATGGTCCGGTATTTAACGTAGATGAAGTTTTGTAGGGCGATTGCTGTAAGGTGGTTATCGCGACATGGTTTTGTAAAGAGGTATATATGTATAAGGCTGATTTATCAGTAAAAATTGGAAGCGCTACATTTAAGAATCCTGTAATGCCGGCATCGGGTGCTTATGATTATTTTGTCAATAACGCAAATGTATTTCCGATGAGCGAGCTCGGCGCCATCATGATTAAGAGCGTGCATCGTCTTGAGCGTCCGGGAAATCCTCCAAGGAGAGTGACTGAGGTTACGGGCGGAATGCTTAACTCTGTGGGACTTCCTTCTATAGGAATTGAGAACTTCCTTAAATACGATCTTCCGAGATACGAAAATATGGGGACGGAGGTCGTCTTGAGTATCGCAGGTAGCGAGCAGCATCATTATAGAGAAGTTCTTGAGATGCTGAACGACAACCCGATAATCTCGGCGGTTGAACTTAACTTCTCTTGTCCAAACGTAGGAACAGGGCTTGCGTTTTCATCGGACCCAAAGGTTCTTGCGGAAACGCTTAAAGAAGCGAGGCCTGCGACCAAGCTTCCGCTCTTTGTTAAGCTCGCACCGAACGTAACGGACATCCGTCCTACAGCAAAGGCGGCAGAGGACGAAGGCGCAGATGCAATTACTGTGTCCAACACTTGGAAGGCGATGAAGATAGACATAAACACCCAGAAACCTGTTCTCGGAAACACCATGGGCGGAATGTCGGGTCCTGCCATTAAGCCTCAGAATATGCTTCTTGTTTGGCAGGCTTATGACACTGTTAAGATTCCAATCATTGCAAGTGGCGGCGTAAGCTCATGGCAGGATGCTATTGAATATTTCATGGCAGGTGCATCCATGGTTCAGGTGGGAACTATGAACTTTGTTAATCCTATGTGCATGGTAGAAGTGATCGGCGGAGTTGACGATTATCTCGCATCGCACAATTATAAATCGCTCGATGACATAAGGGGTATCGCACATAAATAATATGGAAGTAATTAAAACAGCTAATCTAACAAAATACTACGGTAAGGCTAGAGGCATAAAGAACCTCAACCTCACGGTTAATGAGGGTGAGTGCTTTGGGTTTATCGGTCCGAACGGCGCCGGAAAGTCAACGACCATAAGGACGCTTCTCGGCCTTATATTTCCGACCGATGGAAGCGCGACCGTTCTCGGGCATGATATTGTTAGCGAAAAGAATTCTATTCTTGCAGAGGTAGGATACCTTCCTTCCGAAGCCGTATTCTACTCCGGCATGAAGGTAAAGGACATCCTGAAATTTTCTGCAGATCTACGAAAGACAGATTGCAGCAAAGAGGCAAAAACTCTCTGCGATCGTCTTCAGCTTGATGTGAACAGAAAGGTTGACGAGCTCTCATTTGGAAATCGCAAGAAAGTAGGAATTGTCTGTGCACTTCAGAGCAATCCGCGCCTTCTCATACTCGATGAACCGACGGGCGGACTCGACCCTCTGATGCAGCATGAATTCTTTGATATCATTTCAGAGAAAAACAAAGGCGGAACCACGGTGTTCCTCTCTAGCCATATTCTTTCGGAAGTTCAAAAGTATTGCACGCGTGCTGCGGTTATAAGCGAAGGCGAGATAATCGCATGCGACAGTGTGGAAACTCTTGCAAAGAGCAACGCAAAGAGAGTAACTGTGTCCGGGAAATTTAATCTCGGTGCTTTAGAAGGAATAAAGGATTTGAGTTGGCATGGAGCAACGGGGACGAGCTTCCTCTATAGCGGCGACATGAACGAGCTCATTCAGAAGCTCTCATGCGGAACCGTAAACGACATCACGATTTCCGAGCCTGACCTTGAGGAAATCTTCCTCCATTACTATGGAAAGGGAGAAGGCGACAAGGGAGGTGAGAACGCATGACGATTGTTAGGCATGAGCTTAAGCGCGGGAAAATATCATTTCTCATCTGGACGCTTGCTATAGGATTCCTTCTTGCTGTATGTGTTTTTCTCTTCCCTGAGATGAAGGGAGAAATGGAAGAAATCGGAGATGTCTTTTCTTCTATGGGCTCCTTCACACAGGCCTTTGGAATGGACAAACTGAACTTTGGAACGCTCAAGGGATATTATGCAATTGAATGCGGGAACGTGCTTGGTCTCGGTGGTGCATTCTTTGCTGCGCTGATTGCTGTAAGCGTCCTAAGCAAAGAAGAGAAGGAGAGAACGGCAGAGTTCCTTCTTACTCATCCAGTGAGTCGCTCGCGGATAATGACGGAAAAACTATTAGCTGTCCTCATTCAGATAATAGCTATGAATATAATCGTCTATGCAATCTCCGTTGGATCAATGATGGCAGTCGGTGAAGAGGTGCCGTGGAAAGAGCTTAACCTTCTTCACATCGCATACTTTATTATGCAGATAGAACTCGCGGGAATTTGCTTTGGGATTTCTGCCTTTATGAGCAAAAGCAGTGTGGGCGTAGGTCTAGGTCTTGCCGCTATAATGTATTTCCTAAACTTGATAGGAAATATCACGGAGAAAGCAGAGTTCCTGAAGAATATAACTCCCTTTGGTTATTGCGATGGAGCTGACATCGTAGCTGAAGGGGAGATTAATATAGGACGGGTAGGTATTGGGCTTGCGATATGTGCGGTGCTGATAGCCTCAGCATACCTCAAGTATCCTAAGAAGGATATTCACTAAAAATAGGCAAAAAACTAAGTCACAAGCGCCAAGAAAAACTTGCAAAAAAACTTGCCAAAATCCCTTTGATTTATTGTATAATTGTAGGGTAGGCACTTCAGTGTGATGAAGTGCTCGGCTAACCTTCGTAAGCGCTCGGCGGAGGGGAGCAAGTATATTAGGCAACGAAGCGTAAAGCTATATTAAGAAAAGGAGAATTAAATGGATCTTTTAAGTATGTTATTGAGTTCAATGACAAGCAACTCATCAGTAGAAGCTCTTAGCAAGAAGTCCGGCGGATCATCAAAGGCAATCAAGACTCTGCTTCTTATGGCAATTCCACTAATCATTAGATATATGACAAAGAATGCCAAGGAATCACAGCAGGGTGCTACCTCGCTTCTCGGAGCTCTTCAGCAGCACACAAGCACACAGCCTGTAACAAACCAGATTTCAAACGCTGATGCAGCTGATGGTGCAGCTATTCTTGGACACGTATTTGGAAACGATTATAACAGTGTAGTTCAGAATCTTGCTAGCCAGTCCGGTCTTACACAGACACAGGCAAGCTCAGTTCTTCAGAACCTTGCACCGGCTCTTATGAGTGGACTTTCCGCAGCTACATCTTCTGTAAGCACACAGTCACAGCACAGCGGATTCAATCTTTCTGATGGTCTTGATCTTTCTGATATCGCAGCTCTTATGGGCGGCGGACAGAAGCCACAGCAGTCATCTGCTACTAGCCTTCTGAGCAGCCTTATGGGCGGTGGCCAGAAGCCACAGCAGCAGTCATCAGGTCTCTCCGGAATGCTCGGAAGCCTTCTCGGTGGCGGACAGCAACAGCAGCAGAGCTCAAGCCTTCTCGGAAGCCTTCTCGGCGGTGGCTCCAATGATAATGACAACGCCATCAACGGAATGGATCTTCTGAGTGCACTCATGGGTGCCAGAAAATAAGGCAAACTAATAGTATATAACTACAATCTACAATCCACGACTCACTCGGCACCTCGCCGGGTGAGTTTTTATATGCGAGAGTTCGGTGCGGCAAAGGGGCGTTCATGGTATAATAAAACTATGAAAACAAGCATTTATCAAAAACTGCATAGACTTGCAATGCGCATAATGCATACCGTATATCCTTCGTATAAATCTGCGAGGAAACCTCGGGTCAAATCTGCCGATAAATCCGCTGACAAACATACCGAAGTGAATGACGGTGATTTTGCGCATAAAAAAAGGCCCATCACCAATCAGGGCAAACTCGCGCATATCAAATACGAAAAGTCGGACATCGGAAAGACGGGATGCATACCTATCGCCATTTACAATGTAATGGTATTAAAGGGCAAAAAACCGCTGGATCAGTCTTTGGCCATGGAGGATAAAGATAAAGGGTTTGAGGGCGTAGAGTTTGAGGATATCGTAGAAGATGTCCGCGCGCTCAAGGCGCCGCTCTTTGGTGGTCGCATGGGAACGGACCCCTATATGATAGATGAGATTCTTCGCGGGTACGGTATAGAATCGGAGGAGCTCACGGATAGAAGGAGTCTTTCCAAGGCCATGGAAGAGGCAGAGCTCGGCTCCCTCTTCTTGATTACGCAGTGGAATGACATGAGAAGGCCGCTAAAGGGCATTCACGCCTATGTTGTCCAAAAGCATGCAAACGACAGATGGGCCTGCTATAACTACGTATATCGCGATTATCCGACAAAGGCAGAAGGACTCACGGAGATGATAGGGCGAGGCCGCCTCATAGTTGCGAACTATATTAGGCCTTGAAAACCGGTGAGAAGCCGTGCAGATGATATGGCGAAAGCGCCTAATTTAGGGTAAAATATTATTTTAGGGAAAATAGAGGTAGAAGCCATGAAATATATTGAAAAGACAATAGAAAAATTCACTTCTGAGCTGGCAAGCTCTGCGCCTACACCGGGAGGCGGTGGTGCGGCGGCGCTTGTTGGTGCGCTCGGAATCGCGCTCGGAAATATGGTCGGAGAGCTTACCGTTGGAAAGCCAAAATATGCCGAATACGAGGGCGAACTTAGAATGATGATGGCGGAAGCCGCAAGACTAGAAAAAGAGCTCCTAGGCCTTGTTGACGAGGATGCAGAGGCATTTAAACCGCTCGCAGAGGCTTATGGAATCCCAAGGGATAATCCCGATAGAGCAGCAATCCTTGAAGAAGCAACAAAGGCCGCGTGCATCGCGCCCATGGCCATGCTGAGGGCATGCGCTCGCGCGCTTGAGATAATTGAGAGGTTCAAAGAAATGGGTTCAAAGCTCGCGATATCCGATGCGGGCTGCGCTGCAGTATTATGCAAGGCTGCAATGCAGGCTGCGGCTCTCAATGTATATATAAATACAAAATCGATG
>Ga0256404_1007770_pt1 | contig 16691 bp, 15 predicted proteins | sample RumenRJG_01DNA_FD_185990 | JGI IMG/M metagenome (GOLD analysis project Ga0256404, IMG submission 185990) | Bovine rumen microbial communities from Lethbridge, Alberta, Canada - RJG_01 | ecosystem: Host-associated > Mammals > Digestive system > Stomach > Rumen | place: Canada: Alberta | collected...
CCTTTGACTTCCGGATCTGGATCGGGGCAGGGACGAGGCGTGAGGTCCGGATCCGGGCGGTGGCGGCAAAGCGCGGCCGGTACTTTGTCCCGGACTTTGCCATTGTCACCGGGGACTTTCTGGGCTTTCGGGAGATGCGGAAGGCGGGAGAGGGAAAGCACTACAACGAGCTCGTCATCTGGCCACGGGCGATCACAAGTCCGGATCTTTCCCAGGCGGTCGGTGGGTTTCTGGGGGAGGTGTCCGTGCGGCGCTATCTCTACGACGACCCGGTGCTGACGGTGGGCTTCCGGGAGTACACCGGCAGAGAGCCTATGAAGCAGATCTCCTGGACCCAGAGCGCCAGGGGACGGGGCCTGATGGTGAAAAAGCCCGACTGCACGGCGATGCCCCGGGCGACGGTTCTTGTGGACACGGAGGCCCGGGACGCCCTCTTTGATGCAGATCTCGTGGAGACTGCCTTCTCCCTTGCGCGGGGCGTCCTGGAATGCCTGGAAAAGGCGAGAACCCCCTATGCCTTCTCGATGAATGCAAAGCCGGAGGGCGGAACGACGGACTACCGCTGGATCCCGGAGGGGAGCGGGCAGAAGCACTTTGAGGCGGTGATGGAGGGCCTTGGCAGGGCGGGCTCTCAGAGCGCCTGCTCCGGGGAGGAGATGATGGCGCAGTGCCTTGCAAGGTGCGGCGCGGGGAGCGGGCTTCTTCTTGTGACCCTCCACCGGAAGGACCCTGTGATCGCTGCCTTTATCCGGAAAGCAGCTTCTGCGGGCGTGCAGCTCCTTGTCCTGTATGCCGAGGAGAGGAGGGAGCCATGTTTGTGACACAGGCGCTGCGGATGGCAGCGGATCTTTCTCTTTACTACTCGGTTGCGGGGCTCCTGACCCTTGCAAAGGGAGGCACCGCGGCAGCACCCTTTTGGAACCTCTTCCTCCTCTGTGTCTTTTTTGCCCTCTCCTGTCTGCTCTCCCTGAAAACAAAGGCGTGGAGGGATGGGAGCACCGGTCTTCGCATCCTGCACGGGGTGCTCCGGTACCTTCCTGCCGCCCTCGGCACGGCGGCTGTGCTTGCCCTCTCGCCCACGCTCCCCGACAGGATCGCTGGCGGGATCGCCGCAGGCTATGTCTTTGTGCTTCTGGTTCGGAAGAGGGAGTATCCGGACCGGGACAGGGTCTTGGGGAATCTGATCGCTCAGTGCATTGTCTTCCTCTTTGCGCTCCTGATCGCGGCATCGGAGGGAGAGGTCTCCTTCCTCGGCATTGTCTGCATCCCGATGGTTCTTGTCATGTTTTTCTCCTCGGTCCTGCTCCTTCGGATTCTTCGGCTTCCGGATGAGGCGGCGGGGGAGGGCGGCTTTGCGGGGACGAATGCGGTGCTCCTTGGCATTCCCGTCCTTTCTGCCCTGGTGCTCGCCCTGCCTGCAGTGCAGAGCGCGGTGCTGACAGCCCTCTCCTTTTTGTGGAACCGCGTTGTGGTCCCGGTTCTGATTCTCCTGCTCTGGGGCCTCTTCTGGATCTGCTACGGGGTCGTCTGGCTGGTGTCCAGGCTGTTTCCGGATTCCGGCGGGATCACCATCCCGGAGCAGGTGCTGGAGGAGCAGCTTTCTTCCTATGGAGCGCAGGAGGCGGTGCAGCAGGTACAGCAGCAGGTCTCCCCGTTTCTTCTGTTTCTCCGGCAGATCCTGCCCTTTGCGGCGATCGCCGTCGCGGCAATCCTCGTCTATCGCTTCCTTGCCTCCGGCAGAGGAACGGGATGGGAGGGCCTTACGCCGGATCCCGTCTCGGAAGAAAAGCTCTCCCAGCCGGGAGGCGGCAGAAGAAGAGACAGCCGGGAGAGAGCAGGCACTCAGAGGGATGCAGACCGGGTCCGCGCAGAGTACCGCAGGTACTTAAAGTACTGCCGCCAGTCCGGAATCGAATTCGACGCATCCAATACCAGTAAGGAGATCCTTGCAAGGGAGGAGGCGCAGGACGGGGAGAGCGGGGACGCGAGGGTCCTCCGCGATCTCTACCTTCGCGCCCGCTATGACGGGACGGCGGACCGGGGAGATGTGCGCCGTGCACAGGAGTTCGTCCGCAGGATCCGGGACAAAGAGAGGTAAATCGAAAAATCGCTTCCTGCGGGGCATGGTATACTGGGAGGCAGAGCGAAGGAGGCATTGAAATGCTTACACTGGAACAGGCAAAAAAGATTAACGATGAGAACGTGACAGAGGAGCATCTGCGGCTGCACGCCGCAAACGTTGCCGCCTGCATGGAGGCCCTGGCAAAGTACTACGGGCAGGACCCGGACCACTGGGCGGCCGTCGGGTACCTTCACGACTACGACTATGAGAAGCACCCGGAGGAGCACCTCAGGTACACGGAAGAGCCGCTCCGGGCAAAGGGCGTTCCGGAGGAGGACATCCGGGCGATCTTAAGCCACGGCTATACCCTGGTCAACGACGTGGAGCCGAAGACCGAGATGGAGAAGTGCCTCTTTACCTGTGATGAGCTCTCGGGGATCATTCAGGCCTGTGCGCGCATGCGCCCCAACGGGATCACCGACCTGACGCTCTCGAGCTTCATGAAGAAGTACAAGAACAAAAAGTTCGCGGCGGGCTGCAACCGGGACATCATCGCCTCGGGCTGCGCCATGCTGGGGAAGGATGTAAAGGAGATCGCAGAGGTCTGCATCGAGGGCATGAAGGCGCATGCGGGGGAGCTTCAGCTCCTCGGCACAGGGGAAGCGCAGTAACAGCGCGCCTGATCTGGAAGGGAGTTCTTTCCCGATGCTCCGGAAGAGGCGGCGCGGCAGCCGCGCCTTTGTCTTTCTCTTTGCAGAGCACCACTTCGACAACGTGGCGGTGACATGAAATGAGGAAAAGCTCGAGGAGTTAAAGTTTGAGGTCGAGAACTCCTACAGCGTGAACGTCACCACGATTGTGAAGGACCTCTCGAAGGAGGCAGCAAAGGAAAGCTATGACGAGCTGCGGGAAAAGAACATCGCGGTCGATCAGCTCGTGAACAACGCGGGTGCGGGAAAGATGGGAAGGGTTGTCGATGCGGACACGGAGACCATGAAGGAGCCCCTGCACCTGAATGCGGTCAGCGTCACGCTCCTTTGCCGGTACTTCGGCCGGGGTATGGAGGAGCGCGGCAGGGGCAGAATCCGGAACGTCTCCTCGATGCGTGCCTTCCTGCCGGATCCCTGGTTCAACGTCTACGGCCCGACGAAGGCATACGAGCGGTTCCTGATGGAGACCATGTACGGGGAGCTGAAGGGGAGCGGCGTCACCGTGACCGTCCTCTGCCCCGGACCCACAAAGACCGGATGGGCAAAGAACGCCGGCAAGAAGAATGCGAAGTTTGCAAAGAACCCGGATGAGGTCGCAAAGGAGGGCTTTGTCGCGACAGAGAGGGGAGCTTGTCTGCATCCCGGATGGCGACTACCTCGCCATCCGCTGCCTTGCGGCGCATCTGCCCGCAGCCTGCCAGGCAGATCTCATCGGCAGGTGGCAGAAGAGCCTGATCGAACAGGAGTAAAGCAGTTTTATCGGGAGCCTCCACACAGTCATGCGGCAGCTTTTATAGGGAAAGGAAAAGAGCAGCCTGATGCGTCGGCATCAGGCTGCTCTTTGGCTATGGAAGTTCAGAACTTTACTTCATACTCCGCATCGGCGATGAGCTGCTCTCTCGGATAGTTCTCGTGGGTGACCATGTAGTACTTATCGCCGCCTGTCTCCGCCATGGAGCCGTCGAGGATGTACCAGGTGCCATCCACCTTCACCTCGCACCAGCCGTGGGGCGTGAGACCGCCATGGGTGCTGGAGACTTTTCCGACACAGAGCTTCGTCTCAAAGTCGATCTTCTTTGGGCAGAAAAAGGCTTTCCGGACCCCTCACATGGTGATGAGCCCAAGAGCAGAGGCGATTGAGCTTGCCAGGATGATGACAAGGCAGACCGGTGCCAGGTACTTGAGGCAGAAGCGGTAGAGAGGCCTTCTCCGGAAGGGAGAGGACTGCCCGACCTCCGCCTCAATGGCGGCAAAGCCGACCTTCCGGAGGATCAGAAGACAGGTCGCAAGCGCCGCAATGGGCATCATCACGGAGTTTGTGAGAAAGTCAAAGAAGTCCAGGATGTCCATGCCAAGGAGCTTCACAGAAGACCAGACGCCAAAGCCGAGGGAGGAGGAGAGTCCGACAGCGGCCATGATGACGGCCATTATAAGGCTTGCCTTTCCCCGGGAGATGTGCAGGCCGTCCTCAAAGGTGTTGACGCTGGTCTCGAGGAGGGAGATGGCGCTTGTCAGCGCGGCGAGGAGAAACAGAAGGAAGAAGGTAGCGGCTGCAAACGTGCCGCCCGGCATGCTGGCAAAGACCGCAGGGAGCGTGATGAAGGTCAGCGACGGGCCCGCATGGAGCTTTCCGATGTCCCCGCCGAAGAAAGAGAACACGCTGGGAATGATCATGAGGCCCGCGAGGACAGCAACCCCGGTGTCGAAGAACTCCAGCTCCCCGGTGCTCTTCTCGATGTCGACATCGGATTTCAGGTAGGAGCCGTAGGTGTACAGGATGCCCATGGCAATCGAGAGCGAGTAGAACATCTGCCCCATGGCGGCCGCAAAGGTCATCAGGGAGAAGTTGCGGAAGTTGGGAACCAGGAAGTAGGCGATGCCGGCAAGGGCACCGGGCCTTGTGCAGGAGTAGACGGCGACGATGACAGCAAGAACCAGCATGACGGGCATCACGACCTTTGAGATCTGCTCGATACCGCGCCGGACGCCGGCGAGGATCACGGCAAAGACCAGCACAGAGAAGAGGACAAAGTACAGGACCACCTGCGGGGAGTCCGCAAGAAAGGCGGAGAAGTAGTCATCCTGCGCCAGCGTGTCTATCCCGTCGGCAAAGCAGGCGACGAGGTACTTCAAAACCCAGCCCCCAATGACGCTGTAGTAGGGGACGATGAGCATCGGAATCACCGCATTGATCCAGCCCCCGAGCTTTCCGAGGGGAGAGTGGTCAAAGGCCTGAAAGGCGCCGGAGGGGCCCCGCTTTGTCATGCGGCCGAGTGCCGTCTCCGAGACGATCATCGTGTAGCCGAAGGTCAGCGTCAGCACGAGGTAGATGAGGAGAAAGATGCCCCCGCCGTACTTTGCGACAAGATACGGAAAGCGCCAGATGTTGCCAAGGCCGATGGCGGAGCCCGCCACCGCAAGCACGTAGCCGATTCTCCCGGAAAAGGAGGCGCGGCTTCCTGATTCTGCAGATTGTTTCATTTTCTCTCCCTGTCTGTATGCTCCTAATGGCATACCGGAAATGTTGAAAAAGCAGCGGTCTTCAGTATACTCCGGAACCGCATGAGAGAAAAACCAGCCCTGCACAAACCGTCATTTTTCACATCCTGTACTGGAATTTTGCTGCGTTTTCCGGTAAACTTGTTCAATCAATGGTAAGGAAGCTACTCTTTTGAAAAGAAGAGCGGGAAAGGGGGTCATATGGACCAGAAGGCAATGTATTCACTGACATATGGGCTGTTTGTGCTGACGGCGAGGGGCGACGGCATCCACAACGAGGACAGCGGCTGCATCATCAACACTGCAGGACAGGTCACTTCCGACCCGAACCGCATCTCGATCTGCGTGAACAAGTCCAACTACACCCACGACCTGGTGAAAAAGGACGGGAAGTTCAACATCTCTGTCATCTCCGAGCAGGCGGACTTCGCGCTGTTCCAGCGCTTTGGCTTCCAGTCCGGGAGGGAGACGGACAAGTTTGCGGGGTTTGAGGGGAAATATGAGCGCAGTGCCAACGGCCTCGTATACGTCACCGAGGGCACCAACGCCTATCTCTCAGCAATCGTGGAGCAGACGATTGACCTCGGAACCCACACGATGTTCATCGCGCAGGTGACGGACCTCGACCGGATCGACTATGCACCGTCCGCGACGTATACCTATTATCAGAGCAATATCAAGCCGAAGCAGAAGGCACCGACGGCGGGAAAGAAGACAAAGACCGTCTGGCGCTGCACGGTGTGCGGCTACATCTACGACGGGCCGGAGCTCCCTCCGGATTTCGTCTGTCCCATCTGCAAGCATGGGGCAGCGGACTTCGAGAAGGTGGAGATCGAGGCCTGACAGAGTCAACACGGTATCCATGCAGAGCCCCGGGGCGGCATTGCTGTCCCGGGGTTTTTGCTGTGGAAAGAATGGGAAGGAAACCGAATGGAACAGGAAGACAGCATGGGAAGCCTGGAGAGAGCAGACGGCAGACGCACCTTCTCTATATCCGGGAGGCATTGCCTCCTTTGCGGCGCTCCTTGCGGCAGAGGGCGTCTCCATGATGGGCATCGCCATGGAGAAGACCATCTTCCATGTGACGAGTCTTGCCGCGGAGATTCCCTCCGGCATCCTCTCGGATGTCTGGAGCAGGAAGAAGACCCTCTTCATAAGCCGCCTTTTCTTTGTGCTGGCGGCCCTTGCCATGATGGCAGCGGGGACGAGGATGCCGCTGATCTTTCTTTCCATGGCCTTTACGGCCCTTGGCTACAACTTCGCCTCCGGCACAAGGGAGACCCTTGCCTGTGACAGCCTGCGCCTCAATGACAGGGAGCAGGACTTCTCCCGCCTTCTCTCTGCGGACACGATTGTCTGCCGGGTGGGCCAGTCTGCGGCGACCCTCCTTGCGGTTGTGCGAAAAAGCCTGCACTTTCTCTTCCAGGAACACCGAGCGGTGGGCATCATGCTGGGAGGCGGTGCGGTCTGTGCGCTCGGTGTCCTCTCCCAGTACTTTCTGCAGGCAAGGCTTCTGCATGTGGGTGTTCCGGAGACGGTTCTTGGGCCGCTCCTGTTTGTCTGTGTCCTCGGCGGAGCGCTTGTCTTTCTGAAGATGCCGGCCCTCATGTGCCTTGGCGCCTTTCTTGCCAACTTCTGCAGCAACGGCAACGCTTGAGAGCGTCAGCTCCCTCGTCATGATCGTCATGACGCCGCTGGCCGGCGTGCTGAACACGGTGATCCCCTGAATCATCCGTGCTGTCTGATCCAGGCATCGATGTCACGGCAGCTGGAGACTCCTGCATCGGCGCCTTCGGGAAGCGCGGCCGGGACGGGCTTTTGAAGGAGAAGGCCGTGGATGCCGGCATTTTTTGCAAAGCGCATGTCGTTTGCACTGTCACCGACAAAGACAACCTCCTCCGGGGAGAGAGAGGTCCTCTCCAGAAAGGCGGTGCCCATCGAAGGATCGGGCTTTGGAGGATACCCTTGTCCGTCGGTGTAGAGGACATCGAAATCCTGCAGGATGCAGAGCTGGTCCAGGCAGTACCGGCAGATTTCCTCCCGGTCTGAGGAGACAAGGCCGAGGAGAAGGCCTTGCGCCTTCCAGCGGGAAAACCAGAGGGCGAAGTCCTCCCCGAACTTCGGGATGACATGCCCGGTTCTGCTCGCCTCCTCGAGAATTTCTGCATAGCGTACAGGATCGATCGGGGGAAGGCCTCTCTCCCGAAGGAGCGGATTCAGTGCGCTGGCGGCGTCCCGATCCGTGCCGGAGACGATGGGAGAGCCGTCTCTTGCCCTGTCCCCCTCGATGCCGCAGGCAGTAAGGACAGTCTCTTCCCAGGCGGGCGTGCAGGGAAAGCCACCCTCCTTTGCAGCCTCCCTGGCAAGCGCAAGAACCGGCGCCCTCCAGAAGGCGGCAAGGTCGATCAGGGTGTCATCCTTGTCAAAGAGTATGGCCTTTATCATGAAACCTTCTTTCTCCGATCATCCGGTACCGGAAACGTGCTCTGTCGCAAAGCAGAAGGAGGGACCCTTCCATATCCGCATCTTTTGCTTTCCGGGTTCTCCCCGCATGGCATCCGCCCCGAAAGGAACATTTTCCCATCCCTTTCCCGCCCTTTGGGGCAGCACCGGGGGATGGAGAATGGCAGGGAAGACAAAAAGTGCCTATTTCTGCGCTGTGCAGGGAATGATATTATTGGCAGAGAATTAGCAGAATGATGAAAATGTAACACGTTAATCAGACTAAATATGTTAAAAATATCCGGAAAAAATCATTTTGAAATTCTTTTTTCCTCCGGTTATAATACTACCCGAACGTGTGGCAGTCACTGCGTAAATCCAGTTGATTGCCGCACGTTTTTTGCGTGGATCACAGTTTGCAGCAGAACAGGAGGATAGAATGGAAGCAAAAGCAAACTCGTTTCTTGGGGAGGAACCCATTGGAAAGCTGATGCGGGGCTATGCAGTGCCCTGTATCATCTCCCTCCTTGTGGGTGCCCTGTACAACATCGTGGACCAGATCTTCATTGCAAACGCGACGTATCTGGGCTCCTATGGCAATGCGGCGAACACCGTAGTCTACCCGATGACCGTCATTGCCCTGGCTGTCGCCGTCATGATCGGCGACGGCTGCTGCGCGTTCGTCAGCCTGAACCTTGGCATGAATGACCGGGCGACGGCAAAGAAGAGCGTCGGCAACGCAGTGGTCATGAGCATCCTCTCCGGTGTCGTGATCTGCGCGCTGTACCTGATCTTCATGAACCAGCTGATCGCCATGTTCGGCGGCACCGTCAACCAGGAGACCTTTGACCGGTCCCGCGAGTACTTCTTCTACATCACGCTGGGCGTGCCGTTCTACGTCTTCGGCCAGGCCATGAACCCGGTCATCCGTGCGGACGGAAGTCCCCGATTTGCCATGGCGGCAACCCTGGCAGGCGCGGTGGTCAACATCATCTTTGACCCGATCTTCATCTATGGCACCCGCTGGGGCATGATGGGCGCCGCTGTTGCGACGGACATGGGCCAGATTCTGACTGCGGTTCTCTCGGTCTGGTACCTGGTACACATGAAGCAGGTGAAGCCGGAGAAAGGCGACTTCAGGCTCAGCGGGACGATCGACCGGAGAGTCCTCACCCTGGGCGGCACGAGCTTTCTGTCCCAGATCTCCCTTGTCGCTGCCATGGCGGCGATCAACAACATGATCCGCAAGTACGGCGCCCTGGACCCGGTCTTTGGGCAGGAGCAGTACGCGCAGATCCCGATGGCTGTCATCGGCATCGTCATGAAGTTCTTCCAGATCATCATCTCCATCGTCGTCGGTATGGCAGCGGGCTGCATCCCGATCGTCGGCTTCAACATGGGTGCCGGCAAGAAGCGCCGTGTCCGCTCGCTGTTTACGCGCCTGCTTCTCTATGAGGCACTGGTCGGCGCCATCGGTCTTGTCATCGTCGAGTTCTTCCCGAGACAGCTGATCGCTATCTTCGGTGCGGCAAACGAGAGCTCCTACTACACCGACTTTGCCATCAAGAGCTTTCGGACGTACCTTTGCATGCTGGTGTTTGCCTGCGTTAACAAGAGCTGCTTTATCTTCCTGCAGGCAATGGGAAAGGCCGTGCAGTCCACGATCCTCTCGATGGTCAGAGAGATCGTCTTCGGAGTCGGGTTCGCCCTCCTGCTTCCCAGGTTCTTTGGACTGGACGGCGTGCTCTATTCCATGCCGGTCTCGGACGTTTTGACATTTGTGATTGCCCTCGTCCTGATCCTCCAGACTTACCGGGAGCTGCGCGAGGATGCACCCTCGGTGAAGAAACCGGCAAAGGGTGAGAGCACCTGAGCCTGGTAGCTGGAAGGCTTCTGACACCGGATCAAAAGAGCCCGGCACAGTGCGGAACATTCCGTTCCGCCCGTGCCGGGCTCTTTGTGCTGCGCCTGATTTCCTTTTAGTCCCCCTCGGAGAAGGGGCTTCGATCCGCCTGCTCGAAGCGCTTGTTCCCCAGGGTCTGGATCTCGTAGAGCTTCATGCCCAGCCGGTGGGAGAGACTCTGCAGGTCCTCCTCCCCGGTGAGCAGGATCCGGTCATAACTGCCGCTGCAGGTGGGGTGGAGCCTGCGATGGGCAATCTCGTAGCGGGACACGGCCCTGCTGAACACGCTGCACTTCTTGCGCAGCTCCTCCAGGGACAGATCCTGCTGGATCACGAGGAAGACCGCACCGTAGTACCGATAGCAGTGTTCCTCTCCGAAGGTCTTCTGAAGGGTGGCGGCAAAGAAGGCAAGCAGATCGTTGGCCTCCTCGGTGCCGCAGGTGTCACAGATCAGCCGAAAGCGGTCAATGGAGGTGTAGAGGAAGGTGACCTTCTGTCCAAAGAGGGACTTCAGGTCCTCCCGCATCCGGTCGTCATTCTTCGTGTGGGTCAACCGGTCGTACTCGGAAAGTTCCCGGTACCGGGAAACCAGATCATTCTCCCGGGCACGCTGCTGCTGCAGCACCAGGGAGAAGACGAGCGCAAGGATCATCGCAGACATTGTATGGATGAGGTCCTTCTGGAAGAGGTCTGAGGCCTTTTCGGTATAGTCCAGAAGAAGAAACAGCGCCGAGGAGAGAACAAGCACCCAGCAGTTCCACGCGGGGTTCGTGCGCTGCAGGAGCAGGGGCGTGAACAAGAGGACCGGGAAGAAGATAAAGGCCACACTGTCGCGGGCGCCGAAGGTCCCCGCCAGAATGCACAGAAGAAGGAGCGGGAGCGGCAGGAGTCGGCTGATTTTTGCGGAAGCGCCGCTCAGCCTTCCGTAGAGAAGATCGAGCAGCAGGTACCCGGCACTGCCGACTGCCATGGGAAGAACCCGCAGATTCCCCCGTATGAGATGGGTAACCAGGAGAAGACAGACGAGGATCAGGGCCATACCGCAGAGGCAGAGCGCCGGGCGGAAGGAGACCGGTATGGCTGGCTCTTTCTCCTCGGGCGTGTTCTCCTCTGGTGCCTGTCCCGCGGTGCTCTCCTCTTTGGGGGCGTTCCCTCCGCCGGACAGCACCTCCTGCACCTCGGGCAGATCCTGATTTACGCTCTCCGGCAGGACCTGAATCAAGAGGTCCCGAAGCTGGTGGAGTGTGAAGGGCTTGGGAAGGCTTCCGGCAAAGCCCTCCCGCTGCAGTTCCTCCCTGGTTTCCTCTGACCCCGCGCTCATGAGGATGACTGGGGTCCCCTCGCAGAGCTTTCGCTCCCGCAGGATGCGGACGAGTTCCGACCCGTCCATGGTGGGCAGCAGGCGGTCGAGCAGGATCAGGTCATAGGGTTTGCTCTCTGCCATGGACAGCGCCGTCTCTGCACTGTTTGCGAGATCCGTCTGTGCCCCGAACCGGCGCAGGCGGTTGCTGATGAGGAAGAGGTTCATGTTGTTGTCATCGACAGCAAGGATGGTCACGGGCTGGCGAAACAGCGGCATCGCCTCCACCGGGGCGTTTGCCTGGGCAAAGGCGATGATATCCCGCTGGCGCTGCGCTCTGGTATCCTTCTCCTCCTCTTCGGTCTCCTCTCCGACCTGGCTTTTTGCGCGTTCCCAGGCCTTCCACTCCTCCATGTAGTCGGAAAAGAGCTCCTGGTCCTCGATAGAGGCGACCTTCGGCTTCTCATAGGCTGCCTCTTCTCGATAGTCCGAGGCGGTGTAGTAGACAATGCTCTCAAAGACCTTCTGGAGGCGCTGTCCTGCCTCCTGGACCTTCTCCGCATAGCCCCTTGTCTTCTCCTCCCTGGTCCCGGAGGCGATGAGTCGGGAGAAGCCAAGAATGGCGGAGATCGGGCCGCGGAACTGATCGGCTGCGCTGATAATGAATTCGCTCTTTGCCACACTCGCATCCTCCGCCCGCTTTCTTGCGGAGCGCAGGGTGTTCTGTGTCTTCTGCAGGCGGGAGAGCGCCTTCTTCAGTGCCATGTAGTCGGGGGTCTCCAGGGTAAAGAGAAGACCCAGATTCCCCACGGTGACAGCAAACAGCACGAGGTACACGTTCACGAAAAGGGCCTGCAGAAGGATGAGAACGGTGACAATGCCGCCGGTGATGATAAGGAGCAGGCGCTGGGATCCGGTGTAGCGCCGAAAGTGCCGCAGCAGGAGGACGATGCCCCAGACGAGGAGAATCATAGAGGGCAGAAAGATCCCCGCGAGGTAGAGCGGTCCGTGAACGAGGGCAGTGGTCCCCTCCGGAATGGACAGGACACAGCCGTTGAAGAAGTTCACGATCATGAGCGAGCCATTCAGGAGGACGACAAGGCGCGAGAGGAGTGCCGGAAAGCGGCCCATCTTCTGCCCTGCGTGGACGCAGGCGTACTGCAGGAAATAGTAGCTGCACAGACACCCACCCACAACATCGACAAGGTTGACGAACAGGATGAGAGGTGCCGGGACGACAAGGGTATTTTCATAGGTCACCATGCCGTTCAGATATCCACAGAGGAGGTCGACCAGGTTTTCGGCGAAAATCGTGACGGAGAATTTCCGGAAGATCCGGACGGTGGGCGTGGCCTCCTGGTAGAGCAGAAACAGGTAGAGGCAGATGATGCCGGAAAAGAGCGAGGAAGCAACTTCCAGGTACAGTCTGGTAATGGCAAACGAGGATAGCAAAGGCATGAGTTCCGTCTTTCTCCGGCGGAGCCGGTGAGAATTCCCACGCATTATAGCGAAAGATAAGAAGTTTCTCAAGATTGATGCCATTGAGAAGCCCTGCAGGAATACCCAAAGGGATCGGAAGGGGAGAAAAAACCTTCTGTCAAGTCCGAATCCGGCAAAAGGGGGCACCGATTCTGCCAGCAAAATCCCGGAAACTGGTGTATTCTGAGGGTGGAAACTGTGCCGGATGCGCCTGACAGCAGACCGGGACTATGATACCATCGCACGGTGCAGCCGAAAGAGGGTAAGGAAAACACATGAAGGATAAAAGAAAAAACACGCCGGGAGATTGGAAAGAGCCCCGGGCCCTCCTCGTGGATGACAGCAGAATTCATCTCCTGATTCTCTCGGAGATGCTGCGCAGAAAGTACGTCCGGACGAAACTCTGCAGGAATGGGAGAGAGGCGCTTTCGCTCATGTGCCAGGAAAAATACGACCTCATCTTCCTCGATGACAGGATGCCCGGCATGAGTGGTGTGGAGACCCTGCGCCTTGCAAGTACAATGAAAGGAAACCGAAATCTCCATACCCCGGTGATCGCGGCAACCGGACAGGAAGAAGCGAGGGAGCGGTATCTGAAACTGGGATTTTCCGATTACCTGCCAAAACCCATCCACAGGGATGCCCTTACCGGCCTGCTTGCGAGGTTCCTGCCCGGGGAAGAAGCGCTTCCCGCTTCAGAGAAACAGGCGCAGGCCGGAAGGGAAGGACAGATGGAGCCGGAAGAGAAGCTGGTGGATGTACAGGCGGGAATCGCCATTTGTGACGGGGAGGCGGATCTCTACTATGTGATCGCTTCCATGTTTGCAGGGGAGTACAAGGAGAAATCTGAACAGATCCAGGCGTACTATGACGCGGGGGACTGGAGAGGGTACCGTGTCTATGTCCATGCTCTCGGCTCCACGGCACTGCAGGCGGGGTGCCTCGGGCTCTCGGAGCGGGCAAAACAGATGGAGGCGCTGGTTGGCACCCTGCAGAAAACTCCGGAGGAAGCGGGGGAGATCCTCCCCCGGATCCGGGAGGCGCATAGCCCCCTGATGGCACTCTATGCGCGGGCAGCAAAGGCAGCAGAAAACCTGCAGAGGCAGTAAGTCACAGGGACCATCACAGAGGGGACCCGGCGGACAATACGATATTAAGGAAACCAGGAAGATCCGGCCGCATTACTGCGGCCGGATCTTCTGCGCTTCCATCTTTCTTTTTGCCTCGGCGAGGCTCTCCCTGCGGATGCTGACATAGGAACCGTCATCCAATAGGTAGGCTTTCAGATCCCGGTCCAGGGCGCGCACGTGGATCAGGTTGACGAGGTAGCTCTTGTGGCAGGCATAGAACTCCTCCGGGAGCTGGAGCGCGAGGTCTGAGAGCTTTGCCGTGGTCAGAACAGGCTCCTCGTCAGCGATGCGGATGCGCACCTGGTGCCCCTGCTGCTCGAGACAGAGAATGCTGTCATAGGGAATGGAGACGGGGGCGCCTCCTGCGCGCACGGTCAGGGCGGGGCGGCTGCTCTTGTGGAGCAGGGTGGTGCGCAGCACTTCCAGCACGTCTTCCCCCTTTGCCGGCTTGACAAGGTACTGACTGACCCGCAGGGAATAGGCGTTCATGGCAAATTCGGAGGAACCGGTCAGGAACACGATGGGAACCCGCGGGTCCACCTCCCGGATCTTTCGGGTGACCTCAATGCCGTCCACATCGGTCATGCAGATGTCGAGAAAGACAAGATCAAAGCTTCCACGGAAGTAGCCCGCAAGGAGTTCTTTCCCGGAGGAATATTCCAGAACGCGGCAATCGGCGAAGGCGGGATCCTGCTGCCCTGCCTTCTCCAGAAGGCGGCGAAGCCGGAACCTCTCGATTGCCTCATCATCACAGACTGCGATTCGAAGTCCAGCCATGGCGATCCTCCTTTTTGCCCCGATTATAACATGGCTGTCCAGAAACTTTTTTCTGACACGGATACCATCTTTGTCCTCATTGTCCTGTTTCCAATTTTCCGCTACAATGGGAACAGGGGAAAGAGTTCACGGGAACTTTACGTGCTTTTTACGTGGAAGCGGTAGAGTACCGGAACAGAGACGGCTATTGCAACCTGGTCGAATGCAGGCCAAGGAGGAGAGAGATGTTCAAAAACATGAACAAGACGGAGCGCGCCTGGGTGCTCTACGATGTGGGAAATTCGGTCTTCACGCTGATGGTGTCCACGCTGATCCCGATCTGGTTTGATGCCCTGGCAGAGGATGCCGGCATCGGCAGCACCCAGTATCTCGCCATGTGGAGCTACGCGGTGAGTATCGTGACGATCATCACGGCGATTCTGGGACCGATCCTCGGCAGCATCTCCGACAACAAGGGCGCAAGAAAGCCGATGTTCTCCTCGATGCTGTACACGGGCGTTGCGGGCTGCATCCTGATGGGCCTTGTCCCCTCCTGGCAGCTCTACATCGCAATCTTCATCATCGCCAAGTGCTGCTATCAGCTCTCCCTCGTCCTGTATGACTCTATGCTGATCGATGTGGCAGCGCCCGAGCGCATGGATGCGCTCTCCTCCGGCGGCTATGCCTATGGGTATCTTGGCTCCTGCATCCCATTTATCGGTGCCCTGGCGATGTATCTTCTCGGCACCATGGGAAAGATCCCAATGAAGCTTGCTATCTTCTTCGCCTTCCTGATTGCCGGTGTGTGGTGGCTTGCGGTGACCATCCCGCTTCTGAAGAACTACCGCCAGACCCACTTCGTGGAGCATCAGAAGTCTGCAGCCCTGAAGGAGAGCTTCTCCCGCCTCGGCAGGACCCTTTCCCGGATGTACCGGGATGAGAAGCACATCTTCTGCTTTCTGCTCGCATTCTTCTTCTATATTGACGGCGTCTACACGATCATCGATGAGGCGGTTGCCATCGGCACCTCTCTGGGACTGGACACCACAGGACTCCTCGTGGTGCTGCTTTTGACCCAGGTCGTCGCCTTTGCCTTTGCGACCCTGTTCGGAAAACTCTCGGAGAAGTACAACACGATCTCCCTGATCAGCGTCTGCATCTTCGGCTACTTCGGCGTCGCCATCCTGGCGCTGTTCATGCACACGCTCTGGCAGTTCGGCATCATGGCCTTCGTGGTGGGCATGTTTCAGGGCGCCATTCAGGCGCTGTCCCGCTCCTACTACGCCTCCATCATCCCGGCGGAAAGCTCCGGAGAGTACTTCGGCATCTACGACATCTGCGGCAAGGGCGCCTCATTTGTGGGCACCATGCTGATCGCCATCACCGTCAGCATCACGGGCAGCATCAATATCTCGGTTGCCGCCCTCGGCATCCTGTTTGTCATAGGCTTCCTGCTGCTTCGAAGATCTGCGGTGCACGCAAAGAACCGGAAGCAGTGACAGGCACCTCCAGAACGAATGCCAATGTACCATGCAAATCCCCTTCGGGCTCGTGCCCGGAGGGGATTTTTGCCGCTCTCCGGCGAAGCTGTAAAAGCGATTGCAGCAGCCCGGAGGAGACGCTGGGGACCATCGCACGGGATGCCCGCAAAGCTGGGTGTGAGGATAAACGGCTCAAAAAAGTACTTGACGAATCACTTAGTGCACTATATAACTAGTACAGTAGATGACGGAGGTGACAAATGAACTTTGATCCATCGATCCCGATTTACCTGCAGGTGGAAAACGACCTGAAGGGAAAAATTGCGTCCGGCAGGATCCTGCCGGGGGAAAAGCTCCCCTCGGGACGGGAACTGGCACAGCAGTATCAGATCAATCCGAACACTGCAGCCCGTGTCTACCAGGTGCTGGAACAGGAGGGCATCTGTGAGACACGGCGCGGACTCGGTACCTTTGTGGTGGAGGAAATCGGTATGCAGCAAAAAGTGAGAGAAGAGATGGCGAGAGATCTGGCCAGAAGCTTTTTGGAGCGCATGAGAGCCCTGGGGCTCTCCTGTGAGGAGATCGGGAAGATCCTGAAGGAGGAGGAAAACGAATGACACTGCAGACAAAGGAAGCGGAAAAGAGCTACGGGAGAACGAGGGCGCTGCAGGGCGTCACCTTTGACATCGAGCCCGGGAACATCTATGCGCTCCTTGGACCCAACGGAAGCGGCAAGACGACCTGGATGAAGATGGCAGCGGCTCTGGTACGGCCAAGTGCCGGAGGAGTTTTGTGGGAGGGAAAGCCCGTCTGCGCAAAGACAAGGGCACAGATCGTCTATCTTCCGACAGAGGACTTCTTTTACAGCTGGATGCGGGTTGGAGATGTGGGGAAGTACTTTGCGGACTTCTTTGCCGACTTCTCAACGG
>Ga0256404_1007771_pt1 | contig 16690 bp, 13 predicted proteins | sample RumenRJG_01DNA_FD_185990 | JGI IMG/M metagenome (GOLD analysis project Ga0256404, IMG submission 185990) | Bovine rumen microbial communities from Lethbridge, Alberta, Canada - RJG_01 | ecosystem: Host-associated > Mammals > Digestive system > Stomach > Rumen | place: Canada: Alberta | collected...
GGATGCTTTGCACATTCCCTGAAATGAGGCTTGTCTGCATCCGCTGCAAATGGCAGGTACCACAACTGAATGCCATTGTCCGCTTCATCGCATACGGTAAAGCCCTTATATTTCAGAAATCTGGGATCAGCAAGAAAAGGTTTCTTCTTAGCCGCCGCCAGTATACAAAGCCCGTTCTTTCCCTTTTCTTTACTATCTTCAATGCAGGCGTTCAGTAAGTCTGTAGAATAGCCGTGACCTTTGAAGGAGCCTGACACCCATAGGCAGTCGATATACATATAACCATAAGCATTGATCGGCACCCATGCATTCTCAGCCGGGATGTACTCGATAAAGCATTTTCCCCGCTCTACGCTCTTCAGAAAGACAAGACCTTCTTCAAATCTGTCTGCCAGCCATGCCTTCTTCGATGAAACCTGGACATCATTATTGTTAGAAATGGCACAGCAGATGTGCTCCTTTTCCAGATTGTCATTTGTAACTCTGATGTAATCCATAAGATCAACTCTCTTTCGGTTTTATCGGATGACGTATCACCGTCCTCAGCTTCTCCGGTGCAACTTTTCGTGCATCACTCAGATAGATCTCGTGATGGTACCTATGATCCGTGATATCAAGATCATACCCCTGCTCTTCCATAAACCTGTGCATCGCCTCTACCGTGACAGGCTCATCATCATATGATCCGACATGCATGCACTGAACACAAAGCCCTTCATCATAGGTAAAAGATTCTACCTTAGAGAAATCTTGCTTTTTCTTTGCTGTAGCCTCTCTGACAGCCCAGTCGAAGTCTTCTTTCGTTACAAAGTCAGGCAGGCGGATGACTGATATCCATTGGAAAGAATCCTTATTGGCATAATCAACTCCAGTCACGCCATCCTGCCACCAGAATCCTTCAAGTGGCGGTACCACATAATCAAAGTAGCCATCAATCTGATGATCACCCTTCTTACTCATCTTGATCGTAAAGGCAATTCCATACAGAAGGCCTATCGACCGCTTGTACTCTCCGTCCTCATCGTTAGGATTCCCGCTGCCGCGCACCGCAATATAATTCATTTTCGGCACAGTCACTATAGAAGGCGTTCCCTTCGGCATATAGAACTCTTTATATTCTTTCTTAATATCAAACGCCATGTTTGCTAATTCTCCCTATATATCTTCAGTGTTTCTTCTGCATTACTGCTGATAATATCCCGTGCTTCTGTCGGTTCCAGCACCTCGGCCTTTGCCCCAAAGGTCATAAGCCATGTTACAAGATTTTCCATATCCGTATAGTCCGCCGCAAACAGCAGTCTTCCGTCATCCTCTTCCGTAAAACAATGCGGTCCGAATTCTTCAACCAGCCGCCATTTCGTATCCTGTGTGAAGAGAGCTTTTACTTTGATCCCGCCCGGAAAGATCTTTTCAGTTGACAGTTCCGGCAAAGGTGCGTTCCGGCGGCAAATAAACTCTTTGTCAGTTTCTACAACCATATCCATTCTGTTCAGCTTAAACAGTCTGTAATCCTTACGATCTGTACACCAGCCCCACAGGTACCAGCTTGACCACCGAAATACCAGATAATATGGCACAACAATACGATTGCCTTCCCCTGACGGAGAATAATATCGAAAGCTGATCAAGTGCCTGCCCTCGATCGCATCCTGTATCGTTTCTATCTTCGGCGCCAGCGAATCCCGATACCATGATGACAGATCGATCAGAATGGAATCCCGCCCGGTAACGAACTCAGAGGATCCTGCCTGTATCTTTTCCATAAGCTGACCGTAATAACTGCTTCCGCTCACGCTGTCAAGACTTCTCAGGCCCGCAAGGATCATCTGCATATCCTTTGATGTCAGAATAGTCCTGTCCATCCGGTATCCTTCCATAATACTTATACCGCCGCCTGCACCCTGCGATGTACGGATAGGAACGCCTGCCTTGCATAAAGCTTCGATGTCACGGTTGATCGTTCTCTTTGAAACTTCAAACCTCTCAGCCAGTTTAGGAGCAGTGGTCTTCTCTTCCTGCAATAAGATTGACAATATTCCTATCATCCTATCGATCTTCATAATCTCCCACGCTCCTTACACATCATAACAAGTCTAACACGACAACTATATGTCATGTTTATAATATCATTTTCTTCCATTATTAAAAAACAACTGATGGGAGAAAACTCTCCACCAGTTGTTAATTAACGAACTTTTCCGGCTTGTATTCTTCGTTGCCGACTATGTTGATATTCCCCCATGAATACAATTTGCGAAATCACGTTTTTTCAATGGTTACAGCTTTTGTATTTTAGCCACTACCTCGATGTGAGTCGGTAACCCCAGAACGGAAACAATTGTCTGAGCTCGACTATCCCAGAATAAATACAATCATTCACAAGTCGAAAATGCTGATTTGCGATTGTTTCTCCGGGAATTTCCCGATATATTGGAAGCACTCATCCGTCGTCGACATTATTCCGTTTTCCTTGCAGATTCTTTTATAAATTGCAGTCAGTTCCTTTGCATTAGGACTCGGCAGTTCATATGAGTTCCGGTATGTGCGAATATACCGCTGCTTCAATCCGGGGAAATGTTTATCCAGTGCAGCGTAATAGTATTCCCTGTCGCCTTCCCTAAGCGTTAATCCCATTCCAAAGTCAATGACCCCTTTCACACCGGTCCTGGCACATTCGCTCATTATAGATGTTACGTTGTCTTCATTGTCATTAATGAACGGTAGAATCGGAGTAAGCCACACAATTGTCGGAATGCCTCTTTTCTGCATCTTCTCAAGCACTTCTATCCGGCGTTTTGTGTTACATACATTTGGCTCAAGTATACTGCACAGGTAATCATCGTAAGTGGTGAGTGTGATCTGCACCACGCACTTTGCAGACCTGTTAATCTCATCAAGAAGATCTATGTCCTGAAGTACACGATCAGACTTTGTCTGTATGGCTGCACCGAATCCGTATTTTTGTATGATCTCAAGGCACCTTCTCGTAAGACGCAGTTTTTCTTCACAATGCATATAAGGATCTGACATTGCGCCGGTTCCTATCATGCACTTTTTCTTCTTGGATCTCAGTGCCTTTTCTAATAACTCCGGCGCATTTTGCTTAACCTCTATATCTTCAAAAGGATGTGTAAACTGATAGCACTTACTTCTGCTGTCACAATAAATACAGCCATGAGAGCATCCACGGTATATGTTCATACCATAATATCCGTTTTTCCGGGTCAGTATTCCTTTCGCGTCAACAAAATGCATGCTCCAGATCTCCTTGTCTACGATTTTACCTGCAATAATAATAACATTTTGGTCCTTATATCAGACAGTTCATAATTACATTTACCATCATCTCTTTTTCTTCTGGTTTTGACTCAGCAATCATGATTGTCAGAGCAACAAGCGTGAAATCTGCTATTCGTTTAGAGCCTTCAACAAACAGAGCTCCGTTCTTATCCAGAAAATATAGAAACATTGTGGCCGCAATTCTCTTGTTGCCATCTGAAAAACTGTGATTTTTAGTGACAAAATACAGGAGATTAGCTGCCTTCTCTTCCAATGATGGATACAAATCTTTACCCCCAAAGCTCTGATATATTGCGCCTATTGACCCCTTGAAAGAATCATCTTTTTCATTTCCGAAGAGATCGCTGTCTGAGGCGAATTTCATTTTGTCTATAACCTCCCGGCACTCTTCATAAGAAAGCACATATGTTGCCTTATTCCCTTTAGGCTTGGACATCGTCTGGTGATCATAATCATCCAGCATATCCAATGCAGCTGAATAACTCTCTACAACAGAAAGCACCTGCTGAGCATCCAGCTGATTCTCTGCCCTCTTCATGATCTGCACGATCTGCCCAAGCTGGTTGATTCGCTTGTCGTTGACTGCATAGCCCTTCAAAATATATTCCTTGAGAACTGAGTTCGCCCAACGGCGGAACTCGACACCGCGCTGAGACTTGACACGATAGCCGACAGAGATGATTACGTCCAGACTGTAAATAGCAACCGGTCTATCCGAATTTGCAATTTGCAAAAAATGCAAATTGCTTTTCTAATCAACCTCACCTTCTTTGAACACATTATTAATGTGCCTGGAAATAACTGAAACATCTCTTCCGAAAAGCTCTACCATCTGAGATTGTGTCAGCCACACTGTCTCATCCTGCATCTGCACCTGCAGTGATACCTCGTTGTCAGCGGTTTCAAATAATACGATTTCATTCTTGTTCATAGCTAGTCTCCTTTTCGCAGCAAATAAAGAAGCCCCGGTTTCCCGAGGCATAAAAAAATCGGAGAGTTCTGTCTCCGATTTACATATATCGATGGCTCGACTATATCAAGAAAAACAGTTTTTTCAACCGTATTACTGTGAAAATTTCAGGAGCGTCTCATGAGAGAGACACATTCTATGTGTGTCGTTTTTGACAGGAAAAATTAGTAGGGCCTGGGCAGACCTAAATGGAAAAAATACGCGTTTTTATGCTTATTTTCGCATAATTTTCCATCGATGCATATTGATGTATAAATATGCAAAGGGCTGAAAAACAGCCCTTTTTACCTTCACTTAGGCAAATCTATTTTCATATTCGTTTCTGTGTGACACCGTCAATAGCCCGTCAATAGCATTTGGATCCTTGATATTTGAATTCTTATTGTCAGATGCTGTTCGTTATGAACATCTTATAAGCATTCTCTGCAATAATCTTAGTTGTTGCAAAATCAAACCCACCACCGATTAATCCACCAACAACCGGGACTGCCTTACCAAGATTTATGGCACCTGTTTCTCCGAACTTAGTAATAAGTCTAAAACCGACCTTCTGATTAATCTTCTTAAGTGCTTCACCAGGTATTTTTTTAATACCGGCTACGGCCATTTTGCCGCCTATGTTTATGCCAGCATCTTTCATTACCGCACCGACTGCCTGCCCAGTAAGGCAAACATAAGCAAGCGTCTGGACCTGATCATCTCTAGGATCATATCCTCCGAGCTTTGCAATAGCGGCTATCATCCTAAGTTGAACATATATGACACTTGAAATATTTGCTGGTATAGCTACTGGCAATGTAATAGCTCCACCTAACCCGGCGAGGAATCCAGAAGTAGAACACTTTGCGAGTTGTCCCCTAATAAGCGCCTTTGCTGCAGCCTCATGTGTATCATGCTTTCTTGCATAATCTTCAACTAGTTCATCAATGGGCTTACTAACTTTTGGTATCCCATCAACTGCCTGTTTATAGCAGCTGTCAAGAATCTTCTCCATATCTATTTCGCTTATTTCATCTTTGACAGTTGCGGCTTTTGTCTTTACAGCATTTACAGCTCTATTTGCTATATCATTCTTTCCCATGTTATGACTCTCTCTTTATTCTTCTGGTATTCAATTATTAGCTTAAAACCTGGAATTCAACATCAATTGACTCGCCTTCAGCTTTCCATTCCTCAAAGTCATTTAAGTATTTTTGTCGTTCCAATATCTGATTATTCAATGTTTCTATCTGACCTGCAAGTTCACTATATGCAGGCACACATCTTTCTACAAATCTGTCATTATCATTAAAGAGTTCATAGTACTCCTGTCTTTGATCTTCCAACTGGCCTACAATGTTTTGTATTGCCCTCTCAAACTCTTCCTTCTTTCTCATGTCGCTATAGCTATCCCAAACTTCTAAACCAATGCCAAGCGCTGCTCCAAATATTGAAAAGCCTTTTGTTATTTTATCTGCGACCTTTATTGCGCCATATGGTTTGAATTTTAGGGAAGGAAGAAGCAAATCTCTTACTGCAAGTACTTGTTTATTAGTAACCTTTATCCCTACATTCTTTAAATAATTAGCGCCCTGTCTAACGCTACCTTCTGCTAACTTTCCAATTACATTTGTATAGTGCTCAACAGTCATATTAATGCCCTGGTTAAGCCCTTCCAGGTCTGCACTCAAAGTTTCGAGTTTAAGTTCGATTTCTCCACGAATAGTATTCTCTATAAGAATTCCATCTTTCCCTATATTAGCATCAAAAAATTCTTCGATTGTGTCAGGTGTTGTTTTCTTTAGGCGTAGAATTAAATCAGTATAATAGTCTGTTACAAAAGCCCTCAGTTCTGTTCTAGCACTAAAAAGCTTACCTCTCTGCTTTAGAAAATCAGATTCAATATCATTGAATGATTCCTGTAGTTTAGTCAGTTCTTGATTTGCAGTATATAAGTTTTTTGTAACAGATGGCAATTTATCACCTAGCACATCCTTAATGATGCTTTTCTGCTTTTTTACTACTATTTCATTCTTATCTGAAAACTGTTTAATTGTATTAAATGTAGCGGCCTGTAATTCGCCTATATGTGAAAGTGTCCGGTATTCCTGGATGTGATTTAGCCAATACTCTTCTATACCTCTTTCCATCGGATCAGATGATACCGCGACCACAGGTATGGACATATGGCTTTCAATAATACCAAATTCAATTAACCGGCTTAATATATCTTGCTTTTTGATATCAAGCATATCCTCATAATCTTCCTCATCTTTAATATCGCAAACCGAATCAAACATATTAATAACAAATATTGTTCGTGAAAGTAGTCCGAGCCTTTTGAAAAGCCAATCGAACAGATCTCTATGGCTCTCCTTAATTGGATTCTCTGGATCCATAACATATAATATGAGGTCAGCTTCACTTAAATAGCCTTTTGTTTTATCTCGGAATTTCTTCTCATTAGCATCCTCTTTAAACCCAAACAAGCCTGGTGTATCAACAAGCATCACATCGTCGTCATATTCATATATGTTGATATCATCGGTTGACTCTGCAGCAGATATTTTCATGCTTGATTTATCATAGTTTTCAAGCCAAGCGGCAGCTATCGAAGTCTTTCCTTGTGAAAAACCACCGATAAGTGTCACCTTTAGTTTGCGGCTTTCTGAATCCAAAATTGCTCTGTTCAGCTTTTCAATGAGTTCATCGTCAGTGATTCCAAACAGTTCTCCCTTCTCTACAAAGATCTTTAGTCGCTTTAACAGATTGGTTGTTTTCTTTTTCTGTTCCTTGAAATACTCTACCGTCTTCATGAAACTGCCTCCCTTTCACACCTGTATTCCTCATGTATCATTTTTATACCTTGTTTCGCTTTTTCAAGAGCTATCAATGAGTTATCTAGTTCCTTCAAGCTCTTTTCCATTCTATATTTTATTTTTTGATTGTTCTCCTCTATTTTTTTAATTACAGCCTCATTATGTTCCTGCAGAGTTTTCCCTAATTCATTTCTTGCATTCTTTACATTTTGATCTAGATCCTGCCGTTGAAATGCTTTATTACTATCAGGATCGATAGACTTTGCTATGAATCGCCCAACACTTATTAGTAGGCCAATAATTGTTAGTACAATAACAGTCGTGCTACTTGAAGAGATGAGTAACACAGCACCTATTATATCCCCTATTATCCATGCAGCATCTTTATTCCTATTTGGATGCTTAGCCACAACCGGATCATATTCAAATCCTAGTTCAGCGGTGTCGCTAAACACTACAATATTTTCTGAAAAGTATTTCTGATACTTATTGTTGATATCAACTACATCCTTAGCATATGTTTCTCCTAATTCCTTTAGTTTTGTATTGAACAAACCAATCGCATCTCTCGATTGAGCCTCAAATACATTTTTTATTCTTTCACTTAACGCCTCGTCATCAATGCCCTTATCAATTTCTTCATAAAGTATTTCATTGGATCTAAATTTGAAATGATTAGATGCAGCTTGTTTCGCATCTCTCAATTCATTGACCATACTATTTAGACGAGCATCGATTGCCTTAAAACTGGATATAAGTTCACTGTCTATTGTATCCCGTAATTCTTTAAACTTGTTTTCAAGAGTTTCTATCTGCCCCTCTGTTTTGTCTAGGCAATTTATTATTTTGTAATAATTTGCATCTTTTATCTTCTCTCTATAACTGCCCGTGAGATTCTTCTCAATCCACGCTATAATAGCATCAATCTTGCTATTGTTAAGCAATTCTTCTGGTGTAAACTCTTTCAGTAGTTTTTCTTGCCTCTTCTTAAGCCTCTTTGCATTCACACTTTCTCCATAATTATTCGAATAGGCAAGGTAGGCTGGCATAGCACTAATGATAAAATGCCCCTTGTAATTATCACCAAGCAGATCCTTCATTCTTATATCTACTTCTGCTAACGACTTTTGCATGTCATCGCTAACTGCAGCTATCTTATTAAGATCTTCAGCATTCTGCACTGATTTGTTATAGACGAAATACACTTCCGTTTGCCCCGACAGTTGATCCCCAACTTTCGCAAGCATACTAGTTTCGTCATCTCCATTCTGAGGTGGTTTAGGTGATTTGCTGATATAGAACACAACATGTGCTTTTTTAAGGGAAGACACGATTGAGTCTATATATTGCGCTTCCTTACCCTCAATGCCCGGAAGGTCTAAAAGTATCACGCCCTGATTATTAATAGTCAAACCATACGCTGTAACTTCTTGAGTGAAATCCTGTATCCCGGTACCTATTATCTGCCCGTCTCTATGTGATTCAGCTTCCTTAATCAGAGGAGTTATTTCATGTTCGAGGAGTATTCTTTCCTCTTCAAGTGGTTTTATTCTTTGATCAAATGATTCCGCTTCATTTTTTAGATTGTCTTTATATCTATCCAACCTGTATTTGCAATCTCTATATTCAAGTTTTAACTTAGGAATCTCTTCTCGTAATGAAGCATTTTTTTCTGAATAAGCATCCCTGCCAAAAAGAACCTTAAAGAACTCTCCTGTACTATTTGTTCTTAAATCTGCCCGAGCCAGATTATTTGCTTCGATCAATGCAACCGCATATTTCTGTTTATCATCAATTTCTTCAAGTAAACTCGTTTCCTCAGCAATAGATGCTGTTATTTCTCGGGTCCAACTATCTTTCTCCTCATTTATTCCATTTATCGCTTGCTCTATCTTTGAGTATCTGCCTTGAAGAGCAACCAGTTTTTTATATGCATCATCAAAAATAGCTTTATCTTTTACCTTTGTCTCTTCACAAAGAAGAATGCGGAGAGCCTCAATCAATGTCGATTTGCCTGCATTTGTTTCTCCGTAGAAAGCGATTGTAAACGAATCCCATTCTGCATGTTCCTGTAATGATCTCAGTTCTTTCGTCAGAGCCTCTCTGATAGATGACAGCTGATTCTGCGCTACCTGGTAGAGCATCGTAATCCTTTCATCCGAATAATCTTCCGTAGAAGTCTCAGACAGCAACGACTCTATCTTTTCTATGACATCCCTATAAATACTCTCTTGTGCAACTCTTTCAGATCCGTTCATATTAGTCTTATTGCGCCATATGCGCATTCTCTAATCTTTTTCGTGAAGGATTTAACCTTGCATGTAATAATTCTACAAGATGAGGTAATAGATATAAATAGAGTTTTGCCACAATTTGTTAAACGTCTGCTTATCGGGACAAGTTAAAGAGTCGTTGCAAATACCCGCTACAGTATTTGCAACGACTTGAGTTTCAAATAGATGAATAACCCTAACCCTATGTTCCTTCGCTCCAACACCAAGCTAACCGGCCCACCATCATCGCCAGGTTCTTCATCATCTCTTAGTATAATTAATCAAGTTTTGTCAATGCTTCTATTATTGCTGCTTCCAGTTCTTTCTGCTGTGTAGCTGTCAAGCTGTCAGAGGTCCTGACAATACAGGTTCCGATTACTTCATGTGATCCTGATGCTGTTATTGTTCCATCGAAGCCTGCAAGATATTCTTCTCTCTTCTTTGCCTCTTCCGCGGTCTTATAGACTTCTATGCTGCCGCCACCATCGGTCCCGGCCTCTATAATATCGTTGTCCATGTAAGAATGATCAACAAGAGGGCTCGAGAAGTATACTTGGGCTGTGTAGCCTCCATCCTTGTGAAGGTTTCCATTCGGATCGTGATCCTCTGTCGCAGCGGCAATTCCGTCAATGTTTTTGACTGTCTTCAGGCATTTGATCACGTAAGATTCTTCCGGTGCATTTACCAGCTCATATTTCTTGATACTGTCAGACAGCGCTTTTGTTGCATCTTTCAATGACTGCAGCTGATCAGTATATGTAATCTTTTTCAGTTCCTCTGTTGCTGAATTAATGTCTTCAACACCGCCTGATGCTTTCGGAGCATCAAACTCGATTGCGCTAGCTTCAGAGATAGCGGTTTGGAGTGCAGGTTTAAGTGTCTCATCCAGAGCCGGCCTCTCATCATCTACCACTGCTTGTGCAGCTTCTACATCTGCGTCCCGTTCCTCAAGTTCTGCCTGTATTCTGGCTACTTCGGCATTGAACGCTTCCTCCGCTGCCACCTCTTCTTCAGATTTTGCGCAGCTGACCAATGTCAGCATAAGTATCAGCGCTACAGTGACCGTTATGATTTTCTTCATTTGATTTATCCCTCCATTTATGCAGATTTTCCCGCAATGTTTTTACTTATCGCGACAAACCGTTTCAAACATCCTGTCCAGAAGATCATCCTTGACTTCAGAATCTGCGGAAAGCTGATCAAGCAGAAGCAGCATACTTGCTACCGAGATCTGTTCATCTATTGCTTTTCGTTTCTCCCGCAGCTCATCAAGCCGGGTTTTAAGTAAACTTTCGTCCATGCTATCCACCTTCTCCAGCACAAAGGCTATGCTTTCAACAGGTATTCCGATCCTCCTCAGCAGCAGTATTTTCTTCGTCCGTCTGACAGCTTCATCATCATACAGCCACTCTTTTCTTCCTTCGGGATTGCGTACCGTAGGATGCAGAAGCCCTTTGCTGTCGTAATATCTTAATGCATTCACTGTAATGCCTGTGATTTCAATAACTTCGCGGATCGTATTCAGTGACATTGCATACCTCTCTTTCCAACTATACATCTCGTTGTTACGACGAGGTCAATGCCATATTCGGAACACTTTATATATCTGTAATCACACCTCTTTTCTGCGCAGCACCTCGTCATAAGAACGTGTTCCTATAACAGGCGTTGTAATTTCTGCGAATTATTTCAGAGCAAAAGAAAACGGCAGGTGCAACTTCTTATATCAGCACCTACCGTTGATGGTAGTGAAGGCCGGACTTGAATATGATCCGAAGTGAAGTGTTGCATACAATCTACATTGTACTGTCTCTACTGGATTCTGATTGTTATACTATTCAGGGAATGATTTCAGGCAATACAGTTCATGATTACATCGATCATTATCTCTTTTTCTTCAGGGTTGGATTCAGCAATCATGATTGTCAATGCCACAAGCGTATGATCGTCGATTAGCTTTTCTCCATCAGCAAACAGGATACCGTTCTTATCAAGGAAATACAGAAACATCGTAGCGGCGATCCTTTTATTTCCATCAGCAAAGCTATGATTCTTGGTAACGAAGTAGAGAAGATTCGCTGCTTTTTCTTCAAGACTCGGATATATTTCTTCCCCTGCAAAAGACTGGTATATATTCCCGATGCTGCCTTTAAAAGAATCATCTTTTTCAAGACCGAAAAGGTCCGATGCTTCTCCAAATCTCATACTGTCAATTACCTGTCTGCACTCTTCGTAAGTCAGACGGTATGTGGCGGAATTGCCCTTTGGACGCTGCAGTGTCTGATGATCATAAGAATCCAGAAGATCCAACGCCGTGCTGTATCTTTCTACAACAGACAGTACTTGTTTTGCGTCCAGAGAGTTTTCGGTTCTTTTCAGCAGCTTTACTACACTGCCCAGATCGTTGAGTCGTTTTTGATTAACCGCATATCCCTGCAGAACATATTGCTTCAATACATTGTTTGCCCAACGTCGGAATTCCACACCACGCTTTGACTTGACACGGTAGCCAACCGAGATGATCATGTCAAGATTGTAGTACTCAGTGAGATGTGTCTGTGTTTTACCCTCTATTGCACCATGTCGAGTGGTAGTCGCAAATTTTGCGACTACCTCAGATTCCTTTAGCTCTTCTTTCAGAGCGTTTCCAATATGCTTGCCTATTGTTTTAATATCTCTGCCAAAAAGTTCAGCAAGCTGGTTACGATTCAGCCATACGGTATCTGCATTTACCTGTACAGGTAATGTGATACTTTTATCTTCTGTTTCGAAAAGAACGATTTCATTTTCCATCATCTTTTCCTCTTTCATTCGTTAGGGTCATATTATAAATCCATTTAATGATTATTTTACTAAACCATCCAATAGATATAAATAGCGATTTGCCCTCAGATATCTAACAGCCTGTTTTCGGGACATTTTAAAAGTCGGAACAAAGAGCTATTATAATATTTGCACCGACTTGATCTTCAAATATGGTAGTGAAGGCTGGACTTGAACCAGCGACTGACACGGCTTATAAGGCCGCCGCTCTAACCTGCTGAGCTACTTCACCATATTGGTGGTAACGGCTGGACTTGAACCAGCGACCTTCCGGGCTTCAACCGGACGCTCTACCAACTGAGCTACATTACCATATGGAGAGCACGGCTGGATTCGAACCAGCGAACAACGGGGTTGCAACCCGCCTCCTTAGACCACTGGGACACGTGCTCATAACTGGGAGGATCGACAGGACTTGAACCTGCATATGCCGGAGCCACAATCCGGTGCTTTTCCAATTAAGCTACGACCCACACATATTGGTGATCCCCGCGGGACTTGAACCCTGCATTTCCAGATTGAGAGTCTGGTGTCCTACCCTTTAGACGAGGGGACCTTATTGGTACGCACTCGCAGATTCGAACTGCGGACCGCCCGCGTATCAGACGGGTACTCTGAACCACTGAGTTAAGTGCGTATATTATGGCTGCCCCTGCAGGATTCGAACCTGCGCTCTCAGAATCAAAATCTGATGTCCTGCCCTTAGACGAAGGGACATGAATGGCGACCATACCGATCGCCTGTTATTTGCTGATCCTGTCAGCTATTGTTGATGCGGAATATGAATCCGGTTTTACTTCGCATTCATAGCCCATAGCGTGTACCCATCCTGTAAGGGCCTGGATGAGATCTCTCGTCTTGCCATGAGGCGCATTTCCCGCATCAATGTGAATGGAGAGAGGACAATTGTCGATAAGGATCCGATATCTGTCGTCATCCAGCTCATCAAGAAGATCCTTCGCGGTCTCAAGACTTATATACGTCTCCGTCCCAAGCTTCTGCTTTACCACTTTGATGAGTTCACGGATCTCTGTCTCATAGAAGAAAATGCCGCCATGTCCTTTGCAGATCATGGATATAACTGTAACGATCTTGGTTCCTGCACAATGGTTTTGTGAGTCTGTTCCAATTGCGAGTTCCATTGGCTCCCCGTATACTGCATTTCTGTCATAGAAAAGCATCAGCTTGTCCGGGATCTCGCTCAGTCCCAGCTGTCCGTATGTTTCTGAATTCCACATGATATGCTCTCTCCTTTCCTAAGTATTTGGCACCCTGAGAAAGATTCGAACTTTCATCTGCGGTTTTGGAGACCGTTGTTCTGCCGTTGAACTATCAGGATTAATTGGCGGTCCGTACGGGAGTTGAACCCGTGTCTTCCGATAGACAGTCGGATATAATCGCCGTTATACGAACGGACCTTATTGGTATCCCGCGAGAGAATCGAACTCTCATCAGTGGTTTAGAAGACCACGGTTCTATCCGTTGAACTAACGGGATATGGCAGCCCCTGCAAGAATCGAACTCACACCTCCGGAATCAGAATCCGGCATCCTGCCAGTTAGACGAAAGGGCTAAATGGTGATCTCCGTGGGACTTGAACCCATCATTTCCGGGATGAAAACCCGACGTCCTTTCCTTTAGACGAGGAGACCATATGGCGGTCTCTGCAGGAATCGAACCTGCAACCCTCACCTTAACAGGGTGCCGCTCTACCTATTGAGCTAAGAGACCGAATTATATATTTTTATTTGGGGATAAAAGCACGAGATTTCACTTTCTTCCGGTTCGTCAGTATCGACAGCGATGATCTCATCGATCGTTGTTCCCAGTACTGCTGCCAGGATAATAAGGTTATCGATCGTCGGCAGACTGCTACCGTTCTGCCAGCTATAAATCGCCTGTGGATTGGTGAATCCGAAGATCACCTGAAGCTCTCGTACCGAGATGCCTGCTTCTTTCCTCATTCTTCTGATATTCTCACCTGTCTTTTTAAGATTTACTGCCGGGACCTTGCTGCCGGCCAATCCTGTTCTCATTTCGTTTCCTCCGTATAAAAAATCCGCTCATCCCATATATGAGACAAGCGGATATGATGTCGTTATCTATTCGGTCCGGCACTAACTCAGCTGCCGCACCGCTCTCCATCTCATCTCATATTTGCACACAAAACCATTCTCCCAATCTATGATATGGAAGTCTTGTTCGAATCTATTGATCTGTGCGCATATGAGTCTGTAAGTCATTTCTTTTTCCTTTCCGGTCTCACGACCTGTTTTCTGCAGTTAATATAGCATGGGTGCAGGCCCTTGAATAGTAAAGCTATAGTTTAAAAATGGTTGCGGAGGAGGGATTCGAACCCTCGGCCTTCAGCTTATGAGGCTGCTGAGCTAACCGCTGCTACCACTCCGCAATAACTGGTGTTCCTGATAGGAGTCTAACCTACACTTTGCAGGGTTTAAACCTGCTGCCTCTGCCCATTGGGCTACAGGAACAACTTGGTGATCCCCGTGGGATTCGAACCCACATCTCCCGGATTAAAAGTCCGGTATCCTTCCATTAGACGAGAGAATCATATGGAGCTCCCAGTCGGATTCGAACCGACAATCCACTGCTTACAAGGCAGTTGCATTACCGTTGTGCTACAGGAGCTTAGTGGTGATCCCCGTGAGATTCGAACTCACATTTCCCGGATTAAGAGGCCGGTGTCCTACCAGTTAGACGAGAGAATCATGGTATCCCCTGGAAGAATCAAACTTCCATCTTTCGCTTCGTAGGCGCTCGTTCTATTCGTTGAACTAAAGGGACTTAATGGTGCTCCAGACAGGATTCGAACCTGTACTTGATGGTGTCTGAGGCCATTTCCTCTACCAGAATTGGGATACTGGAGCTCATTGGCGGATGGTGTAGGATTCGAACCCACAGGGCTTTCGCCACATCAGTTTTCAGGACTGCGCCGTTATAACCATTTCGGTAACCATCCATATTGGCGGAGAGAAGAGGATTTGAACCTCCACGCCGGCGAGGCTACTGACGGTTTAGCAAACCGCTCCCTTACCATTAGGGTTATCTCTCCAATAGTTGGTGTACCTTGCGGGACTTGAACCCGCAGCTTCCTGCGTGCAAGGCAGGCACTCTCCCAATTGAGTTAAAGGCACACGTGTGGTCGGCAGGGTAGGACTCGAACCTACGTGTTTCTGTGTAAGCGGGTTACAGCCGCCTGCAGTCGCCGCTGTGCCACCTGCCGATAAATGGTCGGGGTGGAGAGATTCGAACTCTCGACCTTCTGGTCCCAGGCCGGATGCTCTGCGCAAACTGAGCTACGCCCCGATAATGGAGTGACAGACGGGTCTCGAACCCGTGACCTTCGACTTGGCAAGCCGATGTTCTTCCTTCTGAACTACTGCCACAAGTTTGTCACAAGGGGGATCGCCGCTCGCGGTGGTGGATTCCTTATGACGAATGGTGCTCCAGACAGGACTCGAACCTGTACTGTACGGACTCTCATTCCGTTTCCTCTACCAGGATTGGGATACTGGAGCTTATGGAGCGGCATCCGGGATTCGAACCCGAACCTTCAGTTTGGAAGACTGATATGCTTGGCCGTTACACCAATGCCACTCATGCCGGCCCGGATCCCGGGCCGGAAGCATTTGCTCACTAGTCGTCACCACTGAGCAATAATGCCTGTTATAGCAAGACTCTCCTGATCGTTCTTACCGTCGCCGGTCTCGTCACCATCAGTCACGAGGATCTCGTCGATGGTGACTCCGAGCACCGCAGCAAGGATCACAAGGTTGTCGATAGATGGGAGTGAATCACCATTCTGCCACTTGTAGATCGCCTGTGGGTTGGTGAATCCGAGTACTGCCTGGAGATCTCTTACAGAGATACCTGCAGACTTACGGAGTGTCTTGATGTTCTGTCCTGTTGCCTTGAGGTCGATCACCGGGACAGTCCAGGTGACGACCGTTCTCACGTTCATTGCATTGTCCGTCCTTTCCGGTCCTGCACAGGCCGGAAAGATGTACCGGCCTAGCTTGCCTTATAATTGAAAATTGGTCTTAATACTTCAATAACGTCTACTGACTCCTCGATGACATCGATGATGTCTTCGAGTGACTTGTAAGCCATAGGTGCTTCATCCAGAGTTGCTGTGCTTACCGATGTGGTGTAGATGCCCTCCATCGACTTTCTGTAGTCATCCATCTCGATGACGTCTCTGGCCTTGCTTCTTGACATGATCCTGCCTGCGCCGTGCGGTGCAGAGTAGTTCCAGTCAGGGTTGCCCTTGCCTGTTGCCAGTACTGAGCCGTCTCTCATGTTGATAGGGATCAGCACAAGCTCACCCTCATGAGCCGATATAGCGCCCTTGCGCAGGATCATTTCATCTGTATTGATGTAGTTGTGGATGGTATGGAATGCCTCGATTGCCTCGAGTCCTGTGCGCTCTAGGATGACCTCAGCCATGTGCTCTCTGTTTTCACGTGCAAAACGCTGGCAGATCACTACATCATGCAGATAGTCAT
>Ga0256404_1007772_pt1 | contig 16690 bp, 19 predicted proteins | sample RumenRJG_01DNA_FD_185990 | JGI IMG/M metagenome (GOLD analysis project Ga0256404, IMG submission 185990) | Bovine rumen microbial communities from Lethbridge, Alberta, Canada - RJG_01 | ecosystem: Host-associated > Mammals > Digestive system > Stomach > Rumen | place: Canada: Alberta | collected...
TGTTGGTTTCAGTATACTGGATACCTATGCTCCTCCTTTGTGAAAGTACTCATCATGCAGGAAAAAAGTCCTTACCGCCAGAAGAAAATATTGCTTACCGCACTGAGAAAAAAGTGCTTACCGTGCAGAGATAATTCTGCCTACCGCACGAAGAAAAATCTGCTTACCGGCTGGAGAAAATACTCTTTACCGCATGATGGCAAATTCATCTTACCGTGCATACAAAGCTCAGACTTGTCGTTGATCTGCAGAACTGCGCCAAGGCACAAGCAAGCCGCGCCTATGCCCGCAAAGTCAAGATGACCAATCTGCAGCAGATGGCTCAGACAATCTGCTATGTACAGGAGCACGGCTACAATACCAAAGCTGATTTGGAATACGATCGCCAAATGAACATCACTGCCCTCAACAAACTTAGAAACACATTGGAAAAGATAACTACTCAGATATCCAAGATTGAGTCATCCGATAACGATGAGCAAAGTTCTAATCAGTTCGATATTCTTCAGCAGACGCGAATACAACTACTCACCAATCAGAAGACACTGAAGCAGAACATCCGCAATCTTGAAATAATCTCATCAAACGTTGATAATATTCTGCACTTTGAATCTGATCATCAATTAAGCAATGATAGAAGCACACAGAGATAATCAACACCAGTTTAGTGCCTAAGATACAGGAAGTGGCTTGATACGTCTTTACGGGAACGAGGAAATTCCGTCTGGAGTATCCGACCTTGTTCTCAACGTTACCTTTTTCGTGACCTTCACCACGGTTCATGAATATGGCCTTGAAGCCGTAATGCTCTTTGAATCTTGTGAACCTCTCGGTAAGTTCACGACCGCCGCCCTTGATGACATTGATCACCATTGACGAGGCATTGTCGAACCATATCTCACGGGGCACGCCGCCGAGGTACCTGAAGATACTGCTGAGTCCTTCAAGCAGACACTCGGAGTTCTCGCCGTAGAACAGCTGAACATATGCGGCATTGCTCCATGGGAACGACAATACAAGGTGCTTTCCGGAGATGAGCCTGCCACGCTCATAGAACTCAGTGCTTCCGAAGTCGGCCTGAGCTTCGCCCGGATCATGCTCGAGCGGAAGGTATCCTTCGTTACGCTTGAGATCGAGCTGTTCCTTGCTGAACTTCACATATTCAGCAACGAGCCGGTATGAGCAGTCAAAGCCCGTAACTTCCTCTGTGAGTCTGTTGAAGACTCTGGTTGCGGTATGACGTTGCTTCCGCGGATGATTGAGGTCTTCTTTGAGCCAGCTGTCGATCAGAGCTTTATACGGTTCAAGCTTAGGGCAGAACTGCTTCTCCGATTCAGGAACAGGTAATGGCTCATTGAAGTCTGTCTTGTCAATGTACTTTGCTACAGTTTTCCAGTCGCGGCCTGTAGCTTTAGCGATCTCAGATATGTTGTATCCTTGTTCGTAATACAACGCTCTGATATGATGTATCTGATCCATTGTTAACATACTCCTTCCTCCTTATGTTATTGAGTGGTTTCTATAACATAAGGTTATTGGCTGGCAGTTATGTCTGCAATGGATTTTTCATAGCCTGATGGAGATCAGGATCCGGAATATTTGCCTCCGTATCCTCTGCAACTTTCTCCGTTTTGGAGATGCAACATTCTCCATTTGGCTCTGCAACTTTTGGTAATTCCATTATGCAAAAAACAAAGATAAAACGTAGCTACCCCATCACCTATCGGTGTATTTAAATTTTCTAATAAATAATATATGTTCTTATTAAGAGAGACAGCACTATCAAAGAAGCGTGAAAAAGAATGCACGAGTTCGTTACTTAACTCATACTCCTCCAGGTAGCCATCTCTGTCTATTTCTATTCGGTTTGATGTTATTTTTATCATATTGTAAATGCTAATGTATTAGTGCACTATATCTATTCAATCCTCAATCCACAATTAAACAGTTCGTTTATTGCTTTTCTGATATTGATATCATCGACTCCGTAATACTTCAACTGCATTGCATATATTATGCGTTCCATGAATACGAGATCAAGAAAAGCCAGTCCTATGAAATCCTTACCAAGATTTCCGTGTGCGAAGTCATTTCGCTGCATAGATAACCTCAGGCCCATATCATTATAATTTAGTTCTTCCCCGTTCATATGGTAAAGTCGCTTGCCAAAGTCTGTAATAATATCCGCAAAATCCTTACCCACTTGAGATATCTCAGACTGAAGAGAATCATTCCTAACAGTTCTGATAAGCTGTTTGTATATATTTCTTTCTTTACCTGTTGCCTGATCCTTTAATTCTGTTAACTGCTCTATTACGTGATTTTCCGCATCTATGGTTTTCTTTGAATGCTTAACTCCACCTGGATACAATTTGCGGAATTCCCATTCAAATGCCGCAGTGATCATTACAAAGCGAGCTTCAGTAATTGTCCGGCCACTTTCATACGAATCAGGCCAATGTCTCATGTAAAGCAAGTTGTTCGCTATATCCTCTAGTATTGCCCCTTCTTTACCGGACAAGTATTCCTGCCTGATTACTCTGCCTTTCTTCAGTTCATCCTCTGATGCAGCGTTACTCCGATTGAATACGAAAAGAGTTGCAACATTCAAATGAGTTGCACCTTTGTACGGAGACGAAAGAGTCACGGCAGGTATATAGATGTTGTCTCTGTAGCAACAGAATCTTATAAAGCTAAGTGCTACTCTATACAGATTAAAGATAAAGAGAAAATCGTCTGTTGCCTCAAAGTCAAATACCATTGACGAGTTAAGCTTGAGTGGTGTTTGTGTAATGCCGAATTTTTACAGTTCTTGTAACCCCGTAGCTCATCGCTACATGTTTACCAAATGCCTCAAAAGTCTGACTCTCCGAGGTAGTATGTTCATAATCCGGAGTGTTGACACTGATAACCCCATTATTATCTACTTCAGGCCCGAGCGTATACGTAAGTCCCTGATTGACCCTATAGATATAGTTTAGTTCCGGACACGTAAACTCTACCCTGTCAATAACATCTGCTCCAAAACGGAATTCGAAATAAGCTGCAATATCAATTATTACTTTATGATTATGAAAGCTTAGGTGAGAGTTCTGAACAGGAAGAAATATGACTTTGTGTCCCGTTTCACTGCATCTGCCAACCAGTTGCGGTTCATCAACAGGAATAGGATCAGCCGGTGCGTAAACACCATCTCCTATTTCTCACTCATAATGAATGATATTGTGCTTATCCTTAGGAGGAATGAGATGCAAAGAATCATCTTCAAGCACAAACGTAAAGTCAATGTCTCTAAAAGTAAGTAATCCTGTCTTCATATCGAAATAATTCATCAACCTTTATTGGTCTCTATACAAAATACTAACTGCGTTCCCATTTCAGCCCCCAGTATCTACAAACCCGAAATATCAAGTATCTGTTATTTCACCAACAGTTTCGAGATTTTTTCTCGATTTGTCTAACGTAAAGTAAGAATTATACAATTTGGAGTATATAATATGCCTACAGCCGGCTCTTTGGCCGGCTGCGTCTATTATTGGTCGTGTTATAAGAGAATTACCATGGCTCAGTATGCAGTTCATGCGTGTGCAGCCTGAACTCATTGCTTATTGCGTAAGTGAATTGGTTACATCGAATGAACAGAGTGATCTGACAGTGACATATATACACACTGGATTTGTTTGTTTAAATGGAAACAGTGATATATATGCGTATGAAGAATGATTCTAATGCGACAATCCTTACTATGCAGAAAGCAACGTCAAACCAGCATCAATATCAAGTACTTCAGCACCAGAATTCTGAAGAATCCGAAGAATAGTTTCAAAGTTTTCGCTTTGGCTCTGATCTAAATCACTATAACGGTAAATGATAATCAATTTCTGACCGACATTGTGCATTCCATTCCAGGCCCACACTTTTGCTGAATTAATTGACTTACTGAGATCTTTATTATCAAAATCAAACACTTTAATTTTGTAATCATCGGTAACAATGTCGTATGTCACTTGCTCATCAAAAGCGCCTGCTAGACTACTCTTACGCCTTGCATTTTTTCCTGATTCCTTAAGTATTCTGTAAAGTAATTTTTTATCATCTGCTACAGATGGCCTCTGTGGTATTTCGTATTCAAATCGGAAATATGATTTGTGCACAGTCTCTAGAACTTCATCAAGTGTATCATAGCTAATTTGTTTAGGCTTCTCGAAGCTGAAGTCATTAATGAAAAATTCTACATACTTATCTATATCAAAAGCATCATATGTAAAAATGCTTCCCTCTACATCCTCTTTAATTCCACGAAGCAAAATCTTTGTGTTTTCAATATTAAGCTCATCATCAAATGCAGACAGTCTTGAAAACTTCTTGATATAACGGAACTCTCTATACTGATCCTCAGGAGCGTCAAAAATGATGCCAAGATTTATATGTTCGCCCGAAATGCGAGATGGCGAATATCTCAGTACTGAATACTTCATTATTTTTTTCATGGCTATCCCCCTATCTCCTCTGCTATCATTTCACAAATTAAATCCAAATGATCAACCCTAAACATAATATAACTTTTCAAACTATTCCCATTATAATAAGGAACAGATTGTTGCCATTTAAGCGGAATCAAAGACAGTATTTCCTCTACATTTTCCTCTTTAATCAACGATTTAATCCGAGTACTTTCTTCATACAGGATTTTCTTACTGAAACCTGCACGGAAGCAAATATCATCATAAACTGGGTAATTATTCTTCAGCACATCTTTGGATAAGCATCTTTGTATATCCATTTCTGCTTTGAAGAAGTCAGGCGTAAGATTCGGTCGAGATGTATTGGTAAACAAGTGACTATAGTCTATTGCATAAACTATTCCCGTATTATTATCTATAAATAAGTTGCCCGGATGTCTATCGCAATTATTGAGAATGTGATCAAGCAATATAAGCCGCTCAACCTCATGGTTCTTTGCAATACCCCATGACACTTTTGGTACAGCTTTTGAAAGATATGTTGAATAAAAGCATTCTCCGCAATTATCTTCATCTAAGAAATCAACGTCGAGATTACTGTATATCATTTCAATAGGCAAGTCGCAAATTCCAAATTCCGGAACAGTAACTCCAATAACTTTTGCAATAGAACTACCTATCCACTCATTTATAAGTGTCTGTGTCCCACATATATTATTAGGATATTTTACTACAGCTACAGAACCATCTGATAACCTACAGTTGATAGGTTGTGTAGCGCCCTTGTCCATCACAAAGCTAATCTCTACTACTTCTAACATTAGTGAAACTCAACTTATCAAAAAATGTTTTTCGTTCTTATATCATAGCGGATATTACTAATAAATTCCATCACTTAAGTATCGATACCTGCACCTGTTTTTATACAACAAAATACTCGTCATACTTCACTTATATATTCCCATACCCTAGTTCATATATACTTTTATATTTTTCATGAATGCTCATTTTGTATGTGTTCCAGTTATATCTGTTATTGCAGTAGTAATCTATTATTGCAGCAAGTCCATCTGCTCTTTTTAATTCCTCATCAAGTATAGCTAGGGTATTAGTCAATGTTTCCTTGACTAAACTGTCTTCTGGGTGCACAAAGCCTTGTTGCCCTCTATTTTCAAAATTTGAGATCTTTGTCTTAATAACGCCATTTCTCAATGTGTTTGCAATCTGCATTCCAATATTCATATGTTGTGGTATCTCAGCTCTGAAGCAATTAATTGTATGTGCAAGAGAATCGTACCCATTTATGAAGGTGTCATACTCTATTGATAGTATAGCTGATAGCTGGGCCTGTATCTTCCTTACGCTCTCGTCATAGAACGATTGTCTTTCTTTTCTATCATTCGATTCTTTAGCGTTACCTATGCTCTCACAATATTTTTATTAATTATTTGAGGTAATATGCCGTTATTATTGCCAATACTCTCTTTCAAAAATGCTTTCTATTTCATCTTCGAATGCTATGCTATTGGCAGTAACATCATCATCCTCATAATCAGATAAGTAGCTGGATACTAAACCATCAGCGCCTTCCACATCTATTGATACACTATTTAAAAATCCAGGTGATATATTAAATCCGTCTGGTAAGTCCTGTAATTTCCTCTCTACTTCGCTCAATACAGCAACTTTTACTTCTTCCTCTATATTTTCTTGCGCCTGATACTCATCAATAGATATTTCATCATGTGCTAGATAATATGCGTCTTTTACAGCTGATTCGACATCAGGATTATATTCATCTGCATATATGTAACTACAATAATCTTCAATTGCGTTCTCTAATGCATTTTCCACAGCTAGTCTGTAATAATCGTAATCTTCCGGTGCAATCATTGAACTAATGCCAGGTAATATGCCTATTAATTCGTCCAAGCTTAAGTTATCAATGAATTTATCAAACAATTCAAAATCATGTACCAACATATTTAGCTTGTAAAACTCTTTTAAGTCCTTATTACTAAAGAACTCCCTCAATATATATTCAGCCGATATATACGGTAGATTTTCATCATATATGGTGGTTGGATTAAGCATGAATTCAAATACATCTTTTTGAAAATGATTATCTAAAATCTTATGCGTAATTATAGCTTTAGCTATAAAGCCTGCTCTATATTTTGAATTTGTAAAACTATAATTATCAATAGAATGATCCTCCATGGATGCTTTCATCCAATCATCTAACTCGTTTTCTTGTAAAACTCGTACGATCTGCTCGACAAATACTGCATTATTAATAATCTCATCTCTGAGAACTATATCATTATCAATATAGTAGTCTAGGAAATCATTTATAGACGGATTTGAAACCATCATAAATGGAGTAGAAGGCTTTCTTTTTTTATCTGCAACTAAAACAAATCCTTCTAAAAGCCTCTGTAATGATATTTCAAATTGATTAACCGTTTTATCATAGTCAGGATCTGTAGTTATCCACTTTTCAAAGGCTTCTTTTACTAGTTTTTGCATGACAGCCTTGTCTGAAAGGGAATAAACCGTTAATAAAAGTAAACGATCAAATTTCTGAATACGATTTTCATATTCATCTCTCCACATCTCCCTTGGATTATTAAGCGTATCATTGATAAAAGAATAGTATGAAGACGGAGCAACTGTTGCTAAATGCCTTGGATCGCAGATAAACTCAATTAACCGAGGATTATAGTTTTTATGCTTTATGATGCTTAAATAGCGTTTATCCTTAAGCACTTCAGAGTAGTATGACTCGCTTATCCCATTAAAATATAGATGATTGTAAAATATCCTTGCTTTGTCTTGGTCAGAAAGATTGTTCATATCAAGAACTATCTTTACAAATTCGCCATTATCAAAACTATGACTTAATTCTCTATTACGATAACGAGCTTCATTGTAAATAGTTATTCTGGAATTTAATATCAGCAGCTTATTTTTAGAAATAGTCACATATTTGATTAATGATAATAGTTCATCACTCTGACTCTCTTTCATTCGAAAATAAGCTTGACCCAGGCAATCATCAATCAATATTATTTCTTTGGTTTCAGGATCCATCGAAATTGATTTCTTTAATTCCTTAAGGTCTGTAACATTAGTTGTGTATCTAACTCGAAACCCATTTGTTGCGAAGAATAAGACTAACATTTTCGAAGTTGTTGTCTTGCCTACTCCCGGATTGCCTACTATGAAAAGTGCTTTATTCTTTTTTAGGCAGCTCAAAGCATCATCATACGCTTTAGTCTGAACAAAGAAGCGTTTGTCTTTTTCAATAGATGCTAGTAATACTTCACAGTCTACGAACAACCCATTAGTAAGAGCGTTTTGTAATATGTTGGTAGACTCTATCCACAGCTTATAATGACGTTTTAAAATGCTTTGATTGTCAGGATCATTGAGGAATGAATCTATTTCATTAACAGTAATAATATTATTTGGTGAATCCATATAGGCACTGAAACAATCGTAAATATTTTTGATATTCTGAGGAGTAAGTGCCCGAGAAGTACATACGTAGTATTGTTTAGGCTTTAATTCATCTACTTTTTTAATCTCCTTCTTTATTGCATCTACTACCTGGGTGGTCGTGGACTGAACATAATGCTTAACCTGTATAATAATATCTTTTGAAGATACATCATCACACAAATCTATGCCCTTATCTTTACCACGTGCAAAAGAATGCAGTTCTACTTTGAGCTTGGACTGCATGATATCTTTACATAGATATTCAAATTCAACATCATTCAGATTGCTATAATTGAACATTTTTAATAGTCACCCTTTTTATTCATATTGCGAAGCCCAACGGTCAGTTTTGCGGACCAGAACGGCCTGAATGCGTTGCTAGCGGTCAGCAAATCTTATGCCGTGAAAGGGTCTTGATATGAGTAGGCACATGATAGGCTGTACTGCCTAAGGCAACCATGGACATCATGTGTTTGCCGTGTTGCCAACGAATTATGTGCACTGGAGGCTCATGTCAAGATCATCATAGAATAATATTTGATGACCGGCCGCTCACAATGCACAGCGACCGTTGTCAAACGCATCTACGGCTGTTGAGTAGCGCAAAATGCATTTTAATTGTAAATGCTAATGAATCAAACATATATTAATTATAAATTATTCAATTACAATTCCCTGTGGAAGTAATTGGACGATGATACCAGAAATTATCGGCATATACATAAGCTATTAAAGTCCGCATTCCTGTTGCCTGGCATAATTCTCCATCCAGGATGTGTGCATCTCTGTGGCGAATAGTTGAGTATCCATACTGACTCCTTTCCGTTCTAGATTAGTCCTGGGTCAATTCAGTGTGTAAAATTCAGGATTGACAGATAGAAATTACCCACCTTAGATATCCTCATAATTGGAAGCTAAGGTGGGTCAAAACTGAACATAAAAGTGGGTCAATTCTACTTGACAATCTATACCTGCTCCTAATTAGCTTGTGAGTGAATAATAGCACGAGCGCTTATTTGGAACAAGTGTTCTTTTCGTACTTTTTTGTATTATTCGCCAAAAAGCTAATCGACAGGATCGCTATGAATCGATCCTGTCAGTAAAACCAATATATGTTGTGCTTGTAGGTAGTTATGATACTACTGATTCTTTCTTATAGCATATTCTCTGGCTTATACATTCTCCCTGTCCACCCGAGGCTTCTAGCCCATTCTTTCATATTCCTGGCCTCGTCTTTGTCCTTACCATTGATAGTCCGAAGCATGCGAAGGAATCCATATATACCGCCGCAGTCATCAACGACATTCATCCCATCAGAAGCTATACAAAGCGGCTTGTTCTTGTTCACTATTTCCTCAAGACGCTCATCCGGTGCATATGGGATGTCATGTATGCTGGTATATATCTCATCGCAGGTGATCTTGATCCACCAGTCATCACCATAATCATAATTGTAATAGATAGCCTTGAAGAATGGCTCATTTGCGACTTTGACCTGAAGTCCCATAAGGCTCATTTCATAGGATCTTATCAGGTTATCATGGTAGATCGCTACTATATCTGGATCTTCGCCTGTCTTCTCCCTGATCGCTGACTTGTCCGTATACATATAATGCTCAAGGTGTGACTGACTCTCCCTCCAGCGTTTAAGTTCAGAGAACATATCGTCAGCGACTTCAAGGTCCTCGTCTGTCAGGTTTTCACTGACAGCATTGCTCATACGTTCCAGACTGTCCAACTGCCTTTTTTTCCATTGATCAAGATCCTTGTCGGAGGCTGCCTTGCCCTTCTCTGTAACAAACAGATCTCCTGCTGTCAGGCTCTCCATAAGTGTATTGTACGGATCTTCGAAATACATGTTAACATCCTGCAGCAATGTGTCCCCGGTTATTGCTCCGCCGGTGCTGTCGTCTTTGAACCTGTCATCTTCGCTGCAATCTGCCCAAAATTCGCTTATCCTCTGCCTGTTGTAGAGCCAGTTATCACCAACTGCCTTGGTAAAGTATCCTCCGTTATACTTCCTTCTGAACCAGCTTTTGACGCTGATTCCTTCCTGATAATCATCATCCCAGCATGCGTCATAGAAATCTCCATCCGGGAACTTAAGAAGTGATCCACACAGATCTGTCCAGCCTTTGACTTTGCCTCCGGTAATCTGTTCAAAGTCTTCATCGCTGAGCGAAAAACGGTGCAGGTGGCTGTTCTGCCAGCCAAAAAGTTTCTGTATCATGTAGTGCATCGCATGCAGAGTCATGGCTCCGGAGACGAGCACATCACGGCTAAAGCCGGCAGTGGCTTTGCCCATATGAAACAGTTCAGCGCGCTCGTCTTCGTCCAGATCCAGTTCGTTCTCCTCGCAGTAATATGGAGGGCTGACAAGTTTGAGATGAAGCTTGTATACCGAATCATGATCCCAATAAGGTTCCTCTGAGTACTTGTCATCCACATATGTCATCTTGAGTTCCGGATCCACATCGGCCTCTGCCAATAAGTCGTCCCATTGCTGATCCTTTAACAATTGTCTACCCTCCTCTGATGAAGTATGCATATTCTCAGCGGCAGTTTTCATTCTGTCACGGTATTCACGGGACCTCTCAGAATCGTCCGTTGTCTTAGTTCCATACTGGCCGCGGCTGTACGGAAGATAAGTCTGAACAGTCTTCTCATCGATGCCCAGTTCCTCTGCTATCTCTGGAACAGTCAAACCAAGATTTCGAAGATCGGCTACCTGCTGAGTCCGCCTTGAAGTCCATAAGCCTTCAGTGATCAGAACGCGCTGAACCCGCACCTGTGTTGTGAGCAGTTTCTTCGCAATTGAGGCTATAGAGTGATCCTTTTCATATTCTTCAATTATCCGCTGATATAAAATCTCAGGGTCTCTGGTGTCAGTCATGGCAATACCTCTGATATTCAAGTTATGTCATCTTGTGTTAACCTAGGTTGCGTTCATTATGCTATAGTACGCGGTTTATGTCAACCTAGGTTTTGCGTGTTTTGAAAATGGCCCGCCCTTTTGTGGCAGGCCACCACGCTATTCGTCGTACTCTCCCTTCAGAAAAGCCATTAGTTCATCATAAGACTTGTTGCTCCTAGCCAATTCATTGATGATACTGTCTACTTCGAGCTGCATCCGAATACGCTTCGCTTCTTCCTGGAGCGATTCAAGATTATCAGCATGTTCGATCATATCAAGTAATTCAAATATCGTTGGTTTCTTCTTATTACTCATAATACCTGTACGGTTGCCATCATATACTCGGTCTTTTGCTTTTCGCACCTTTTTTCGCACCTATTGCAACAGATATTTGCGAAACATCTAGGGATGTAATCACACAAGAATTATCATCCGTCGTCCTATGTATCGCTTTTTCATCTCCTTTTTATCGCCTATTTCAAAAAGGCGATGATTTCCATACTGCTATGTCGCATGCTACCCTTTTGAAATTGCTCTGTGTTATAACCTACCAAGCAGATATTCACGCTTCAGTTATTTCATATCGTTTAGGCTCTAGTTACTTCTCTGGTTGTTTTCTGGAAACAGCCAGAGATTCTATTTGATTTTCAATATGCCAAGTTACCAGGCATGCTTTTCAGTAAGGAATCTTCCTAACCTATTAATTGTTGAATCTTTTTTCTGCTCTTAATTGCATTTATGAGCTTCTCCTTATCTTTCGGGTCGATTTTTTTCCCAGTGTCATTAATCACAAGCTCTATCAAATCCATCACCTGTTCATATTTACTTTTTATTTCAATAGATGATACAAACTCCATAGCTTCTTGGTGTGAACTAAAGATATCGCCTCTTTCATTAAGCTCTTGTTTTAGCTTTTTTAGTTGTTCCTTGGTGCCAATTATGCAATTTGAGATTACATCATCTTCTATCATTTTATTCTTCATCTGCTGGGTTAATTTGCTATCCCAGTCCGTAGTTCCAACCCGGGAATACATATTCCCAACTAGCCACCCCAATTTAGCTTTAAATTCATCACTAAGCTCAAGCCTCTTAGCGTGTAAACAAGTATCATAATGTAATCGACTTTTGAGTGCAATAGATACCTTTAAATAAACAACCAATGATTTTGAAAGGCCTAAATTATTCTCTTTATACAAGAAGAAATAATCATTTTCATTATTGTTATAAACACGCTCAATAAGCTGGGAAACCTTATTTTTTGTTTTTTCTTCTACAAGAAGGAACCCATTATGTTTTTCGGCGTAATGATTCGCAACCAATGTTTTCTCAAGGAAATCTTGATAATCTCTAACAGCGGCCAATGTAATATATGGTGTTTTGCACTGACTGCCATTACGCCTTACTAGATCACAACTTTGGGAGAGAACCATAAAACACTTATAATCATCCCTAAGAAAATACGGATGAACATCTTTAAGGACTGCCGCAAGATCGTCAGTTTTCTCAAGTAAATCGCCCTGACATAATGACTTCATATCAGGGTTTACATTATATGTGAAATGAACGCTCGAGCCGTTTATCATATTACCTATTGCCAATTTTTCTATTCAACTTCTTATATGATTCTGACCGCGTTTTTTCAGCAAAATCAATTTGCTGATACTGTCTGCTATCATTGTGAACAATAGAAATACTGTAGATAGCAACACTCCTCTTATTAGCTGTATACCCCGTTGTATAACATCTTTGAGTTGCAACAGAACCTTTAGTCGCTTTATGTCCAAAAACTGCCTTGCTTTTATGTGTGCTCAAGTTCATTGCTCATCCTCCTCAACATCATACCCAAGGCTGTGTATAATTTCCTGACACGAATCGAGGAACCCATTTACTTCGTCAAGAGTAATTTCTGGCATTCGGGAACCCTCTATTGTTTCCCCATAATGTTGATTGAAATGAATCTTAACTTCAGTTCCATCTAGAGATGAATCAACAATAACAACCTTACCTTCCCTCGCTAAGGTACGTGTTACTTTAGAAGATACTATTTCATAGCCACAATCAATCAAACAGCTATTATCATGCATATTGTCTATTACGTCTGCGAAAATGCTTCCATCTTCGCCATAATAGTCACAGTTGAAGCCATAAGCGAAAATGAAAGGTGTAAATGCTGATTTTGTAAATCTATTGACACAGCTAACTAGTTGATTTAAGTCATCTGAAGTGGCATCAAATGAAGAAAAAATCATCTGATTCTGTGCTGGGCCAATGACAATATTTCCTTTTTTATATGACACTGCATAGTCAACACCTTGTCCATTGACACCAACTTCCATTTCCTGATTCTCAAAGACATTTTCAGCAATCCAACCAGGTTGCATATACCATTCATTCCAGTCACCTAGAATTACTATTGTAAAAGAATCCCTCGCAAAATACATGTCAATTCCCTTCCATAATGTCACGATAGAAAACACTTAATTTAGTGAAAGCGATAAATATGGCTAGAAGTAAGTTCATAGTATACATCGCAAAACGATGTTGTATATGACGCATCAGTGTTTTTGACCAGAATAATATTGAAAGACGTTTAGTTTCTCATAGTGATGTCATCCTGGCTATTATTTCTGTTCATACTTGGCATACCAGTATCGTATAATTTGTTTTCCCTCGAAATACTTGTATCAAATTACCAGGCATTGCAACAAAGCAATCCCACGTTTTTTTCACAAATGTATCCATTTGTCATATGAAAACAACTATCCGTCAGGTTTTCTGCAGTTGTATTAATGGGTTATTAAGAGCATTACAATTTATTATATCAAATATTGAATCAAAAGATTATGAGACGTCCTTTATCTATCCCCATACATCTTTTCATAATAATTCTGGTACTCTCCGCTGATGATTTCTCCCCACCAGTCTCTGTTCTCAAGGTACCATTTGATGGTCTTCTTTATTCCATCTTCGAACTTGGTCTCAGGCAGCCATCCGAGTTCATTATGTATCTTGGTCGGGTCGATGACATATCTCATGTCATGGCCCTTCCTGTCTGTAACATAAGTGATCAGGCTCTCCGACTTGCCAAGTTCCTTGCAGATAAGGCGAACTATATCGATATTCCTCATCTCATTATGTCCGCCGACATTATATACTTCACCGACCCTGCCATTATGAATGATCAGGTCGATCGCTTTGCAGTGGTCTTCCACATACAGCCAATCACGCACATTGATTCCCTCGCCATATACTGGCAGAGGCTTGTCATTGAGCGCATTAGCAATCATGAGCGGTATCAGCTTTTCAGGGAAGTGATACGGTCCGTAGTTGTTCGAGCATCTGCTGATAGTCACAGGCAACCCAAAAGTCCTGTGATAAGCCATTACGAGCAGGTCTGCAGAAGCCTTGGATGAGCTGTACGGTGACGATGTATGTATAGGTGTCTCTTCAGTGAAGAAAAGATCTGGTCTGTCAAGCGGAAGATCTCCGTATACTTCATCAGTAGAAACCTGATGATATCTCTTGATACCGTACTTCCTGCATGCATCCATCAGAACAGATGTACCTATGATGTTAGTCTGAAGGAAAACACCAGGATCTTCAATGCTTCTGTCCACATGGCTCTCCGCAGCGAAGTTGACTAATATGTCCGGATGTTCCTCTTCGAAAAGCTTGTACACACCCTCGCGGTCGCAGATATCAAGCTTGACAAATCTGAAGTTCGGCTCATCCATCACGTCCTTCAGAGTTGAGAGATTGCCTGCATATGTTATTTTATCAATGCAGACGATCCTGTAATCAGGATGCGCCTTGAGCATATGAAAAATGAAATTCGATCCGATAAAGCCATCTCCGCCGGTAACGATTATTGTCATATTGCAAATTCCTTTACTACTACAATAATTTTGTGGTTAATACTCCCAACATCCAGCTGGGATGTTATCCATCTTGTTGCTTAAGCTGTTAGAATGAGCAAGGCAATCGGTCTGACGTTTCCTTTCTTGGACTCCCGTCCGTAAATAAGTCTGTCAACCAGCCCTCATTCGCAGCGTTCGTTTTACGCAGGTTGAACTATCGCGTTCGTGTGAATATACCCAGTTGGGAGCGTGAAGATTTCATTCTTCCTTGCCACCTAATTTGCCCATCAGCAGCGTTCCATAGAGCAGATTAATAATCCTAATACAATCAATCTTCTCCATGCTTCTTGTCATTCGTCCGTGAGCAATCCAATGTCGATTGAGATCTGGCTCGGCTTCATCAAATTTGACAGTTGCTCCAAATGCATCCACAGCGCTGGTAAAAGTTGCTATCAGAATATAATCATTCAGTTCAAACTCATCCAAGCCTGCTTCACCATCTTTTGATACCTTATTCTTCAATTCTTCAACGCGCTTTGAGATGCTGGTGCTAGTAATCATCCCTGAAAGATCTGATAATATCCGATCAAGCATTGCCGTTAACCCAAGACATGCCAAATCATAATCTTCTCTCTTATACGCCTCTATTGCTTGTGTAAATACCGGATTATCTTTGAGCTCATCTGCTTTAAACAAGGACGCTATTGTATTCTCAACTTCCACAAAATCATTATCCTCCAACCAGGATACAAGCACCTCTAATAAAGCTTGCTCGGAGTTTGTCGCACCCGCTTGCTCATAGAATTCTTCCGGAAAACCCTTCCAAGCAACATATTGAATTTTCCCAAGCCGCGCTATGACTGATAACGGTAATGAAATACGAGCTATTTCGACCAGAATTGGAGTCACATTATTAGCAAAATTTCTGGCAAGTTCAGCATATGGCTCAGTGAGTTCTGCAAATCTTTTAATAGCTTCCGGCAACACAACTCTCGCTTTATTACTGATTTCTATCATAGTCTGCATTTCTGGAGACATCATGATTTGCTTGGCTGTTTTTACTATTTCTGGAACTGACGCATCCAGTTCTTTTTTCCATTCGCTAAGCGTCTGTAACGTTTCTTTCAAGTCATCATTCATCTTTTGGATACTCGATTACACAGTATTTTTTTATTGTAGGCAACGGATACGCTATCTCGTTGAAACCATCACAGCGTTTAATAATATTCGTCCACATAACATTCATTAAAATGCATGCGTGCTCTGTAGTTCTTACAACTTCCTCTATATCTAGAGAACAGAAGATTTCTATCGTTATGCAATTCTGTCAGATGAGGCTGCATTCCAGTTTTCAATTGAAGCAACATTGCAGGTAATTCGCCTGTCCTTTTTTGATAATCACCGACGGTTCCGTTATGGAATGTAAAGAGAGCCCCCTCAAGAGGATTCGCCATAATCGCATTTCTGCGTTCCGAATCACTCTTCATAAGAGGATTCTCCATCGGAGCCAAACCCACAGATAATCCATGCTTGTACCGTCATTGTACCGTTTGTTTCATATCCCAAATCAAATACAGGGCAACCAGAATATCCCCCAACGCTCGGATTTTCCAAGCAGAAAAATGTACACTGCGTTTTTGTATCTGCCCTGAGAAGTGTTACAAACCCAGATGAGGCATAGGATCTGAATGTGAAGGGTGAAAACAGGTTCTCCGTGCCCAGTCCATGTGGAAACCCTACTGCTGTCAATTCAAAATCTCTTGAAACAGCCTTCTTTTCCAAGTTAAAGTGATCATATGGGAAGAATCTGCCTTTCATTAAATTTCTGATTTAAAGGATTAAACTGAATCTGGAACACACTGATATCCGCAATCGGATGATTCTTCCAACCAATAGAACCAAATAGCTTTAGTGGTAGCGTTTCTGCCTTTCCCTCTTTTGTGGAAATCACA
>Ga0256404_1007773_pt1 | contig 16681 bp, 12 predicted proteins | sample RumenRJG_01DNA_FD_185990 | JGI IMG/M metagenome (GOLD analysis project Ga0256404, IMG submission 185990) | Bovine rumen microbial communities from Lethbridge, Alberta, Canada - RJG_01 | ecosystem: Host-associated > Mammals > Digestive system > Stomach > Rumen | place: Canada: Alberta | collected...
TATGTTGACCTTGTTCGGGCAGGCAACCTCAAGCTGGTTGTTGGCATCAACGGTGCAGCCCTGCTGATCAGCGACGCCCTTGGCAACAGCCTCGGCAGTCGCGCCCTGGGCAGGTACGCTCTTGGCAGCGAAGGAAACGCCGCTGCTCTTGACGAAAACATTTTCTCCGTCCTGCTGTACTAACTGCCAGCCTGCAGGAAGCTCAGCTGCCATAGCCATTCCGGAGAAAGCAAAAGCGCATGCAGCAGCTGCTGCCATAATCATCTTCTTCATAATCAGTTCCTTTAACAAAGTGAGGCAGAGCACAGGCTGATATCCCGCGGTTCTGCACGAAAAATTCCGACACGGAGGCATGGACACTCCGGTATAAATCCAGGCAATATTATGAAAAGGCATACGACCGGTAAACTACACCGAAGTATAGGATGGCATTGAAAACCGGCGCGGGGTAGCTTCAGGCAGCCTGAATCCCGGGCAGTGTTATAAAAAAACAGCCCCGCGCGTGGGGGGGGGGCTGTGCTGCTGGCAGTTCTTTTCAAAACGGCAGCTGACGTCAGGATAGCCTGATTATTTGCCAAGGGAGGCAACGAAGGTCAGGAATTCCTTGAAATCAGCCTCACACGAGGTCTTGTCGGTCTTTCCGCAGACAGATGTGATGATCGTGTACTGCTCTGCGCCGCTCTGGAGAATATTAACCTGCCTGCCGTCCGCGCACTCGAGATCCTGCTCGGTCTGTGCTGCGACGGTGATCTTGCAGTTCGGGTTGCTCTGTATGACTTCCTTTGCCGCGGACTCAAGGGTGTAGCCTGTGGAAGGCATGTTTATCATGTTGATTGCAAAGCCGGTGGCCTCCTTCTTGAAAGTGGGTACGCCCTCGACCACGGTGACAGTCCATCACTCGGGAGCGGGGATGTCTGCTGCTGCGGCTGTTCCGGCGAAAGTGAAGGCGCATGCTGCGGCGGCAGCCATAAGAATTTTCTTCATAATCAGTCCTATCGTTGCATTACAAAACTGCAGGGCAGGGGCATGAAAGCCGCCGCCCTGCGGATAATTTTCTCTGACGCATTCCTCTCCGCGCTGCTCTTGGGCCTCAGGAATGCATCCCTGCCTAATCCTTTGCCGAGGCCTGCTTTCCGAGGTGGGAGAGGAACTTTATGAAATCAGTACCGTCCTTCTGGCAGACCTTGTCCGTTGCGGTTCCGCAGCCGATTACCAGCATGCCGAGGTTCTTCTCGTCATGCTGCTCGAGGATGATTGTAAGACGCCCCTTGCAGGCGAGCTCGTAGCTGGCGCCGCTTTTCTCCACTTTGCATTCCTTCTGCCTTGCGACCTCATTCGCGACTTCAGCGAGATGCCCGCCGTCTGAAGGGATGATTTTGGTGGTTAGGGCTATTCCGCTTATGGTGTTGCGGAATACCTTCTCGCCGTCGGTGCTGACGATCTCCCAGCCGTCCGGCAGCTGCCCCTCGGCGCCTGCCGATGCGGCGGCTATGATCTTTCTCATGGTGTCTCCTTCATCCGGGAAATCCCTCCAGGCATTCCCTGATTTTATGGAGCCCGGATTCATCCGTATACTACACTGAGATGTGGTACTCACGGTAAAACCATGCCGCCCCGGGCAGGGCAGCCGGCTTTATTTCATCTGACTTTCCCTCCGAGCGCCTCTCCGGCGGCCCTTGCGGCGGCACGGAGGCTTGACTCAGGATCCTTCGTGTCAGCGGAGAGCGCCTCCATGACGGCAAGGGCCCTTGCCTGGCGGTCATCGGCAACGACCGAGCTGGTGAACGACTCCTTTTCCGCCGCGGCGCTCCTGAGGTCCGGCCTGCTGTCGAGATACTCCTCAAGCCCGCGCATGGCGCGATCAGACGACGCGACGGTCCTCGAGAGCGTGATGCCGTCCATGCTGAGGGCCGGCGCGATTGAGCGCGAGAGCGACTCGCCCTCCGAGACCCTCTCGGAGAGCGTCCTGATCCTCGACGAGCTCCTCGAGAGCGCCCTCGTGCTGCTTTCCGAGAGCGTCCTTGCGGCCGTGTCGGTGCGCCCTTCAGTGAAGTCCTTCTGCAGGGCCTTCCGGAACTCGCTCTGGTTTGACTTCGAGAGCCCGGCGCTCATGATGCTGCCGACGAGATCCTGCCTGGAGGATGACTTCTGATCCTGCTGCGCGTTAGATGACGAGCCCGAGAACATCGAGGAAAGCGATGCGGCGAGGCCTGATTTTGGCCCGGCGCCTCCCGAGAGCATGCCCTGCAGCGCTCCGGCCACGGTCTGGGTCTCGGAGGCGGAGAGGCCGTAGTTCTCCCCGATCTGACGGGCTTTGCTCCTCACGAACGCGGAGCTTGAGGACTCCCCCTCCATCACCTGGCGCCCGATGGTGACGGCGTTGGTCCTTGCGCTGCCGCGGCTCCAGACATCCGCGGAGGCCTTCGCGAGAGTGTCCGAGAATGACTCAGACTCGGCATTGAGGGCGTCGCGGCTTTTCGACTGCATGCTGCTGAACGCGGAGCCGAAGCTGAAGCTCCTCACGAGGCCCTCCGCTCCCTGTACGCTGGTGCCCTTCGTCGAGGAGGTCTGGTACCCCGGGGCTGACGCGACGGCGGGCGATGCTGACGCGACATCCGGCGAGACGGACTTCTCGTCGATGACGTCGCGCCCCTGCATCCTCGAGACCATGCCGGAGGCTGAGACCGCGGTGCCGTACACCAGCATCAGGGCGGCAGCGGGGACCGCCGCGGCCAGCATACCGCCGACCGCGAGGTAGTGCGCGGCCATGCTGTCGAACCTGCCTATTCCGGTGAAGCTCGGGAGGCCTTCCCCGGCTGCGCCGAGGGCCTCCATGTCGCCCGCTGCGCTCATCATCACGTAGAGGTTCACGATGGAGAGGAGCGGCATCCAGAGCGTGATCCAGAGGAGCACGAGGAGGATCCTCCCTGCGGTCCTGATCCCGGCTGCGCCGAGCAGCATGGTGATGCCCGCAAGCGGCGACACCGCGTAGACAAAGCCCTCGAAGAAGGTCATCATCGGCCTCACGAGCGTCGCGAAGAGCGATGCCTCCGCGGCCATCTCGGTATTGCGCTCAATCTCCGCCTGTCCCTGCAGTATGGCTGAGGCGAAGGCGAGATCGTTCACGTACTTCCCCTTCACCGCGTTACGGTAGGCGGGAAGGAGCACGGCGCCGAGCATGAAGTCCCTCACAGAGACTCCGGCGAGGCCGAGCCCGTCCAGGGCGCGCCTGAGCTCCGCCTCCGCCCTGTCGGGGGTTGTCCCTGACATTTTCGCGATCTTTGCCCTGAGGGAGGCAAGCTCCGAGGTGCCGGCCCTCGCCGAGAGCTCGTCATAGGCCTCGGTGCAGGTCATGTTGCGCCCGAAGACCTTTGTCCCGTAGACTCCGGAGCTGAACTTCACGGCATTGAGGGGAGAGGTCCCGTTCATGATGCCCTGCGGGGATGATGAGCCTAGATCCACTCCCGTGAGGGTGCACTCCATGAGGTAGTTCCTGAGCGAGGAGCGGAACTCCGGCGACGCGCCGTCCCGGAGAATGCCCCTTGCCCTCGCGAGCGTGCCGAGCGGCATGAGGAAGCCGTAGCCTGTCATAGAGGGAACGGAGAAGGCCGTCTCGAACTTCCTTGTAAGGGTGTAGCCGATTCCGGAGATGATCCCTCCCGCGGCCGCGATCCCGACGGGCACGCGGCTCACCGTCCTCGCGCTCCCGTCATAGGAGTCGATGATCACGACCTTCGCTCCCGCCGAGAACATCAGGGTGAAGACGAGCCATGATCCGAAGATCTGGGCAAACCCGGTATTTGACGTGCCCTTGAGGAGCTCCGCCATGACGGCGATTACGACAGCCGAAAGGAGCGCGACGCGCGCGGCAGACATGAAGCTGCCGTCGCCCGTGATCATCGCGGCGGCGTTCATGACCTCCGCGAGGTAGGCGCTGTCGCCGATGCTGTATACGGTCCAGGTCATTCCGCTTTCCTCCGCTGTGCCCCGTTTCCTCCGCGCGCCGCGCCTTCGTCAGGCAGGTAGTCCTCATGGCGGAGGGCCTGCATGATCGCGGTGTATTTCCCGAAGAGCTCCGCCTCAGAGCCGTAGCGCTCCGAGAGGGCGCGGTACTCGTCCGCGATTTCGTCCCGCGAACCGGCGATTTTCTCCTGCACCCTTCCGCTCCAGGCATTCCCTCCCGAGGCCGCGGCTGCCGACGCGGCCCGGAGGAGCGATCGCATCAGGCGCTGCGTCTCATGGAGGGCGAGGAAGGGAGCCGCCTCATATGCAAAGCTCACTGCGGAGTCCGGGGAGAGCGCCGAGAGGTTCCTTATCATGCTGCCGAACGCCGGGGAGATGCCCATCACGGCCTTCTCGGCCCCGGTGACCGTCCCGCTGTTCTCGGCGAACTTCGCGATGAGCCCCGGGCCTTTACCGTCTCCCGTGAGGACTTTCCTGATGCGCACCGCCAGACCCCCGGTTTTCCGTGAGGTGAGCGACGGCCTCAGGCACTCGTCGGCGCTGTCGCAGCGGTAGACGCTCACGGTCCCGCCGAAAAGCAGGTCCTCAATCCCGATGAGGCCTCCCGGAAGCTCCGCGACGTCGGGCTCGTCGCCTCCGGAGTCGCTCACGATCACCGTGCCGGTGATGCTCATGATCTCCTCGAGGAGCTCTGTGTCGCCTCCGGTGAACCAGTCAGCGGCACCGGACTTCCTGAGGGACTTCCAGAGGATGTTGCCGAAGATCTTTCCGTCAGCCTTAGAGGCGGCCGGGCTTTTCGCGGCCTTCCGGTAGGGCGACGTGCCGTCAGCGGAGCTCCAGCTCGTGAAGAGATCCGCGGTTCCCTCGGCGGCGCTCAGGAGCGAGGCGTCGGTGAGCCCCTTCTGCCCGAAGGCGGAGAGCGTGTCATTCACCGCGCCCTGCGCGAGCTGGCAGGAGTTCCCGAAATACTGGTTCAGGGCCTGCACCTTCTTCTGCAGCGTCTCCATGTACTGCGAGCACTTCTCGCACATTGAGGAGAGGGCAATCTGGAAGGCGTAGCCCTTCGCGTTCGAGGCTATGGAGCGGAGGAGCTCGATGAACTGATCCCCGTTGATGAAGGAGAGCGATCCGCCGAAGAGATCTATCCCGCCGCATCCGGCCCTCACCGAGGGCAGGGTGAGGCTCACCGGATTCTCCGTCATGATTTTCGACCGGTTCCTCACCGAGCCGCCCGCGATGACCCCGCGCCTCTGCGTCTCGTACACCCCGGGCTCGGAGACATTGGTCATGTCGCCGAACATCCGGTTCATCTCCTCGCCGATGCCGGCCTCCGCGCACAGGGGCTCTGCCATGGTTAGGGCCGCGGCGAGCGCCGCCTTCCCGAGAAGGGGCAGCGCCCTCATTCTTTTTCCCCGTCTTTCTGCAGTCTGTCTCATTTCCCTCTCCCTCCGTCTGTCCTGCCGCTCACTGCGGCGTCTCCTGCCGTCTGCTCACCTTCCATCCTTCTCCAGGCCCTGAGGATCTCCTCCCGGAGCTCATCCTCACGGTCATCCCGGATGACGAGCCTCGTTCTTTCGTACTCCTCACGGCTGATGAGCCCTCCCTCCGCTGCCTTCCTGAGGAGCGTGTCCCGGAGCTCGCCTGATGTCATCGCGCCTGCCGCGGCCCTCTCGAAGCCCCTTTCCCTCGAATAGAAGAAGAGCTCCGGCACTGTCGTGACGCCGAGCATGGCGGCCTGACCGGAGTCCGCGCGGAAGTTCCTGAAGAGCGGCCGGCCTTCAGTTATGAGGTTCTTCCCGTCAAGCGACACGGCGAGCACATCGAAGCCGTACTCACCGGAGAGCGCCGCGACTTTCGGCGCCATTGCCCGGCAGAACGGGCAGTCAGGCCGGAAGAAGAAGACGAGGCCGGCCTTTCCGGAAAGGCCGCGGAGGATCCTGTCGCCCTCCAGGGCGGCATTCCGGTCAAACTCCCGCTGGGCAAATGATGCCTGCGGGCGGCGGAAGTTCTCGTCAGCGAGGGGATTTCCGGCAACGGCGGACTGCGCCGCGTCGGCGAAGGCCGATGCCCGGTCCTGCATCAGCCTCTGCACGTAGAACCAGGCGAGGACGTTCTCGCGCGTCGGACTGTCTATCGCGGCGTCAAGGAACCTCTGCGCGTTCCTCCGGAGCCAGCTCACCGTAAGCTCCGGGCTCTCCCTGGTGGCTTTCCGGGCCTCCTTCGGGGCCTGCTCCTCCTGCGTTTCCTTTTCATCGGAATTCCTGTCAGGTACGGTCTCGTACCAGAACCAGCCGCCTGCAGGCGTGTCGAAGATGGACGCGGAGGCTGGCAGGGAATTGAGCAGGAGCGATGCGGCGAGTGCCGGGGCGGCGAGAAGCGATCTGATCGGGTGGATTTCCGGTAAAGGCGGGGAGGCCCTCCGCCCGGGCGCCACGGACATGTACCGGCGCCCGCCGCCTTTTTTGCAGATGTTCATGAGAAGTCCTCTTTTTTGGGGAGTATTCTCAGACCGGGGGATAAGCGCTCCTTATGAAAAAAGCCCCCGCTGCGGGGGGCTTTTCGGGAGCAGGCGAGCTCACGGGTTAAAAGACGGAGTACGGGATCAGACCGGAACGTTGTCTATGAGGTACTGCCTCAGGCTGTCGTCAATGCCTTTCTGCCGGTGCTCCTCCTTTACCTCGGCGGCTCTTTTCCTGACCCTTTCGATGAATCCATCCGCATACTCCCTGACCTTTCCGCAGAGACGCAGCGGGATCTTCCGGAGGACGCGCTCCGCGGCGGCATTTCCGCGCTCTATGCCCTGGTCAGCGGCCGCCTTGTACCAGGCATAGGCAAAGGACAGTCTTTTCCTGATGCCGCGGCCCTCCTCGCGGGCCCGTCCCATCTCAAAGAGCGCGTGAGGCTCGCAGTTTGCCGCGGCCTTCTTTATGTACTCAATTGCGCGGTCAAGGTTTATCGGCATCGCGAGTCCTTCCTGGTAGAAGATCCCCATCTCGCAGGAGGCGAAGTCGTCGCCGAGGTTCGATGCCTTGAAGAATAGGTCTGCTGCGCGGCGCGGATCCGCGGTGACCCCGAGGCCCTCGAGGTACATGAGACCGAGGAGCACCGTTGCGCTGACATGGTCCCTGTCCGAGGCTTTTTTGAAGAACATCGACGACTCGAAGGGGCGTCTCGGGATGCCGTCCGCGCCGTCTCGCATGAGCACGGCGAGGCGGTAGGAGGCCTCTGTGTCCCCTTCGTCCGAGGCCTTTCTCAGCTCTTTCTCCAGTTCTGAATATTCTGTCATCTCGTCTTTTCTCACTGTATGCCTTTATGTACAGGCAGTCTGCTACTTTAACAGGAGGGCGGTAGCGGATGGTGAAATAAATTCACTCTGGGATGACATTACTGGTGTTCTGAATGATATTTTTCTGCCTGCTTTCTGATCCGGATCATGTCCGGCAGCTCAGAGGATCCGGGCTTTCCCTATTCCTCCTCCCCGCAGCAGGCGAACTTCAGCGTCTCGTCGATCATCATATGGAGGAAATGGTTCTGCTTTGACTTCACCGCATGATAGATGACCTCGCGCCCGCTCCTCTCCGAGGTGACGAGGCCTGAGGCCTTGAGCTGCCTCAAGTGGTGGGACACGGCGGGGCTCGACATCCCGATCATCTCCGAGATGCCGCTCACTCCGGTCCTGGTGTGGCAGAGGAGCCAGAAGATCCTGAGCCTCGTCGGATCGCCGAGGAGCGAGAACACGCCTGATGCCTGCTCGAAGCTCGTGAGATCCGAGACCCTTTCTCTGACCGCGCCTTCGCTGCCGTGCTCGGGCGCGGTGCTTTCTCCAGCGCTCTCTTCCGCCATTCTCTCTGTCCTGTCCTTGTTTTCAGTAATCCAATTGTGCCTGCAAGGCTGCCGGATTTTTGCACAGCCCTGCAGCAGGCGGCATTTTACTACCGAGCTTATGCCTTTTCCCGTACGCCTTCCGCAATATGAAAAATCCTGCGGAAATCCGTTGACAGTCCGGATTTCGGTGGTATAAATACGTTAACGATTAAACAAATGTTTAATTGTTCATTAAATCAACACAGCAGGAGTCCCTATGAAAAAGAGCTACAAGATCGATGTTGACTGCGCGAACTGCGCGGCGAAGATGGAAGAGGCTGCGAAAAAGGTCGAGGGCGTCAAAAACGCTGCCGTCAACTTCATGCTCCTCAAGATGAACGTCGAGTTCGATGACGGCGCTGAGCCCGCCGCCGTCATGGAGAATGTCCTTGCCGCCTGCAAAAAGGCCGACAGCGACTGCGAGATTTTCCTCAAGAAATAACATCTGTCCCCGGGAGGGATGACTATGACCCCTAAGCAGAAGAAGATGCTGATACGCATCATCGCGTCAGCGGCGGCGCTTGCCGCAGTGCTCCTCATTCCGTCGGAGGGCATCCTCAGGTTCGCGCTTTTCATGGTCCCGTACCTTATAGCGGGCTATGACGTGCTCCTCAAGGCAGTGAAGGGCATCAGGAACCTGCAGCCCTTTGACGAGTACTTCCTGATGGCCGTCGCGACCGTGGGCGCCATAGCGCTTGCCGTATACAGCGGTAGCGGCGACTACACCGAGGCGGTCGCGGTAATGCTCTTCTATCAGGTCGGGGAGTGGTTCCAGGGCTGGGCCGTCGGCAGATCAAGGAAGAACATCACCGAGCTCATGGACATCCGGCCCGACTACGCGAACCTCGAGCAGGACGGAAAGACGGAGAGGGTCGATCCGGATGAGGTTGAGCCCGGCTCCGTCATCGTGGTGAACCCCGGGGAGAAGGTGCCTATCGACGGTACGGTCATTGAGGGAAGCTCCTCACTCGACACCGCGGCGCTCACTGGTGAGAGCATCCCCCGTGACATTTCTGCCGGAAGCGCGGTCATAAGCGGCTCGGTGAACCTCTCCGGCGTCATCAGGGTGAGGACGGAGAAGGAGTTCGGCGAGTCGACCGCCTCGAAAATCCTCGACCTTGTCGAGAACGCGAGCTCGAGGAAGTCGCGCTCGGAGGAGTTCATCACGAAGTTCGCGAGGATCTACACGCCTCTGGTGGTGTTCCTGGCGCTCGCCCTCGCCATCCTTCCTCCGCTTGTGAGGATTCTTTTCCTGTCAGCTGCTCCGGAGTGGAATGTCTGGATTTACCGCGCGCTCATCTTCCTTGTCATCAGCTGCCCGTGCGCGCTCGTGATCTCGATCCCCCTCTCGTTCTTCGCCGGGCTCGGCGGCGCGAGCAGGGCGGGAGTGCTCATCAAGGGCTCCAACTATATGGAGACGCTCTCGAAGGCTGACACGCTGGTCTTCGACAAGACCGGGACGCTTACGAAGGGCGTTTTCGAGGTGAGCGCCATCCACCGCGCGGGCGTTGACGACCGGACGCTCCTCCGCGCCGCTGCCGGGGCGGAGAGCGCCTCGTCGCACCCGATAGCGAAAAGCCTTGAGCGGGCCTATGACGGGAAGTTCAGCCGGGGGGACATCACTGACATCCATGAGACCGGCGGCCGCGGCGTCTCGGGTCTCGTTGACGGAAAGAGGGTGCTCGCGGGGAGCGCGAGGTTCCTCCGGGAGAACGGCATTGAGCCCAGGGAGTGCACTGAGGCCGGCACCATTGTCCATGTCGCTATCGACGGGAAGTACGCCGGGCACATCCACATCTCCGACGTCATCAAGGAGACGAGTCCTGCGGCGGTGAGGGCGCTCCGGAAGGCAGGCGTTAAAAAGACTGTCATGCTGACAGGCGATGCTGAGGCCGCGGCAAGGACTGTCGCCTCGGAGATCGGTATCGACGAGGTGAGGAGCGGGCTCCTCCCGCAGGACAAGGTCACGGAGATCGAGAAAATCATCGGGGACAATAAGGCCGGAAAGACCGCCTTCGCCGGCGACGGCATCAATGACGCGCCGGTCCTCTCGAGGGCTGATGTAGGCATAGCGATGGGCGCCCTGGGCTCTGACGCCGCGATTGAGGCTGCCGACGTGGTGCTGATGGATGACAACCCGCTGAAGATCGCCACTGCCATCAGGATCGCGAAGAAGTGCATGGCGATAGTCTGGGAGAACATCGTCTTCGCCATCACAATCAAGGTCCTCTGCCTCATCCTGGGCGCAGTCGGCATAGCCAACATGTGGTTCGCCATCTTCGCCGATGTCGGCGTCATGATCCTCTGCGTGCTCAACGCGATAAGGACGCTGATGATCGCGGGGATTGAGCGCACTGTCGAGGAGGACGGGAAATAAATCTTCCTCCTGGAATGGAATGAAAGAAGAAAGCCTCCGGCTGCCGTAAGGCGGCCGGGGGCTCTCTTATTTGCCGGGCTGGCGGAAACAGTCTCTCCGGGACTCAGCTCCTGCCTGCGGCAAGATACCTTTTCGCGGCCTCGGGATCCCTGAGTACTCCCTCAAGGATGGCGGAAAGAGCAGCCTCGCCTCCGAGCCTCTCCGCCTCCTCCATTGCCTCCGGTGAGAGAGTGACAGTGATTCCGGCAGCATCGCCGCTGCCTGAGGCTCTGGACACGCTGGCCTCCGCCTCGTCAAGCATCCTCTTTTCCTCTCCGGTCAGCTGGTGATCCGGATCCAGGTTGTATCTGATTGCGCTGTCGCTCACGGTATGTCCTCCGGGAATATTCGCCGCCGCACAGCCTCAAGAGAGGATCTGCTGCGGCCTGACCCGGATATTTTACCTGAGAGATGACGTCCCTGTTATGCCTTATATCGCGAAATCTGCTCACAGAGCCGCAGGATCCTGTTCCAGCGGCGGAATTCTGCTGTTTTTCCGGCGCTCCCCACACCTGAGGGCGGGTGAAGGGCTTCCTTAAAACAGGTAGAATCTCTAGAATGCCCCGGGCATGAGCTCTTCATCCAGAGACCCGGGGCCTCACTCGTCCAGCCTTCTGTCCGGAGATCCTATGCGCCTCACGAAATGTTCCCTTGCACTCGCCTCCATCCTGATGAGTTTCAGTTCATTCTCTGACGACTGCTTCACCCATGATGATTCAAAAATAGGCACCGATGATGCCTACACGAAGTCGTTCATGGAGTCGTGCCTTGCCCATCAGGATGATCCGGTGGCGCAGCTAAATCTCGGCATCCTCTATTACAACGGGCATGGAGTGGACAGAAATTACGGCGAGGCGCTGAAGTGGCTCAGGAAGGGGGCTGAGGGCGGCAGTGCGCAGTCGGCCTATGTCCTCGGCCTCATGTACCTGAACGGGCAGGGCGTTGAGGCAGACGCGGGGGAGGCAGTCAGGTGGCAGAGAAAAGGCGTTGAGCTCGGGAGCCCTAAGTCCATGCTGGAGCTCGGCACCTATACCCTTCTCGGGCAGAACGGAATTAAGAGGAATGTCACGGAAGGGCTGAGGCTCATAAAGCAGGCCGGAGAGCAGGGCCTCGCTGATGCCCAGAACTATCTCGGCTACCTGTACGCAAAGGGCGAGGATGCCGAGCAGGATCTGGCGAAGGCGGTCATCTGGTACCGGAAGGCTGCGGATCAGGGAGATGCCATGGGACTCTACAACACCGGCATCTTCTACAGGGACGGCACAGGGGTGAAGCAGGACTGGGTGCTTGCGGTGAGGTTCTTTGAGAAGTCCGCTGCCCAGGCATACGGCCCGGCCCTTACAGCGCTCGGTGAGCTCTACTGTGAGGGAAACGGGGTAAGCCGCGACTATATGCAGGCCGCGGAGCTCTTAAGCGAGGCGGCGGATCTCGGTGAGTCCGGTGCCATGTACGATCTCGGGCTCCTTTACTCAGAGGGAAACGGCGTGCGGAAGGACATTGAGAAGGGCATTGATCTCTTCAGGCAGGCTGCCGCTCTCGGAAATGACGATGCCGCTCGTGAGATCGCGCTCATGTATGATACCGGGAGGTCCGGGAAAAAGGATCCGAAGGAGGCTCTCTCCTGGTACATGAAGTCAGCAGAGCTCGGGAATGCCGCCTCGGCGAACAATGCCGGCACGATGTATATGAACGGCGAGGGCACGGAGAAGAATTATGCCGAGGCGCTCAGATGGTTCCTGAAGGCGGCGGAAGGGGGCGATCGCGACGCGCTGCAGAACCTCGGGGTCATCTACTACACGGGAAACGGTGCGGAGAAGGACATGGGGAAGGCCGCCGGGTATTTCGCCGAGGCGGCGAAGCTCGGCAATATCCAGGCGCAGTACAACCTCGGGATTATGTACCGGGACGGCGAGGGCGTCGCGAAGGACCTGAATGCCGCGGCAAAGCTTTTCAGCGAGGCATGCACGGCAGGCTATCAGGACGCATGCCGCGAGCTCGGCGAGGGGCGGCCGGAATAGTCCCGTGAGGCAGAGGCATTAACGCTCTCAGGCGCTGTGCCTCTTCTCCTGATTTCCGTCATCCTCCCCGGCCTTCCTCCGGTTCTCCTCCCTCGCGACGGTCAGCATCAGCTTTAGGCGGTTGAGCTGGTTCACCTCGGACGAGCCGGAGTCGCAGTCAATCGGGACGATGTTCGCGCCGGGGTAGGACTCCCTCAGCAGGTGGATGACGCCTTTCCCGGTGATGTGGTTCGGCAGGCAGCCGAAGGGCTGCAGGCAGACGATGTTCATGACGCCGCTGTCTATCAGCTTCACCATCTCCGCAGTGAGGAACCAGCCCTCGCCCGCCATGTTGCCGAGCGAGACGTGGCGCGAGGCGAGCCTCATCATCTCATAGATGGTGCAGGGCGCCTCAAAGCGGCTGCTTTTCTCAAGGGCCTTCTTCGCGGGCTTCCTGAAGTACTCCAGCACCGAGATGAAGATCTTCGAGGCGATTTTCGCGCTGAGCTTCCCGTCCAGCAGATCGTGCCTGATGATGTTGTCGCAGGCGAGGTAGAGGAAGAAGTCGGTGAAGAGCGGCATGATGACCTCGGCGCCCTCTCCCTCAAGCTCCTCCTCGAGGTGGTTGTTCGCGAGCGGATGGTACTTGACGAGTATTTCGCCGACCACGCCGACGCGGGGCTTCCTCGGGATGTCCCGGAGCGGCATCGCGTCAAAGGCCGCGACCATCTCCCGGATGGTGCGGCGGTACTCCCGTCCGCTTCCTCCCTCGATGGCCTTCCGGCAGATCTCAAGCCAGTGATCGAACATGCGCCTCGCGTCACCCGGGTTCTTCTCGTAGGGGAGCACGCGGTTGCGGCAGGTCATGAGGGTGTCGGCGAGGACCGAGGCCTTCGCGGCGTCGCAGAGCATCGGCATGGTCATCCTGAAGGCGTCGGTCTCGATGCCGTGGAAGGCGAAGACCGGGACCTGCGGGAAGCCGGCGGCCGCGAGGGCCCTCCGGAGCACCGCCATGTAGTTGGTGGCGCGGCAGGCGCCGCAGGTCTGGAAGAGCATGATCGAGGTGTTGTCGGGATCATACTTCCCGGACCTGAGCTCGGCGAGGAGCTGCCCGATGATGACGATGGCGGGGTAGCACATGTCGTTGTTGACATACTCGAGCCCCACGTCGATGTCCTTCCTCTCCGGGGTCGGCGGTATTACCACCCGGTAGCCGTACTTCCGGAGCACGGTCTCGAAGAGCGCGAAATGGATGGGCGCGAGCTGCGGGGCAAGTATGGTGTGCTGAGCCTTGCACTCCCTCGTGAAGTGCGGCCGGTCGGTGAATCCCTCTGGCTCGAACGCGGGCGGCTGCCTGCGGGCGAGCGCCGCGAGGAGCGAGCGCAGGCGGATGCGCGCCGCGCCGAGGTTCGAGACCTCGTCGAGCTTCAGCATGGTGTAGATGCGCCCGTGATCCTCAAGGACCGATCTCACCTGGTCGGTGGTTATGGCGTCAAGACCGCAGCCGAACGAGGATAGCTGTATAAGTGTGACGTCTGGGTTCTCCGCAGCGAACTCGGCGGCGTGGTAGAGGCGGGCGTGGTAGCTCCACTGGTTCACGAGGCCCTGCCTCTCCTCCCTTACCCTCATGCCGCGGACCGCGTCCTCGGAGATTATCGAGAGGCCGTAGGAGGAGATCATCTCGGGGATGCCGTGGTTGATCTCCGGATCGATATGGTAGGGGCGCCCCGCGAGGAGGATGATGTGGCGGCCCTCCCTCCGCGCCCGGTCTATGATGAGCTGTCCCTGCTCCATGACGTCGCGCTTGTAGCGGTCAAGCTCCTTATAGGCCTCCCTCACCGCACTGTCGATGTCGCTCTCCCTGAGCCCCTCGTCAGAGAGCGCGGCCCTGAGCCTCTTTGCCATGCTCTTCTCGTCGTTGATGGGGAGGAAAGGCTCCATGAATTTAACGCCTTTCTCCCTTATGACGTCCATGTTGGAGCGGATGTTCTCCGGGCAGGAGGCGACGACCGGGCAGTTGTAGGTGTTGTCGAGGTGGATGAACTCGTCGTTCCGGTTCATGACGATGCAGGGATAGAAAATCTTCCTCACGCCCTTCTCAATGAGGTTCATGATATGCCCGTGCGCGAGCTTCGCCGGGTAGCACAGGGAGTCAGAGGGCACTGTCGCCATGCCGGAGTAATAGAGCGCCGCCGATGACCGGTCGGAGAGCACCACCTCGTAGCCGAGTTTCGTGAAGAGGGTGAACCAGAAGGGGTAGTCCTCGTACATGTTGAGGACCCGCGGGATGCCGATTTTCCCGTGCGGGGCGCTCGCGAGCGGCTCATAGCCGAAGAGCCTTTCGTACTTGTAGCAGTAAATATCGTTCTCGTCAGTGGCGCTCGGCCGGCCGCCTATCCCCTTCTCGCAGCGGTTCCCGGTGAAGTAGCGCCCGCCGTCCGCGAAGCGGAGCATGGTTATCGCGCAGCTGTTGCCGCATTTCCGGCAGCGGTAGGTGCCCGTCCTTGCGGAAAAGCCCGTGAGGCTCTCCGCGCCGAGGAGCGTTGAGGTCCCCTTCGAGCGCTCCCTTGCGAGCAGCGCCGCTCCGTAGGCGCCCATGAGCCCCGCGAGATCCGGCCTGATGACATCGAGACCCAGGGTCTTCTCCATGGCGCGGAGCACCGCGTCATTGAGGAAGGTGCCGCCCTGGACGACGACTCTCTTGCCGAGTGTGCTCACGTCGCGCAGCTGCATGACCTTGAAGAGGGCATTCCTGATGACTGATATGGCGATGCCGGCGGAGATGTCCGCGACGTCAGCGCCTTCCTTCTGCGCCTGCTTGACGCGGGAGTTCATGAACACCGTGCAGCGGGTGCCTAGGTCAACAGGCGCGCGGGACTTTACGGCAAGCGCCGCGAATTCCGCGACGCCCATGCCGAGCGACTTCGCGAAGGTCTCGATGAAGGAGCCGCAGCCTGCCGAGCAGGCCTCGTTCAAAGTGATGCCGCCGATGACGCCGTCCTTCACGAAGAAGCACTTCATGTCCTGCCCGCCGATGTCCATGACGAATGAGACGTCAGGGCAGAACTCGCGGGCGGCGCGGAGGTGGGCGAAGGTCTCGACCTCGCCGGTGTCGGCGTGCAGCGCGGCGCGCACAAGGTCCTCGCCGTAGCCCGTCGAGCAGCAGCCGGCTATGGTGACGCCATCGGGGAGCAGGGAGTAGAGCTTCCGGAGCTCCGCGATTACGGTGCCGAGCGGCGCGCCCCGGTTGCTCTGGTAGTCTGTATAGAGGAGCTCGCCTCCCGCGCTCACCGCAGCGAGCTTCGTGGTCGTCGAGCCCGCGTCTATGCCGATGTAAAGCCCGCCTTTGTACCCCTCGAGGCTTCCGCGCCTTACCTTGTGGAGATCATGGCGGGCCCTGAACTCAAGGTACTCCTTATCGGATCTGAAGAGCGCGAGATCGGGCGAGCCCGCGCCGTGCCCGCCGAGCGCGGAGGCCTTCCCAAGGAGCCTTTCGAGCTCAGGGACCGTCGTGAGCCTTGCGCTCTCAGAGTATGCCGCGCCTGCCGCCACAAAATAGTTGGCATCCTTTACCTCTACCACCTCGTCCTCGCTCAGCTTCAGCGTCTCGATGAAGCGCTTCCTGAGCTCCGGGAGGAAATGCAGGGGCCCGCCGAGGAACGCGACGTGGCCTTTGATCGGGCGGCCCTGGGCGAGGTTGCCGATGGTCTGGTTCACGACGGCCTGGAAGACGGAGAGCGCGATGTCCTCGCGGCTCACGCCGGTGTTCATCAGGGACTGCACGTCGGTCTTCGCGAACACGCCGCAGCGCGAGGCGATGGTATGGATCTCCTTTCCCTTCGCGGCAAGGTCATTGAGCCCCTTCGCGTCGGTCGAGAGCAGGATGGCCATCTGGTCGATGAACGAGCCGGTGCCGCCGGCGCAGGCGCCGTTCATGCGCTGCTCCATGGTGCCCCGGAAATAGGTGATCTTGGCGTCCTCGCCGCCGAGCTCCACGGCGGTGTCGGTCTCCGGGATAAGCTTCCGTACGGCGGCCGCGCAGGCGATGACCTCCTGCTCGAAGGGAAGCCCGGACTTCTCGGCAAGGCCCATGGCAGAGGAGCCGGTCAGCGCGAAATAGAACTGTCTGTCTCCGGCATGCTCCCTGATGTATCCGAGGTTGCGCTTGAGGGATTTGACGGTTTCGGAGAGATGGCGCTCGTAGGACTTGAAGATGACGGTCCCGTCACCTTTGAGGATGATGGTCTTGATGGTGGTCGAGCCGATGTCGACGCCTACTCTGAGAAACTGTGACTCTTCTGCCATTGTGCGATTCTGTGCCTGCCGCCCGATCACTGCGGCCGGAAAAAACAGCGATACTCCGGATCGAAGGAGCAATTTTTGTGATTTTAATCCCATTCCGGCGGATTTGCCAACAGCAGTGTACGTATATTAATGTCCA
>Ga0256404_1007774_pt1 | contig 16681 bp, 16 predicted proteins | sample RumenRJG_01DNA_FD_185990 | JGI IMG/M metagenome (GOLD analysis project Ga0256404, IMG submission 185990) | Bovine rumen microbial communities from Lethbridge, Alberta, Canada - RJG_01 | ecosystem: Host-associated > Mammals > Digestive system > Stomach > Rumen | place: Canada: Alberta | collected...
TATTGAGTTGAGCCATTGGTTTTCCTTTCGGTACTATGTTGAATGTCGCGATTCTCATTATACCTGAGGGCTGAGCCATTGGCTCTTTTGAATTATTGAATTTACACCATTATACGGACTCTATCAATGACACTGCAGCAAATTTTTGAAAATAATAATAAAATAGTTATCAACTCAGATATTGATGGGTTTCTTTCTGGAATGCTTCTTCGTAAATACTATAATTGTGAAATAGTAGGATTTAGCAACAGTCAAGATAAAATATGGTTGACTGAAGAAATAGACGATATCTATTCTCCCGTTTACATCGACCTATATGTGAACAATCCAAGGACCACCTGCATCGAGCAACATGTTCTTGCCTATGATGATGTGGAACTAGGAATCATGCGAACATATGCTAACAAATTGAATCCTATATTTGAAAGAGGCAATTCTACCTTCAAAAAAGGATATTACTGGAAATACCCGTTCGGAACTGTTCACTATTTGTTAAACCTAATGGAGCGTGAAGGAAAAAGTATTGATTTGCCTCCATTAGGCACAAAAAAAAGCATTCCTTTAAAAAATTCCGAATACCAAATATGCCCCGGGCAGATTTTATTGCGCGCAGACGATGCTATGTTAAACACAGCAAAATATAGCGACAATGCGTCACAATGGTGGGAATGGTTGAATCCTAATAAAGAATATGCTGTTTTTAATCAAATCGCCGAGTATCTTGAACAATATACTGATAAAGACGATGCCCAGAAAGTTGAAGACGAAACAGACGACTTTTTTATAAAAGGGTTAGGCTGCGATGGTAAAGATGGAGCATTTTTTAATATCGCAAAAGCCAACACACAAGATAGCAATAATAACGAAGAATTGAATCCCGCTATATATCAATATATCAAAGTAATTAATGATCTTATGCAGACAAACTTATTTGTTCCAAAACACTATATTTGTCATGAGGGACGTGCCATTCACAAGGATTTAACTTCTAAAAATGATATCTCAAATTACGGAGACTCTTTGTTCTCTTACGCAATAATATGGGGTCCTAATAATACGAAAGAGCAATTAAGTCTCACATTAAATATGGAATAATCTAAATTCATTGGGAATGAGTGGCTTTTTCATATTAATTACGAAAAAGCTGCTCCGCTGCCCTCTTAATAACTTCAATATTCACGGAATTCCCAAACTGTTTATATGCCTGTTGTTTGTTTGAATCTGGAATAAACGCTCTATCCTGACTATCTACAGGAAAACTTTGCAGCCTTGCAGCCTCGGTTACCGTTAATCTTCTTCTATACCGTCCTATTATTGGAATTTGCACCATTGCCACTAACGCTTGAAAGCAATACGGTGTTTTTATTCTTACGCCAGATGGGCGAAATTGAATTACTGCTTCCCAAACAGTATCAATAGTGGTGCCACACTGCCATTCCATCTTATGGTGTGTTGGCGCAAACTCCTTTAAATTATCGTATTTTTCAAGCCACCCATCAATAAACGTTTTATTATCCTGATACAGTTTAATATTCTTTTTAATAAAACCTGCTTTCCAATCAGGAAAATCTTCAAAGCCGCCTTGGTACTTGAAGTAATCTGCCCACACTGGAAATCCAATAACCTTTAAATTTACGCCTTGATAAAACTCGTCCCACGCTTCCAGTACCATCTCTTCGTAATCTGAAATGCGGTATGACAGATCCACCTCTCCTGCGTCCAGCACATCATAGATGCTATTATCTTCCTTTCGGCAAAAAGATGGAAACTGAATATTCAGGGGCTTATCAATATTTTCGGGATCATATTTGCCTAGAATGATTACTCGTTCTCTAATTTGAGGTATCCCGAAATAATGAGGGCTTAAAATCAGCGGTTCCTTGGTTGTCCTATATCCCAGTTCCCTTAAACATTCTTGAATAATTCTCCATGTGTTTCCATGATCATGCGAGACAAGATTTCGAACATTTTCGAGAATTATATACGGCGTATGATGATATTTCAAGATCCTAACAATTTCAAAAAACAAGGTTCCGCGCGTCTTGTCTTCGAGTCCCGCCTGTTTCCCAGCCTTGCTAAAAGTTTGACAAGGGAACCCTGCGCATAAAACATCATGTTGGGGAATATCCTCTGCCCGAACATCACGGATATTGACATCAGATGACATCCCATAATTCAGTTCATATTCTTTATTACAATAAGGGTCTATCTCGGACGCAAAAACACATTCTCCGCCCAAAGACTCCATTGCCTGATGGAAGCCACCTATACCTGAAAACAAGTCAACAAATTTAAACTTAGCCATTTTTTCACCTCAGATGATAGCTTATCATATTTCCCTGTAGAAAGCTACCCTAATTTTTACAGGTCTATTTTCTCGAGGAGAAAGTGGTCGATATCTTTCATCTCAATGCTTATCTTGGGTTTTCTTGGCTTGCCATCACTATTTATGCCCTGGCGAAACTTCGTCAAATATTTCATATTATCCTTATTAAGATCCAAAATATATGCGCTAGTTAAGGTAACGTTATTCTTCATTCTCTTAGCATAACTCATTAAGTTGGCCTTTTTTTGCGCCCTATTCCAGAATGCTGTCACCTCGTATCCATGATCAGAATCCTTGTCCGTTAGATGTTCACAAACAATATAATAGATATGGTTTTTCTCCGGGGCTTTTAATATATTTGTTACAGTATCCCAATCATTACCCTGAATCCCAGATGAATTATAGGAATGAGCTTTCAAATCGCCAAAGCAATCAACTGACGGAAAATAAAGATCCAAATCTATGCCTCCATCACTTTTATCTTGATAATACTGAACCGTATCTTCCAGCCCATTTCCTTTTATATACTCCTCAAATTCATATTCCAGGAAAAAGCCTACCCATTCTGGCTGAAATTTATTTCGATAATCCGCCTCTATCATTTTCTTGTAACACTCGATTCCGTTCCATTGTCTATTTTCTTCTGCAAAGAATCGATCAACAGATGGAAGAACATCTCTTTTAAAGAGTTCTGTATACCCTTTAAATCTCCCAGATAAATCTTTCGTTTCTGCAGACTCGTTAACAGATACTTGAGTTTCTGCATTTCGAGTGGTTGCAAAATCATGAACTTGAGTGCCTTTAGAAAAAACACGCTTTGCGAAATCCGCATCTAATTCAGAAGCATCACTCTTGTCTCTATAGCCAAGTTTTTCCTTTAAAAACACTTCTGTATATTGAGGTGAAAAAGCCGTAACCTGATTGCCAAAATAATCAGTCTTTTCAAAAAAGCCTTCCGAAATTGCTATTGATAGATCTCCAGCGTAAATATGAGCAGAAGAATTATTTGCCTTTTTCTGGAGATATGTATCTATTTTGAAATCAACAAATGCAAGTGTTTTATGATTGCTATAAATTCCCATTAACAATGGTTCTGCGCCCAGTGAAACCGCAAGTGAATAATATTTTTGAAGATCATCCGCTATCTGTATTCTCTTCTTAAATACAGGATGTGGTATCCCCAAATAAGTGACGTTCTTGCATCTTATTGCAAATGATTTGCCCTGAAATTGACCCACATAAAAAACAGGGCCTTCATCATGTCTTTCCAGTTTTCCAAAATATTTGGAAAGACTATCAAATATCTCCTTTTCGGAAAGGCTTTGATCATAATCAAGATAAATTGTTCCATCGTTATTTACTTGCTCAACCAGTTGATTCCCCGTCTTCATCAAATACTCCTCTGTCTCTCAAAAATTGTCTTCCTCAAAAGCCATCTGAATATCAAAAACGACTTCATCTACAGTTTGAATACACTGCTCAACATTTTTTAGGATATCCTTTCCCCAGAAGTGAATTACAGTCCATCCATCTGCTAATAATTCTTCACCAACCCGAGCGTCTCTGTCAATGTTACTCTGTATTTTTGCTGCCCAGTACTGCCCATTATTTCCTTGTAAGACTTTTGGCTTTAGTATTGTCCAGTTCTTTCCGTGAAAAAACTCACTATCACAAAAGATTGCAATCTTATATTTTGTAATGGCTATATCCGGTGTGCCAGGTAACGCACTATAGTTTTTTCTATATCTGTACCCTCGTCTCCACAGTGCTTTTCTCAACACAAGTTCAATCGATGTGTCTTTCCCTTTTATATGACTCATCGTCTTGCTCCGTGTCGGCGTAGTCGTTCCAGAATATTGAGGTGTTTTTCGCTTGTTTCTCATAATCTGTTCTTCTCTTCGTACCATTATATCAGTAAAAGTAGTTTCAAAAAATATCCAACCAGTTTATTGAAAGTTCCTCTCGAAAATAAACTTTCATTGTATCTTCGCAAGCAGTGCCTATCGGGCCCGATAGGCTCCGATTGCTTGTTGGTGGGAGTCCCCCAAGCCCCCTCAACTGCCCGGTTCGGGCAGGCTGCGCACTCGCTGCCGCGAGCGCTTTCTGAAATGTTCCTCTTCTTCAAAATCAGAATTGCCGGCTGAGGCCGGATTGCAAAAAAACTCCGAAAAACAAGAAAGACGGGCATGCCGTCCATTCGGATCAGCCTGCCCGCCGCGCGTGGTAAAAATGAAATTACTCTAGTTCCTGATTGCTGTTCAGCTGCTGTTTCTGCTCTTTCTGCTGCGCCTCCTCTTCGTACAGACCAAGGAAATGGTCGATATCATACTTTGCTGTCTGATAATCCTTCATCTCCTTCCTGGCCAGCTTGTACTCGCCGTACATTGCCTTCTTCTCGGCCAGAACTTCGCCGAATTCCGCATTCAGATCTTTGACTTTCGGAAGTTTCTTTCCGCCCTTCGTATACTCGGAAAAAGCTTCCTTCGCTGCTTTGTGGATTGTGATTTCCTCCCGATGGGCCTCGTAGAATTTTTTGCTGTAGCCGGACTTCCGATAGGCGATATAAGTGTCCCTTGTCTTCGAATAGTTGATGATGGCCTTTCGCATTTCGGAAATTTCCGTCAATCGGCTGTCACAGGCCTTGATCTTTTCGGACAGTTCATTGAATCGACGGGAGGTGGAATCGGCCCGGTCAGATAGTTCCTCATAGGTTTGCACGCCGTGCTCCTGTAAAAAGAAAAGAGCCTTTGTCACCTGCTTGACGTTAAAGACCTTCGACCAACGGACATAGCCTCCGCCCTTTCCTTCCGCCAGTTTCTTCTGGATATCGATGAGGAGGTCGAAATCGCGCTTTCGATACTTTTGAGATTTCCCGACGTCGCCCTCTATCTTCCCCCGCAAGTCTTCCTGCGTGTAGCCGTCGCCCAGGGAGTCCAATCGGATGAACCGCTGCTGGCCTTTTCCCTTCAGGGCAATGTGCTTTCCTCTTTTGACCTCATACCCTTCCTGCTCAAAGAAAAAGAGGAGTTCCTCCAGGCTCTTCGGTCCCTGCCCCATCAGCTCGTCGACGGTCAGTCGGATTTCTTCCCGGAGAGAAATCCGTTTCGGGTACTCTGTCCGCTTGTCCCGTTCACCCGGCTTCCGCGGTTTGATCACTGAAAGACCATGCTCGAGGCATACGTGATCCGAAACCTTCTGCAGGGCAAGCGCAATGAACCAGCTGTCCCGGAACTTCCGATCGCAGTCCAGATTCACGGCATTAAAAATAATATGATTGTGGATATGCGCCCGGTCCGTATGGGTGGCCACAACGAAAGCGTGATTTCCCTTCGTGAAGCGCATGGCCGTTTCATAGCCGACCTTGTTCGCTTCCTCCGGCGTGATCTCACCGGGCTTGAAAGACTGACGGATCTGATAGGCGATGATGTCGCCCTTGTACTTTCTTTTCGTATTTGCGAGATAAAACTGCTTGTCCCGGGCAAATTCCACATCCGCCAGCTTCGGATTACATTCGTAGGAAGAAATGTACTTCCCGCCGTTGGTCTTTGCCCCGTTTTCCGCATAATCAATGCGGTCCTTCAGGCTGCGGGCAATGGACCTGCCCTTATTAGTATGCATGGCAATAAGCCTTGTCGCGGCCACATTCTCAGCCTCCTTCCTCTCCCATTGTGTAAAGCCGTTCCAGCACCTTTCTCATCAGATGGATGAGCTTATCATGGTCTTTCTGCAGATCTTCGATGTCCCGCCGGTAGATGCTGCCGGTCTGATTGGCCTTCTTCGCGTACTGGTTCAGGTTGTTGCTGTTGATCCGGAGCAGACGGAGAATCTCCCGGATTTCCGGAATGTCCAGCTGGATGATGTAGCCATACAGAGCCATTCTCCGGAAATAGGCATTCATGTTCGTATAGCCGGAAAGCTCCATCCGCTTCTTCACAGCCTGATGTTCTTCAATATTCAGCCATACATGCACGGATATATCTCTGTTCAAAGGCCGCTCCTCTCACCGCTCGCAGACCGGGCAGAGGGGATCCGGCTGCATACGGGGTTCCGGAGAAAGTGGATCCGGCGGGACTGCTGTCCGCTCCTGTTCCTGCCGGATTTTCTCCATGACAGACCGTCGTTTCTCCGGATCCTTCAGATCCTCTTCCGCCTGACCGACGAGGTCCAGCGTGAAAGAAGTGTCCGGCAAATTGTTGATGACGCCGTCGAAGCTGTTGTCATTCTGCTCGACCATATCTTCCACGCCCCGAAGATAATTCCGGCTGATGGAAGGACCAGTGCCGACATCACCGGTCGGGTCAATCGTGTCCGCCACTTCTTCGTCAACTTCTGTCCCGTGGACTTCGTCCCACTTTCTGATCGTATTTCCTACTCTTGATACACTCATGACCTCGTCCTTTCTCAAAGAGCTTCCTCAAAAGCCTTATTCTTCAGTGGGGCAGCGGGCGCCATGGCGGCCTCCTCTCTCTTCACCTTGAGTTTTCCAAGGATGGAATGCTGCTTCTTCTGCATATCCGCCAGCATGACATCGAGCTCATCGCCGCCGGCCGGCATCCGGGCAATCCCGCCTTCTGCCTTGGCCGCAGTTACAGGTTCAGGTGACGGTCCCGCCACAAACACTTCCGGGACTTTTTCTGCCTTTTCTGAAGCGGCCTGCTCCTTCTCTTCCGTCATCTCATAGAGCTTGGCCTCAACGGAATTGATGATCTGGGCCGATGCCCGGCGGATGGTCTCAAGGGAGCCCTTCAGTTCCTCCATCTCCCTGCCCTGCGACCACCCGGCCACATAGCTGAAAGAATAATCGGAGGTGTCAATGCCGAAATGCTTGCAGACCGTATAAGCCGTACTCTCCGCTTCGACCTCCTTCTGATTTCTTGAGATGTCAGGCCTCTCCCCTGTATCCTTGTCTATAGAATGGAGTTTCTGATGCGTCATCTCGTGGATCAGTGTCTTCACGTTCTGGGCTTCGCTCATGCCTTCCTGAATGGCAATGCGTTCCTGCTTCACATCGAAATACCCCTTGGCTCCGGATTCGATATTTTCAAATGCAACCGGAACCGGGCAGGCTGCTTTCAGGGCTTCAAACAAGGTCTGATATCCTTCGACCGAACCTGTCAGTTCCTCCGTACCAAGAGTCGGCAGCGGCTCGCCCTCGGTCTGAGAAACGTCAAAAGTGCTGACCGGCTTGAAGGCCATGCGCTTTTCTTCAACCGTTTCCTTCACCGGCTTCCCGTCGACTCCCATCACAGGCTTGCCCCAGGCATCCGTCTTGTCCTGCTCCACCTTTACCTTGTAGGGCGCGGGAGCCAGGATTCGGATCCCCTTTTCGCCCTTCTTCACATAGCGTCCCATCTCTTTCCAGCCGTTATAGGACTGGACAAGAGATGCATCCGGCTTCTGCATCAGGATCAGAAGACTATTGTTCATGGAATAATGAGGGAACTTCGCCATGGTATCGAGAAAGCTTTGGTAGCGCTCACTGGCGAAGACTTCCTGCACCCCCTGTTCCAACCGTTCCGTGATTGCCTTGAGTTCCGCCTTTACAGCTTCCCTATGCTCTTCCAGGGAAGGCATCCCTGTCTTGATATCTGAAATGTTCATGCCTGACCTCCTTCGTCATTGCTTTCTTCTTTTGCTTCATTTTCTGTTTCGCCGGAATTTTCTTCCTCCGGGAACTTCAGGTAATCCTCGTCATCCTCCGTGTAGTCCGCATCCGGATCCGGCACATCGTTTTTCTTCTTCTGTCCCTTTGTGGTCTTGAAGTAGAAATAGCCGCCCACACCGGCAAGCACGCCGATCAGGAGAAGACCGAGAAGGCCGGAGACATTCTTCTTTTTCTCAGACTTCTTTTCTGTCGTCTTCGTGTCCGTCCTAGCCGCCGTTCCATCCGTTGACGTTCCGGCAGAGGCGTCCGTTTTTTCTTCTGTCCCAAAAGAAGGCATTGTGGAAGTTGTCTTCGTGTCCGTCTCATCGATGCCCAGTTCTTCCTTCAGTTCCTTCTGCTGGTCCTCATCGAGCAGGGCCAGCAGGTCAGAGGCATCGACCTGGTTCAGGAAGTGAACCGTCTCGGCCCCGTTGTCATCCCGGTCGATGATCAGGTAGAAATACTTTCCGTCCCGGGTCGTGACCGTTAAGAACTGTTTCCCGCTTTCTGCGTGGTCGCCATAGTCGTCCACGAGATTCATATTCCCGACCGGCGTCAGGGGCCCTTCCGCTTCTTCAGAACCTGTTTCATCTCTGACACCCAAGCACTTCGTGATGTCCTCCCGACAGACCGGGCACTCTTCATTGACGTTTCCTTCCGTGCAAAGGGTCATACAGGTGCAGACCGCATCTTCATTGCTCTGGGCCAGAGCCGTTGCAGGGAAAAGCCCAATAGGGAGCAGGCTCCCCAGCAGGCAGACCTTCATCAGCTTCCGCTTCATCAGTAGTCCCCCTCTCCGTTTTCCTCTTCCCCATCGTCAGAATCCATTTCATCTACGGATGGCGGTGTTGACGTCTGAACTGTCAGTTCTGTTTCCTGTCCCAGCTGGCCGGCCCGGGCTTTCGCCAGAATCTCGGCCACCTGCTCCGGCGTCAGCTTCATGGTCCCGATCTCGGCAAGGATCTGGTCGTTCTCCGCATTCTTCAACTTCTCCGACACGCTCTTGACCTTTGCGTCCGCCTCATCCCGCCTCTTTGTGGCCTTCTTCAGTTCCTCACGGAGTCTTTCCAATCTTTCGTACATTTGCATTTCCTCTCTTTCGTTTTCTGCAACAAAAAAGCAGGAAGGAAATCTCCTGCCTGCTCTGCTGCAATATTATTCTTCTGTTTCTCAATCCGGAATCCGCCCGTAGCACAGGAAGTGCTGCCGGAAATACCCGCTGTCCACATTGGAGACCTTGATCGGGTCCCCGCAGTGGATCATCTTGCCTTCACCGATGTAGATGCCTACATGGCTGGCGCCGTTCGTGGCATAAGTGCCCTGAAAGAAAATCAGGTCACCAGGCTTCCGCTCGGATTCCGGGATCGTATCCGACCATTCCCGCAGGCCTTCCGCCGTCTTCCGGCCGACATTGGCTGCGCCTGAATGATTGAGTACCCAGCTCACAAAGCCGGAACAGTCGAAACCGGTCGAGGGACTCGAGCCGCCCCAGACATAGGCCATGCCCAGGTACTTCTGTGCCTCCTGCCACATGGCGGCAAACTCGGTATCCGACAGGGCTTCCCCGGAAGGTTCGTACACAACCTCCGATGAACCGCCGGAGCTTTCAGGCTCTCCATCCGATGACCAGCCGCCTTCAAAAAGATACGGCTTATTGCCCTTGGTCTCCAGAAGGACTTCGTAGCGTTCCGTCTGCTGGGCATCCATCCGGCTCCGGGCAATGCCGTCCAGAGACTTGTTCTCGAGCTTCACGTTCAAAATCTTGTACTCATACTCAACCTCCTCGTCATAGGTGTAGGATTCCGTCCCGGTAATCGTGTTGCCGTTGTAGACCGGCCTTGTACCTGTCCGGGTTACTGTCTTCGTCCTGGTTTCCGTCTTCGGCGTCAGGGTGAGGACGTATTCCTCTTCAAAGAGGCTCTGCAGCTCGCCCTGCACTTCGCTTTCTCTGTAGTCTTCAAAGACAGATGTCAGATAGGCGGCCAGAACGTATGGGTTGTGCCCGATCTCAGCCAGGTCGTAACTGTACTCGTCGTACCCGGGGTTGTCGGTCTCAATATTTCCGATCTTTTCCCGCATGCCCTGCTCCAAAGCGCTGTAATCGGCGTCCACAGCCAGAATGTCCTCATCCTCCGCCGTAAACGAAGTGATGATCGTCGTATTGCCGCCGCCTCCGCCAAGGAGGGCCGCCGCGGACACCAGAAAGAAAAAGACGATGGCCATGACCAGGGCACCAATGACAAGAATAATAAGAAAGGCATGGTCTTCCGCAGCCTCTTGGGCCTGTTCCAGTGCCCTTCCCATCAGGTCTTCCGCCTTGTCCGTGAACTTCCGGGCAAAATGTCCATTGGTATCTGAACGCTCTCTGTCCTCTCTTTGCTGCGCCGCCTCCATGATCTCCCGCTTCACGCGGTTCCTCTGGCAGCGCTTCTGCTGTTCGTTCATGCGCTGTCACCGCCCGGATGTGCTACTTCCGAGAGCTTCGTCGTCATGATCTTGTAAAGCTCCAGATCTTTCGGGAAACGATCAACGAAAGGAAGGATCACGTCGCCATAAAAAAGAAGGCCTTCGCCTTCTCCTGAATGGTTCACATACTTGATCTGGTTTTCACTGATGTTCAGCTGCTTCGCCAGAATGGTCCGGTCACCGACGGCCTGATTCAGCATGTAGATGAAGTCGGAGTTTTCAAAAATGTTCTCGACTTCGCGGGAAGACAAAAGATCCTTCACATTCTGTGTAATGCCCGTCGGAATGCCGCCCCACTTCCGGAATCGCTTCCAGATTTCGACTGTATAGGCTGCCGTCTGTTCTTCACGGAGAAGCAGGTGCATCTCGTCCATGTAGTATCGGGTGCTCTTCCCTTCGCTCCGGTTCTCCGTCACCCGGCCCCAGACCTGATCCTGCACGACCAGCATGCCGATCTTCTTCAGCTGCTTTCCTAAGTCCTTGATGTCATAACAGACCAGGCGATTCTTGATGTCGACGTTTGTTCGGTGGTTAAAGACATTGAGGGAGCCTTTGACATAAATCTCGAGCGCCGTCGCCACGTTCTTTGCTTCCTGCTCGTCCTGGGCTAATAGGGCCTTGTAGAGGTCTTCGAGCAAAGGCATCCTTTCCGGTCTCGGATCCTCAAAGTAATCCCTGTAGATCTGATGGATACAGCGGTCGATGACCGTTTTCTCCACCGGCTTCAGGCCTTCCTTTCCGCCGACGATGAGCTCACACAGGGATAATAGAAAATCTGCCTTCAACGCGACGGGATTATCCTCATCGGAATAGTTCATATTGATGTCCATGGGGTTGATGCACTGACTGCTTGTCGGCGCGATCTTGATGATCTGCCCGCCCAGCCGCTGCACAAGAGGCGCATACTCGGACTCGGGGTCGGAAATAATGATGTCGTCATCCGTCACCAGAAAAGCATTGGCAATCTCCCGCTTGGCCGCAAAGGACTTGCCGGAACCCGGCGTCCCAAGGATCAGCCCATTCGGGTTCTTCAGTTTCTTCCGATCCACCATAATGAGGTTGTTGGAAAGGGCGTTCAGCCCATAATAAAGGGCCTCGTCACCGGTCTGGAAAAGCTCCTGCGTTGTGAAAGGGACGAAGGCTGCCGTATTCGTTGTGGTCATTCCCCGCTCAATCTCGATTGCATTTCCCGCCAGAGGCAGACTGCTCATCAATCCCTGTTCCTGCTGAAAATCCAGGCGGACCAGCTGGTGGTTTCCCTGCTGAACAACGGAATTCGTTTCCAGAATATTATTCTCAAGTTCCAGCTTCGTCTTTCCCGTGTTCAGAACCAGCACCGTGAGAAGGAACATCCGCTCATTCTGGTTCTGCAGCTTTTTCAGGAGATTGTCCGCGTCTTTCCCGTACGTGTTCAGATCGCTCGGGATGATGTCCATGTCGTAGCCCGACCGGACAGCCTTCTTCTGCTCGTCGATCTTGCTCCGGTCAATCTCCGTCAATGTGTGCTTGACGCGGCGGATGGCCTCTCCCTGATCGATGGAACGGATATGAAGCGTAATGATTTCACTTGACTCCGTATCCAGCATTTCTTTGAGGAGCTCATCCTTGATATCACTGCCTGTAATGGCAAGGAAACTCATTGCCCCGTACATATCACCCATCTGAAAACACCGGCCGCTGCTGAAGTCAAGGCCTGAAGGAGCGATGAAGTCCTTGACCGATAGGCCGGTCTCCGGCAGCCACTGCCAGTCGAACCGGAAGGGACTGTCATCTCCGATGTGGAAGATGCTGTACATCACCTGCAGCCGTTCGGCTCCGTCCAGAGATCTGGCCTGCACGCCCAGCTTGCGGAAGTTGTTCAGAATTGTGAGCTCGATACGGGAAAGTCTTGGTTTTGCCTCCTTCATAGATGCCGCGTGAATCCCGAACGACAGGTACTTGGTCTTGACGAGGCCGTTGTTCCCTTCCTCCAACTGCCGGTTCAGCATGCCGGAATATTCATCCCGGATGCCATCAAAACCATCCTGCCGATGAGGAATCGCAATGCTCTTTTCGAACCTCTCCGGATCTGTGGCAATATTCAGGAAGGAAAGCTCAAAGTGAACAGAGCTATCAAAGGAATTCAAGAATTCACCCCAGTCATTGCGAATGGATTCTTTGTCTTCCTCCTGGGCAAGCTGATAATTGATATCGGAAAAGGCCAGCGTCTTCGAATAATAATCCCCATCCATCCGGCAGATTCCATCTTTGAACATGCGCTCAAAAGGGATGCTGTCCTGAACTGTATGGGGAATACTGGTGTCCGGCTTTACATTATTCATAATTCTCTCAATCGCCCGCCGGTCCGCTCTCGAGATGTTTTCCGGAAGATGGAGCTCCGGTTTTTTCTTTCGGGGCATCAGAATATTTTGAAACAATCTTTCTCACCTCCTCTTCTGCTGCTTTCTGCTTTTTATATTCCGAGAAAAAGTTTCGCGTCTGATAGATCCGCTTCCGCGGGCGAAGAAACCGCGCCCGGAGGAAGTGAACAACCATGGTTTCAAGCGGCTGCCCGTTTTTCTCATACATGCCAAGGAAAAACATGGGCATCATCAGGATCATCATCCCGAGGGCTGCCAAAGAAATATTGCCGGTTTTCTTCAAAAGGAAGAAGGCCGGAACGCCCAGAGCAGCTGCGATGGAAAAACAGATAAGCTGCCGCTTGGTCAGGCCGAAGAGGACCTTGGACTTCACCTTTGTCAGATCTCTCGGAACAGGTATATAGTTTGCCATTTGGCTCCTTTCTATTATTCATTCAATGGTTAATGGGCATGGAAGACGCTCCGCGCAATTCCGCCGGTGCGGAACATCGTGAATACAAGCAATAATGTATATACAAGTACGCCCAAAAGGCTCATCACGATATCCTCCGAAAAAACCGCTGTCCGGATGAGAACCGCATAGATCCCGATGCAGATCATGATCAGAAAGGCCTGAAACCCCAGTGCAAAGAGCGACCGCAGGTAGTTTTGCCCCACCATGCTCTGCTCCCTGTTCCCGAATGTCGCGAAGGGAATAGGTGCCAGGCTGACCATCAGATAGATTTCTATCATCCGTCCGTAGACAATGACCATCACCAGAAGACCCAAGCCTATTAAAACAAGACGGATGAAAAAGACTTCTACGAATAATACAAGGATTTCCCCCAGGCTCTTGGTCTGCAGCGTCGCTTCCAATCCCACAAGGGCTGACCCATCCACCGCTGTATCTCCCAGAATGATTCTGGCACTCTGCTCCACAACATACCGGGCCACGTCAAAAACAGCCAGTGTGATATCAAAGGTGTGCGTGATCAGCTCCACTGCCACAAAGGTCTTGAAGATCCATTTGAAAAAGATCCACGTTTCGAAGTTCGCGAGATTGTTGTGGCTGATGACCAGCTGAATCAGTTCGTAACAGGCGATGAAGGTCAGAATGATGCCTGCAATCGGGATGATCACGTTCTCGGAGATTGTCCGAACCATATGAAAGACTTCCGGCTGGAACTGCTCCGGAGTGTCTGCCAAAGCTGCCGCCGTCCCGCCGATCGTATCGTTCAGTTGGTCAAACATAGAGTTTAGAAAACTGACCAGCGGAGGGATCAGAATTGACTTCAGCCATTCCCCGAACAAGTTAAATATCCGGTTCAATCATGTCTTCTCCTTTCCGGGAGGCGGCAGGACCCGCCTCCCCAGCACGTCCGCCCGGTCCTGCGGGCTTCTTCTTACATGACTAATATAAAGCCTGTCTATTCTTGACAGGCTTTACCCTTTCCGATCAGCCAAAAAGACCGGCCAGCAGGGGCACGAGGGTGGTTCCAATCAGGGCCACGCCGCCGCCCGCCATGAGCTGCTTCATGCCCTGGGACTTGGCGCCGGGGTTATCGTTGCCGTAACCCTCCATGAGGTTGACAACGCCCCAGATTCCGAGACCTGCACCAAGTGCGATTACAAGTGTCTGCAGTACACCGACTGCACTGTTGAAAAATGCCATAATTTTTTCCTCCAATCAGATATTGTTTGTTATGCTTCAATTACTTCAAATTCGTCCTCTGCTCTAAGCTTCAGACGGGTGTCCAGAAACTTTCCGATGTCGAACCAGTTCTTCCTGTCCGCATCCGCTGTGAGACCGAAGTTCGGATGCTGAGTCAGGTCATACTTGTCCGAAAGGAAGGGGCGCACGCCCCGGACCTGGACGATGCACTTGGCGCCGTCGAGGACAGAGAGCTCGTCCATGCTCATGAGATCGTGGCCCAGTTTCTGATAGTTTGTGTTGTAGCTTTCCTGACTGCCCTTCGTCTGACCGGTGTTGTACATGTCGATCGTCTCTTTGCCGAGCGTTTCGGTCAGGTCCTTCAGCGTTGTCTTCTCGGAGCCTCCGAGAAAGATCTGACTGTCGCAGTTGCCGATGATGGTGTCCGCATTGTCTTTGTAGATGGACTTGAGCTGGGACTTGGCCTGCAGAACGAGCATAGCGCTGATCTCCCGGCTTCGAATTGTGGCGATCAGTTTTTCCAGGTTGGGGATCTGTCCGATGTTCGCGCACTCGTCGATGAGGCAGCGGACATGAACCGGCAGGCGGCCGCCGTACTTGTCGTCGGCCTTCTCGCAGAGCAGGTTGAAAAGCTGGGTATAGATCATGCTGATCAGGAAGTTAAAGGTGCCATCCGTGTCCGACATGATCAGGAATAATGCTGTTTTCCGGTCGCCCAATGTATCGAGTTCCAGCTCGTCATAGGATGTGATCTCTCTGAGTTCGCTGATGTCAAAAGGCGCCAGTCTTGCTCCGCACGATACAAGGATGGATTTCGCCGTCTTTCCGGCCGCCAGCTTGTACTTGCGGTACATTCGCACGGCAAAGTGATCCGGACTCTTCTTTTCCAGCTCGTCAAACATCAGGTCAACTGCGTTCTTGAACTCTTCGTCGTCCTCCCGGACTTCCATCGCGTTCAGCATTTCCAGCATTGTCGCAAAGTTCTGTTCCTCGACCGGTGCCTCGTAATGGATGTAACCGATCAGGGCTGAATAGAGAAGCGACTCCGCTTTCGTCCAGAACTCATCCCCGCTCTTTCCTTCACCTTTCGTGTTCGCGATCAGCGTTGTCACGAGCTTTAAGATGTCCTTTTCGCTGTGGATGTAAGCAAAGGGGTTATAGTGCATACTCTTCTTGAAGTTAATCGTGTTGAAGATCTTGATTCGGTATTTGTTCTTCAAGAGCGCCCTGCCGCATTCATTCACGACCGTACCTTTCGGATCCGTGACGACATAGGAAGAGTGCATCTGAAGCAGGTTCGGTTTTAAGACAAACCGGGTCTTACCGGAACCGGAACCGCCGACGACGAGAACGTTCTTATTTCTCGCGTATTTCGGGTTCTTCGGCCGGCTGCTCATCGTAAGCCGCTCCGTCTGCGAAAGGATCACATTATTTTTGAAATCAGGATCCTCAAAGGGCTCTATGTCCGCATGGTTTCCCCATCGGGCGGAGCCGTACTCTTCATTGTGCCGGTACTTTTTTGCATTCTTCCCCTTCAGGTACACCGCCAGACGCAATGCCAGACCGCAGCAAACGCCCACGGCCAGATCAAAGGGATGCAGAGATGGCAGGATATTGGCAAAGGCTGCCTGAAACCCGCCGCCCGTCACCATCCCCTGCAGCTTCTCCGATGCATTGGTTCCGGCGGATATCCGCCAGGCCTCGCCCAGATTCGTCGCAAATAGGCCTATGACCACATAGGGAATGGACAAGATCAGATGCTTCTTTATCTTCTTATTCACAGCACCTGCTCCTTCCTCTTTTCCACGACCTTCCGGGGAATGGAAGCCACGATGTCCTTGAACTTCTGGAGTCTGTCTCGCAGACTCGGCCGGGCCTGCTTCTCCGCCTTCAGCTGGGAAGCCGTGTACTCGCTGACAAGACTTGTGATCGCATCAGCGTCCCTGGCCTTGAAGAATACCGTGTACTTTGGCGGATCCGCATCTTTGCTCTTCAGAACCGCATAGTCAACGCCATATTTCCGGGCATACCGGTCGAAATCCTTGATGCCGATCTCCGAGATGTCAACGGATGTGACGCCCTGCTCCTGACCGATCAGCTGCTTTACCGTCTGCTTGCCTTTGGGATGTTCTTTCCCGTAGGCTTTGGCCGCCCTCTTCTGCGCCTGCTTAGAGACCTTGTGCCGCTGAACGGCCCGGTCGAGCTGGCGGAGCAAGGCCATGCCTGCCCTTCCA
>Ga0256404_1007778_pt1 | contig 16674 bp, 17 predicted proteins | sample RumenRJG_01DNA_FD_185990 | JGI IMG/M metagenome (GOLD analysis project Ga0256404, IMG submission 185990) | Bovine rumen microbial communities from Lethbridge, Alberta, Canada - RJG_01 | ecosystem: Host-associated > Mammals > Digestive system > Stomach > Rumen | place: Canada: Alberta | collected...
TTAAAAAGAGGGGATTAACACTCCAGAAGGCTCACTTTCAGCAGCCTTCGAGTCTCGCTTGTCACGGCCGCCTGTTGGCAGGTACGACGTCCTACCAGCCAAAGAATTTCGCCCGTTTCATCGGTCAATGCGAGCTGGCAACGCTTTTCAAAGAGCGAGCAATGAATGTCGGTGAGATAGTCGCTGACCAGTTTGCTACCACACATGCCGAAAGGCCGAAAACGGTCGCCCTCGGCAATGGGGCGCAACATGAGTGGAAAGCTTACTTTATCAGCGTCAAGACAAGCAACAGAGGGAGATTTGTCAATCGGAAAGGCGGACTTCAGGTCCGATGAAATGGAGGATTTCAGCTCTGTAATTACCACGGAATAACGCCCCATGGGGCCAAGGTCGTAGGTGCCCTCAATAGGCATTTTGCGAGGCTGAAGCCGGCTGCCCAGACGAGGATGGTCGTTACGGAAAACGACAAGTGTGCCACGATCGGCAGCCGCCGTATGAGTAGGACTCAACCATTGTTGGCCAGGAGAGAACGCGGAGCAGCTAATGGACTCTACCTGAGCCGACGTAAAGCCATAGGGCCGTAGGCACTCATAGAGGAAATACTCGTTGTCGAGCAGCTTTTCAAGACTGAACACAACAAAATCGCCGGTTTCATCGACTACTAATGCTTCTGCTCGACGGCGCTCGATGGCTTCGTCGAAAAGTGGTTCGGCAAGCGCCAGATACCGGGCCGTACGGGCTATATTCGTGCTGGCAGCGGGAGAAATCTCACGCAATAGCGGCAAGGCATGAAGGCGGATTTTGTTTCGCAATACGTCGTCTTGCAGGTTCGTGCTGTCGGTCACGTAGTCTTGCCCTACGGAATCAAGATACTGCAGAATCTCCTCCCTGCCGACGGCAAGTAGCGGACGCAGCAACTGGCGAGCCTTCTGGTCGGCGGAAGGGGTAGGAAGTGCAGCACTTGCTGCGATGCCTGTGAGCCCCCGAAGGCCTGTTCCGCGAAGTAGATTAATAAGTACGGTTTCTACGATGTCGTCACGATGATGAGCCACACAAACAGCCTCTGCATCAATGGATTGCAAAAGTTGGTAAAAGTAATGATAGCGCAGTTCTCGGGCAGCCATTTCGATGCTCACACCATGCACCTCTGCATAGGTACGAGTATCGAAGTGAACCCGATGAAACGGGATGTTCTTATCCTTACATAGCGCTTCGCAAAACTGTTCGTCGCGGTCGCTTTCATCGCCACGAAGATGAAAATTACAATGAACAGCCTCAAGCCTGTAGCCCAGTTGTTGCAATACCAGCAGCAAGCACACGCTATCGGCACCACCCGAAAGCGCAACAAGATAGCGCTTGTCCGGGTCTAACAGCTGGTGGTGAGCGATGAAACCGCTGATTTTTGCAACAAATCCTTTCATAAGACAAAGAGGCGATGTCGTCTATCACTCCACGTAGAGAACAAGTCCCTTCAGGTATTCGCCCTCTGGGTGATAGATGTTAATAGGATGATCGGCAGGTTGGTGGAGCTGATGCAAGATGCGCACATTGCGGCGAGCCTGTGCAGCTGCCGTAAAGACAGCATTGCGGAAATGATCCTTCGTGACCACCTGAGAACAGCTGAACGTAAAGAGAATGCCACCAGGACGAATAGCCTGGAAGCCTTTCATGTTAAGACGGGTGTAACCCTTGAGCGCATTATGAAGGGCTCCGCGATGCTTGGCGAATGCCGGCGGGTCGAGCACGATAAGGTCGTAGGCGCCCTTTGGCTGTGACTCCAAGTACTTGAAAGCATCTTCGCAAAATGCTTCATGGCGGGCATCGCCGGGGAAATTGAGTTCAACATTCTGCCGCGTGAGCTCAATAGCCTTGGCACTACTGTCAACAGAATGGACCAGCTTCGCTCCTCCTCGCATGGCGTAGACAGAAAAACCGCCCGTATAGCAGAACATGTTGAGCACGCTACGCCCTTGTGCATAGTGCTGGAGAAGCAGCCTATTGTCGCGCTGATCGATGAAGAAGCCTGTCTTCTGGCCTTTGAGCCAATCAATTCGGAAACGCAGACCGTTCTCCGTCGCGATATTCTCGCTGGTTCCGCCATAGAGAAATCCGTTGGTGGGTTCCATGAAAGGAAGTGTGGTCTCACTTTTATAATAGATGTGGGCTATCTTTCCCTCGGAAACATTCACCAAGGCACGTGCGATATCGAAGCGATCAAGGTGCATACCAATGCTATGAGCCTGCATGACAGCCGTTTGGCCGTAGCAATCGATGATGAGTCCCGGCAGGTTGTCGCCCTCACCATGAACCAGACGGAAGGCCGAGTCGGCATTGTGGCCGATGGCTACGCGCATCTGCAAGGCAGAACGAAGACGCTGTTCCCAGAAAGCATCGTCGATAGCTACATCAAAAAACGAGAGCACACGGACGGCAATGGAGCCTGCCTGAGCATGACCAACAGCGATGAAATCGCCGTTTTCTGTCAACACTCTGACCTTTTCTCCTTCTTCAATGCCATCATCGGCACGCTGAATGGCACCAGAGAACACCCAAGGATGAAACCGCCGAAGCGACTCTTCCTTTCCACGTTTTAAGATAACTGCCTTATAATTCATTTGCATTCAGTATTGTTGGATGATTGATGATCGTTTTCTGCAGGCTCAATGACGTTGACCAATTCAAAGTCGCCCGTTTCTTCAAGCCTTTTCATCTCTCGATAAAGCTGTATGCATGCCCACGCATCAGTGGCTGCATAGAGCTTTTGGCGGTCGCTGAGTGCGTCGGCATCCCAATTGGACAGTTGCTGCCGCTTGCTGATTTTCTGGCCAAAGAGATTAGCATATAGTTTCTGTAGACTCAGGTCCTCAATGCCGAGACGGCCCACCATGTCCTGAAGATCGATGAAATGGCCCGGTTTGAACTCTCCACGCTTTTTCAGCGAGAGAATGTCATCGTGCCAAGAAAGCCCCACCATAGGAACGTCGGTGTTTTCAAGCAGACGGACAATGGCAGGCGTAAGACCAGTTCTATTCAGTCGGAAGAGGAAGCAAATATTGTCAGCCGAAACCTGAAGCAGCGAGACCAAATGTTTATCGCCTCTGCGGAAAGAAGGCCGCGTCTCGGTATCGACACCGAGAATGGGCTGGCTGAGCAAATAGTCAACTGCTCTTTGGGCTTCGCCGGCCGACAGTATGACAACAATGCGACCAGGAAAACTGACAACAGGCAATTGCGCTATTTCTTGCTTAGGAAACTTATTAAAAAAGACTTTTTTCATCGTTTTTATCGCTATCAATGTGCAAAATTAGAAAAAAAGTGCGAAAATATGAACGAATGTGAGTTTTTTCCACTATTTTTGCACTTAAATTTGATAAAAAAGGACATTATGGCAAAGAAAAAGACTGAACGCAAGCCTAAAAACGTTGGGCAAGCGGTCGGATTTCAGAATATTCTCAGCAACGAGAAAACCGACTTTATCCTCGGACTGATATTAGTAGGTCTGGCAATCTATCTGACGATTGCAATGGTTTCATATTTCACTACCGGACAGGCCGACCAAAGTTTGCTGGAAGACCTACGGCCAGGCGAATGGATGAATTCTGAACATCAATTTGCCAACTATTGCGGCAGCATTGGTGCTATCATGGCTTACACGCTCATCACCGTCAACTTTGGTCTGGCAGCCTTCCTTATCCCCGTTTTCATCGTGCTTGTTGGCCTACAGCTCATGCGAGCCTACAAAGTGAATCTGCTGAAATGGTTCTTTGGTTTGGCACTCGTCATGATTTGGAGTTCGGTAACCATGGCTAAATTCCTGACACCTCTTATGGGCGATCAGGTGTTCAATGCCGGTGGCAATCACGGTCTGTTCTGCGTGCAGCAGTTGGAGAACATCGTTGGCCCACCAGGACTGACTGCCATTCTGCTGCTCGTGGCTTTGGCATTTCTCACCTATCTGAGTGCTGAGACGATAGAGGTCATCCGAAAGGCGCTGAATCCAGTGAAATACCTCACTTCTAAGATTAAGTTCACCGTCACCAACAATCAGGCGAAAGATGCTGAAGCGTCTATTTCTGAGGATTTGGGCTACAAGATGGAGCCCGTCTATGAAGGCGTTATAGACACCACCCCACTGCCTCATGACGACGAGGCAGAAGCACCTGTGGTTGTCGACCTGCCCACAGGTAAGAAAGAAGTTGGAAGCAAGGAGAAAACCCCAGCGAAGGCAGACGAGGAAAGCGGGCTTACCGTAGAAGTGGGTAAAGACGAGGATAAGGCCAAAGGCAAGACGCTGACCATAGAGGAAATCAGAAAGACGCCCATCAACCCGCGAGAGCCCTTCCTGAACTATAAATTCCCGACGCTCGACCTGCTGAAGAAATATGACAACTCGGGCAAGCCAGAGGTTGACATGGAGGAAATCAGAGCCAACAACCAGCGCATTGTGGAAGTGTTGAACTCGTTTGGCGTAGCCATCAAGGAAATCAAAGCCACGGTCGGCCCGACGATTACGCTCTACGAGATTACGCCTGCCGAAGGTGTGCGCATCTCGAAGATCAAGAACCTGGAGGCCGATATCGCGCTGAACCTCGCTGCCTTGGGCATCCGTATCATTGCCCCGATGCCAGGTAAGGGCACCATCGGTATTGAAGTGCCAAACAAGAAGGCCAACATCGTATCGATGGAAAGCATACTGAACTCGAAGAAGTTTCAGGAGGCGAAGATGGAATTGCCCATTGCTCTCGGTAAAACCATTACGAACGAAGTCTATATGGCTGACCTGGCGAAGATTCCCCACCTGCTTGTGGCTGGTGCAACGGGTCAGGGTAAGTCAGTCGGTCTGAACGCCATTATTACCTCTTTATTATATAAGAAGCATCCTAATGAACTGAAGTTTGTGCTCGTAGACCCGAAGAAAGTGGAGTTCAGCGTCTATGCACCCTTAGCCAGCCACTTCATGGCCACGCTGCCCGAGAACGAAGAAGAGCCCATCATCACCGACGTGACGAAGGTGGTGCGCACGCTCAACTCTCTCTGCAAACTCATGGACACGCGTTACGACCTGCTGAAAATGGCCCGTGCCCGTAACGTGAAGGAGTACAACGAGAAGTTCATCAACCACGAACTCGACTTGACGAAGGGTCATGATTACATGCCATACATCGTAGTCATTATCGATGAGTTTGGCGACCTGATCATGACAGCAGGTAAAGAAATTGAACTGCCTATAGCCCGTATTGCCCAACTGGCTCGTGCCGTGGGTATCCATATGATTATTGCCACGCAGCGCCCGACAACCAATATCATCACCGGTACCATTAAGGCCAACTTCCCCGGCCGTATGGCCTTCCGCGTGATGTCGCAGATTGACTCGCGCACCATTCTTGACCAAAAGGGAGCCGACCAGCTTGTAGGCCGTGGCGACATGCTGATTTTGATTGGTAGCGAGCCTGTCCGCGTACAATGCGCATTCGTTGACACACCCGAGGTGGAACGCATCAACAAGTACGTAGAAGCCCAGCCAGGCCCAGTAGAACCGCTCGAACTGCCCGAACCCGCCACGGAAGGTGGCGACGGAGGTGGTGCTGCAGGCGGTGGAGGAAGCGCCAGCGGTCCGCTCGATCCCCTCTTCGAAGATGCAGCCCGCGCCATTGTGATGACCCAACAGGGATCAACCAGCATGATTCAGCGCCGCTTCTCCATCGGCTACAACCGTGCTGGTCGACTCATGGACCAGTTACACGAGGCAGGCATCGTGGGTGAAGCATTTGGCAGCAAACCGCGTGATGTGCTGATTGCAGACGAGAACTCACTGAACGAACTGTTTACGCGCCTTCGCGGTTAGCAAAAATATTATATAGGAAGCCTCCTATAAGTTAAAGAAACGAAAAGCAGGCTAACTTTTAATGTGCTTAAACGTCAGAAATAATGCAGGGGGCGCGCGACGTGCCACGTTCTTAGGGAGGCCATCCGCTGGCAGCAGTTACACTGCATGCAACGTCCCTGCATCATTTGAGATAAACAAAAACAAGAATATATGAAGAAAATCATCATAGCAGCCTTGCTGAGTGTCTTCACACTTGGCATCACGGCACAGACAACAGCTCGCGTGGCAACAAAGAAAAAAACTGCTGCCACACCAACGAAGAGTGTTTCAGCCAACGCCGCTCAAGCACGCAAAGTGCTCGATAAAACAGCAGCAGTCATCGGGCGCAAAGGCGGTGCCAGCGCTTCGTTTAAGATTTCGAGTGCAAAGATTGGCTCTACCTCTGGCACAATTGCCATCAAGGGCAACAAATTCCATGCACGCACACCGCAGGCCATCGTTTGGTTCAACGGCAAGACGCAATGGAGCTATATGAAATCTACCGACGAGGTAAACGTCTCAACACCCACGGAAGCCCAGCAGATGGCCATGAACCCGTATAAGTTCATCAACATGTACAAGTCGGGCTACTCGCTCTCGATGACGGCCAGTGGCAACAACTACAACGTGCGCATGGTGGCTCAGAACAAAGCCCGCAGCGTGCAAGAGATGATCATCACCGTCAACAAGAAGACATTCAGCCCATCACAAGTGAAAATGCGCGAAGGTGCCACATGGACCACCATCAGCATCACCGGCTTCAAGGCCAAGAACCAGAGCGATGCCACATTCGTATTCAATTCAAAGGACTTCCCTTCGGCTGAAGTCATCGACCTGAGATAAGAACTCCTATAAAGTAAGGAATCCTATGGCAAACCTGCATTTCGACAAACACATCTACGGTATTTACAAGACTTTGCGCCAGCACCGCAAACTGGCTGAGAAGCGGGCCGTCAACTACGAACAAAACAAGACTGCTAAAGTACTAATCTACGTGCTCAGCGGCTTCATGATAGCCTACCTGATGTTCTTTGCCGTGATGTTTGCACTCATTGCCAACAGCAGCAGCACCATCACCGCCATAGAGTTCATGACAGCGGCTGCACCGTTCATCCTGCTCGTCGACTTCCTCTTCCGCTTCCTGGCTCAGCAGACACCTTCGCAGATCATCAAGCCCTACCTGCTGCTACCTATTCCGCGCTCGCTTTGCATCGATACGTTCATCTCGACATCGCTTTTCACCTGGGGCAACGTCATTTGGTTTGCCATGCTGCTACCCTACGCGTTGATGTCGGTAGTGTTTAGCGAAGGCGTTTGGATTACGATAGGATTCCTACTCTTCTTCTATCTGATCATTCTGGCCAACAGCCAATGGTACGCCATTGTGCGCACACTCATCAACCGCTCCCTCGTCTGGTGGATACTGCCCATAGGCGTCTATGCACTGATGGCTCTCCCCATCATTCTCAAGGGATTTAGCGAAAAAGGATTTGAAGACTTTTTTGACCTTTTCTCAAGAATCGGCACTGCCATCAGTGCCGGCAGTCTGCTCCCCTACCTGGGCGCCTTACTGCTGCTCGGCATCATGGTTGCCATTAACAGAGTAGTGCAGACAAAGAGCATCATGGCGGAAGTGACGAAGGCCGAGAAGACCACTCTCCATAGTGTGAGCCGTTTTGCGTTCCTCGACCGATACGGTGAAATCGGGCAATATCTGAAATTAGAGATAAAAACCATCCTGCGCAACAAGAACCCGCGCAAGGGCTTCATCTTTGCCACGTTCTTCGTCTTCCTGCTCAGTTTGCTCATAGCGCTCACCGATGTCTACGACGGGCAGTTCATGACCAATTTCTGGTGCATCTACAACTTTGTTGTCTACGGTGCCATGATGCTTATCCGCGTGATGTGCAACGAGGGCAACTATATAGACTGCCTGATGGTGCGTCGTGAGAACATTCTGAAGCTTCTGCACGCCAAGTACATCTTCTATTGTCTGCTCTTGCTGTTGCCGTTGCTGCTGATGTTGCCCACGGTTTTCTCAGGCAAGTGGTCGCTGTTCATGCTCATTTCTTACGGCCTCTTCACGGCAGGCTTCCAGTATTTCATCTGCTTTCAGATGGCGGTCTATAACAAGCAGACCGTACCACTCAACACCAAGCTCACAAGCAAGAACGGCATGGAGAACAATTACTATCAGGTGGTGGTGCAACTCGTTGAGTTCTTCTTCCCGCTTATGCTCATCAGCCTGCTGCAGGCTTTCCTTCCAGACAACGTGGCCTACTCCATCATGATGGCCATCGGCCTGGCCTTCATCTTCACCCACAAACTTTGGTTGCGCAACATCTACAATCGTATGATGAAGCGCAAGTACATCCTGCTGGAAGGCTTCCGCAGTTCGCGCTGACCCTCTCTGAACAAACCCATTATCCATGAAGTATATAGCCATTATCCCCGCACGCTATGCGTCTACGCGCTTTCCCGGAAAGCCATTAGCCATTCTGGGAGGAAAGCCCGTCATACAAAGAGTCTACGAACAAGTGTCGTCCGTCATCAACGAAGTCTATGTGGCTACTGACGACGAGCGCATCCGACAAGCCGTTGAAGCCTTCGGTGGTAAGGCTGTGATGACATCGGCCAACCATCGAAGTGGCACCGACCGCCTGCAAGAAGCCGTGAGCAAGCTTTGCTCTGATGCCGACGTGGTCATCAACGTACAGGGCGACGAGCCCTTCGTCCATCCTTCGCAGATTCGCTCACTATGTGCGTGTTTCGATAATCCTGCCACCCAGATTGCCACACTCGGCAAGCCTTTTGCCGATATGGAATCAGTGAAGAATCCTAATTCGCCGAAGATTGTTGTCGACAATCAGGGGTTTGCCCTCTACTTCTCGCGCAGCGTTATTCCTTTTGTGCGCGGTGTAGAGTCTGACCAGTGGCTCACCCACTATCCTTTCCTCAAGCATCTTGGTCTCTATGCCTACAGGCGCGAAGTGCTGGCCGAGGTCACTCAGTTGCCTCCTTCGTCCCTTGAAGTGGCCGAGAGTCTCGAGCAGTTGCGCTGGCTGCAGAACGGCTACCGCATTCGTGTCGCCCAGACCGATATCGAGACCGTAGGCATCGACACCCCTGACGACCTTTCACGGGCCGAAGAATTTCTAAAGGGAAGGGAATAAAAACTTTGTCTTTCTAAAACTTATACAGCACTCGCGATGTACGCTGCCGCCATTTCAGCACAGCGCTCGCCATCGACGCCTGCCGAAACGATGCCTCCTGCATAGCCGGCTCCTTCTCCACAGGGGAAGAGTCCCTCTATGCTGACGTGTTGCAGGGTTTCGGGAGAACGTAGGATGCGAACGGGACTGCTTGTGCGTGTCTCTACGGCAATCAATACGGCTTCATTGGTCAGAAATCCATGACTTTTCTTTCCAAAGGCCTTGAAACCTTCCTGCAGGCGTTTGCCGATGAAAGGCGGCAACCAGAAGTGCAGCGGCGAACTGATTAATCCAGGTGCATAGGAACTCTTTGGAAGGTCGAACGACAGGCGGCCGTTCACGAAGTCGGCCATGCGCTGGGCAGGAGCCGTCTGACGGCGGTTGCCTTGCTGCCAGGTTGTTAGTTCCAACTGCTGCTGGAAGTCCATCATCTTCAGCACGTCCTCGCCTTCAACATCTTCAGGGCGCAGCTCCACCACCATGCCGGAATTCGACCACTGGGTGCCGCGACTTGCCGGGCTCATGCCGTTGACGACGATTTGCTCCTTGTCTGTTGCGGCAGGAATCACGAAGCCACCAGGACACATACAGAACGAATAGACGCCTCGCCCGTCCACCTGCTGCACAAACGAATATTCGGCAGCAGGCAGGAAGCGTCCCCTACCCTCGCGCCGGTGATACTGTATCTGGTCGATGAGTTGCGAGGGATGCTCAAGTCGTACGCCCACGGCAATGCCCTTGGCCTCTATGTCGATCTTCTCAGCAGCCAGATAGCGGTATACATCGCGTGCTGAGTGACCGGTGGCCAGAATCACGGGACCGTCTATCTTCAGCTGTCCGCCGTCGGCCCTCGTAGCCTCAATGCCAACAACACGCCCGTCGTCCAGCAAAAGGCGCGTCATCTTCGTCTGGAAATGCACTTCGCCGCCACATCTTATAATGGTATTGCGCATAGCTTCAATCACCTTTGGCAATTTGTCTGTGCCGATGTGTGGATGGGCATCGCTGAGGATGCTCGTCGAAGCCCCATGCTGGCAGAACACGTTCAGGATTTTCTCTACTGAGCCACGTTTCTTTGAGCGCGTGTAGAGTTTACCGTCAGAATAGGCTCCAGCCCCACCCTCGCCAAAGCAGTAGTTGCTCTCGCTGTCCACCTGCTGCGTCTTCGTGATGAGTGCCAGGTCTTTCTTTCGTTCGTGGACGTCCTTTCCTCGCTCTACAACAATAGGTCTGCAGCCCAGTTCCACGAGCTTCAGGGCAGCAAACAGTCCGCCTGGACCTGCCCCGACCACCACGACCTGCTGACCATTGCTCACGTCGTGATAATGCGTGTGAACATAGGCATCGTCCTGCGGAATCTCGTTCTGATAGACACGCACGGTCAGATTAATAAAGATGGTTCGCTGGCGCGCATCGATGCTGCGTTTCAGCACGCGCACATGGGTGATGCTCTTGCTCGGCAGTCCTTTTTCACGACTGATGTAGTCGGCAATAGCCTGTTCCGAAGCTGCCTGCTCGGGGAGAACGCGGAGTTGGTATTCAAAAATCATTTCAGTATTTGCTTTATGTTTTGCTCACGATGGCACACGCGCACTTCAATGCCATACTTCCCGTGAATATGCTCAGCCAGATGCTGGGCAGAATAGACAGACCGATGTTGGCCGCCCGTGCAGCCGAAACAGAACATGAGCGATGTGAAGCCACGCTGCAGATAGCGTTCCACATGGGCATCGGCCAACTTGTAAACGCTCTCCAGAAACGTCGTTATCTCGCCATCGTCTTCCAAGAAGCGTATCACGGGCTCGTCCAGTCCCGTCAATTGCTTGTAGGGCTCGTAGCGGCCTGGATTGTGAGTCGAACGGCAGTCGAATACGTAGCCTCCGCCGTTGCCGCTCTCGTCGTCGGGAATGCCCTTACGATAAGAGAAGCTGAACACACGTACCACCAGCGGACCCTTTCCGTCGTACTTCGAGAATGTGGCAGGTCCGTCCTGTGGATGAGCCGTGTAGACATTCCTCTCTGCCGTCCTATAGCCGTCGGCACGAGCCACCGCCGGTTCTTCCTCGGGAGCAAACTGCGGCAGGTCGCATAGTGCCTGCAGCACCTCCTTCAGATAAGGACAGGCATCTGCAGCCGTACTGTCTTTCAGCAGCGCGCGCAGGTTCTGCATGGCAGGCGGTATGCTGTCGATGAAATGGCGCTTGCGCTCGAAGTAGCCGCGGAAACCGTAGGCACCCAGCACCTGCAACTGCCGGAACAGCACAAACAGCATCAGCCGCTTATGGAAGTGACGTTCTGAGGGCACCTCGGTATAGTTCTTCAGCGAGTCGTAGTATTCGCCTATGAGCTCGCGACGAAGCTTGTCGGGATAGCGGGCCGAAGCCTGCCAGAGAAACGATGCCAGGTCATAATAATATGGTCCGCGACGCCCACCCTGATAGTCGATGAACGACGGAGTGCCGTCGGCTGCTATCATCACGTTGCGAGCCTGGAAATCGCGATAGAGGAAGGCATCCTGCTGCTCTGCCGTCAGGTCCTTGGCAAGCATTCGGAAGTTGGCTTCCAGCTTCAGTTCATGGAAGTCCAGCCCCGTAGCCTTCAGGAAGCAATACTTGAAGTAGTTCAGGTCGAAGAGCACGCTGTCCTGGTCGAATGAAGGCTGCGGATAACAGTTCGACCACTCCAGCCCGCGGGCACCGCGCATCTGGATGTTCGGCAGCTCGCGAATGGTCTTCACCAGAAGCGCCTTTTCCTCCTGTGTATATCGGCCTCCCGCCTCTCGTCCGCCGCGCAATGCGTCGAAGAGCGATGTCGTCCCCAGGTCAGTCTGCAGGTAGCGCAGTTCGTCCTCACTCACAGCCAGAATCCGGGGCACAGGCAACTGCCTCTGCGTGAAGTGCCGCGTCAGATAGACAAAGGCATGGTTCTCGTCGCGACTGGTGCCCACGCATCCTATCACGCTGTGCCCCTCGCCGTCGGTCATGCGGCAATAAACCCTGTTACTGCCTGCTCCTTCCAGCCGTTCCATGCCGGCAGGTTCCTCCCCCTTCCATTGCACGTAAAGTCTTCTTAATGCTTCCATGCTGCAAAGTTACGAAAAATCGAGGGCAGAACAAAAGAATTAATCGTTTTTTTAAACCCCGCTTTATGTCAGTCCCTTCATCAAGGTGACTCAAAACATGCCGAGATGAAGAATTCGGACTTGTCGGCTTACGCTGATGAAGGAACCGGCACGAATATGGCGTAAAGTAGGAACGCCTGCCCAAAAGACGCGAAAGCATTAACAGTCAGTGCATTGACTGCCTACCATCATTTCGGTCCCAAAGGAGCATGTGCCAGTTGTTGAGCCAGCACGACTACCGTTTCTCGTATCTACCACGGCCTTACCATGTCTTTACCACGGCCTGGTAATACCTTTACCACGGCCTGGTAAACGGTTTACCACGGCCTGGTAAAGACATTACCACGCGCTGGTACAAGTATTACCAGCGCGTGGTACAGAAACTGGTAAACCGAACTCTGCTTTTTTCCTCCATTTTCTGTACTCTCTTGGTCGACCTTGCAGGATTGGCTAAGGTCTTCACCTCGCAACTGATACCCACCTTTGCACCGGGAGCCATAAACACTCCACCGCGAAGATAGGAGTTGCTGCCAACAAAGCAATTGGCCGAGATAATCGCTGGAGCCTTGATGGTCACGTTGTGGCCGATGACAGCCGACTGATGGATAGCCACTCCGTCCTTCACCTCATATTCATCGCCGAGCGTCTCTATGAGGCGACTGACCTGCTCGCATAAAATCTCCACAACCTGCCACGGTTTTTCTGTCAGAAAAGGAAAAACGGTTGGGTGTGTAATATAAGTGTTTTTCATGCAAATTACGATTTATTTGAAATTCCAGAATCCTGTACCAGTCTCCGGGTCGAACTTCCGGCCAATAGTTGAGCCAAGCGTAGGACGCAGTTCTATCTCAGCCGTATAGAGCACCGTTGTAGATTTCAGATGCCCACCTGCCATTCCATGCTGACCGTCCTTCTTGAAAGAGAACAATGCATGCGTATGGTGGAAAAGCTGGCCGTCGTCACCCGTAACCACATTGCCATTGAGTGCGACAAGTTCCAGCATTCCCTCAAACTGCTCGGTCTCAAACTTGCCAGTCTCAGGAATAAACACCTGCAACTCGGCACTCTTGCAACCACCTATGCCCGAGAACACAGCAGAAGGGACACCTTCTTTTCGGCAGACATCAAGGATATTTGCTATTACCTCATCGTCGCGATCCATTCTGATATAGTATGTATCGCCTATCTTTCTATAATCCATAATCAGTCACTGATGTAGTTCTTTGTTGTAACGTCATTGCAGAGACCCTCTGCATTTGCCATGCTATCTCACGATTGTTTCAATAGGCTTCCGATTCTTAGGCTTCACCTCATCTTCGGCATAGCCCAGAGGGATGAGGACAGCAGGCTCTTCATTGTCAGACAGATTGAAGAGCTCTTTGCATAGCACAGCATCGAAGTTGCACACCCAGCATGCAGCCAGTCCTTGCTCTGTGGCTGCCAGGCAAAGATGCTCTACGGCAATAGCTATGTCGATGTCGCCATGATGCTTGCCGTCAGAACGTACCCACTCCTCGTCGTGCAGCACAGAGGCAACGACGTACATGGGAGCCGTCTTAAACCAGTCGCGGTTGTAGCATTGCTGCAGCCTGACTTTGTCCTCTTCCTTGCTGACGATGCGGAAACACCAGGGTTGTTTGTTCACTGCTGAAGGTGCAAGGCGCACACACTCAAGAATATAGTCGAGTTTCTCTTTCTCCACGCCGAGAGGCTTGTAAGCCCTGCAGCTGTATCTCTGCTTAACAAGTTCTAAAAAGTTCATATTACTCTCCGATTATCGTTACTACTAACTTTCTTGCCCCGCCATGATTGCGGTATTCACAAAGGTAAATGCCCTGCCAGATTCCCATGTTCAGGCGTCCGTCGGTGATGGGAATGGTCAGGCTGACGCCACTCAACGTAGACTTTGCATGGGCAGGCATGTCGTCGGCTCCTTCCAATGTATGCTCATACTCTGGACGGTTCTCTGGGACGAGGCGGTTGAAGATGGTCTCCATGTCGGTCCTCACGTCTGGGTCGGCATTCTCATTGATGCTCAGTCCGCAACTCGTATGCTTGCAGAATATGTTGATGATGCCGGTCTTTGGCAACTTGGGCAGTTGACGCATGAGCTCGCCCGTCACCAAATGGAAGCCTCTCGACTTGGGGGTAAGTGTTATCTCAATCTGCTGAATCATTTTTTCCAGGCATTTACGACTTCGCCAATATACATGGAGTGAATGCCAGCGGGAAAATGGGCGTACATCCTCTCGGGCACATCACTCTTGAAATACTGAGGCTCGAAAGGTGCAGCATACATGATCTTGCACTCTATCACCATTTCTGCCTCCGTGTAGTACGGTGTTCCGTTGGCAGTATAGGCGGTATGGAGTCCGAGAGCCGCTGCCTTGTCTTCGTCACGCCCGCTTTTCGTTCCCATGTATCTGAGCACCTTACTATGCTCCACATCGAAAACCATCACGGTGAAGTACTCGGCCTTATCCATGAATTCCTTGGTGTAACGTTTTTCTGCCACATATACCGTCAGGGCTGTACGTCCCCATAAGGTACCAATGCCTCCCCAGCCGATCGTCATGGAATTGCTTCTATCCTTATCACCGGCACACAGCAATTCTGCATCACGAAACCACTGGAAACCATTGTCCTCAAAACCTTCTTCAACCTGAAATTTCTTAAATCCGTTCTCCTCCTGAGCTGATGCAGGAACCACTGCCACAAACAATAATATGGCAGAAACGAAACTGACAAATGTAACTTTCTTCATAAATATATAAATTATTTTGGAGCAAAATTACGTAAAAAAGCGCACTTTTGTGTATCTTTGCACAAATATTTAATAAGATTTGTGAAATGGACCATCTTCCGAAAGACCCTGCCATATTGGTTTCGAGCGTCAACATGCTTTTGAGGGACGAAGAGTTTGACACTTTGGAAGCCTTGTGTTATAACTTCGGGACGGAACCGAAAGACATAAAGAACTACCTGTACGGACACGGATTCGTCTATAGTGTTCAGCAAAAGCAATTCCGTCCTATCGGATACGATGAATAAAAGAATGATAACAAGAGATGTCATAGAGACCGCCTACAGTTTTCTGCACCAGAAACGGAACATCTATATCCATTCCGCCCTCGACTGGCAGAAAGATGATATCGAGTATGCCATTGCGTCATACGTCGACGAGATGAATGCGCAGCTCTATGATTCAATTTCAGGAGGCATCCCAGACTTTCTCAAAGACCACACGCGCTTTCAAGAGGATATTACCCAAGCTGTAGAGCAATTAGAGAAATTGCTATAATGATAAAACATTTTAAAGACGAACTGGGCAGAAGCAGGGACAAGAAAAAAGTCGCAAATCCGTAATGGACAAGCGACTTTTGATTTGATGGGTTGCGGAGAGAGAGGCAAGCTCATACCCGGCCTGTTTGAGATACGGGTGGAAGACCAGGGTCAAAGGCTTTTTGCGGTCAAAGGCCCCCTAAGTGTGTCCAGCGGTTCCCCCGCTGGGATGACAAGATAAGACTTTGACATGTCTCCCTTCAACGAGGATAGCGCCCTCCTGTTTCAGCTCATTCAGACACCGTTGCAACGAATATTTCTGGATACCGAAATGGTCAGCCAGTTCCTGCCGGGAGAAAGGCAGAAGAACATCTTTCGACTGTTGAAGCCTGATTTGCTCCTCGAGATAATGTATCACCTTTTCTCGTACACTCATGGAGAGCATGCGAACTTTCTTGGTCAGATGAGAAACAACATTTGAAAGTATCTTGATATAGTTCATCATCAGTCGCGGGTCATGGCTGAGAATCTTTTCAAGATCGGCAGGCATCAGACGAAAGACGGTGGTATCAGTAGTAGCCTCGACGGTGACGGGGTATTGGTTATCTGAAGCAAAGAAAAAGGCTGGGGCCAGAAGTTTCCCAGACTGATGGTCTGCCACCCTGATAATACGTCCAGAGGGACCCATCATGCTTGCCACCATCTCGCCCTGAATAATGATGTCAGCATATTGGCAAACAGAGCCTTCGATGGCATGAAATTCGCCCTTGTAACACCGTACTACCCTATAACGCACCTTGTGCATCAGGTCGATAATCTCCGACTCCGTCAGCCCATTAAAAAGCGGGCATCGTCTCAGCCCCTGTAATGTATCAATGTCCATATTTTATTTTAGTTGGGGTCAAAGTTAAGGAAAAAGTGTGAATAAAACCAAAAATTAACAATTATTATGTGGATGGGGTAACAGTTGTTACCACCAGATGATCCAAATAATGACTAATTTTGTAGCAAATTTGAATAATCTACGGATGAGCTGGAAGAAGATATTAGCACTAAAAGATAAATTTTCGTACAGGCAGAAAGTAGGTTTGCTGCTTGTGGCGGGTGTGGTATGCGGACTCGGCGGGTTGTTTATGTATCTGCTCAGGGCGCATACTTATTTTATTGGCGACAATCCGTCGGCATGCGTCAAC
>Ga0256404_1007782_pt1 | contig 16660 bp, 21 predicted proteins | sample RumenRJG_01DNA_FD_185990 | JGI IMG/M metagenome (GOLD analysis project Ga0256404, IMG submission 185990) | Bovine rumen microbial communities from Lethbridge, Alberta, Canada - RJG_01 | ecosystem: Host-associated > Mammals > Digestive system > Stomach > Rumen | place: Canada: Alberta | collected...
CCATTCTCTTACTTATCTTGGCTGCTTCTTTATCTGCTTTCTCGCCCTTCTTTGCAACTTTCTTTGATGTCTTAATACCTTTTTCAATATTATCCTTTTTTGTTACTTTGCTTAGTTTCTTTCTTTGATACTTTTTAATAGCAACATCTTTTGTTTTGGCTGCACCTTTTTTTGCAGCATATATAGACTCATCCTTAGCTCTGTTAGATACATATTTAATCTTGTCTGAGCCATAATCAACTATGTTGCCATCTCCACTAACTGCATCTTTAGATTTCTCATTAGCATATACAATTGGATCTTTGATTCTTTCTGTCCACGCTATTGCTTTATCTAAAGATTTAACTGATTTAGGCTTTATGTCTTTTGTTTTTATATCGCTCATATTTTTCCCTCTCAATCATATTTTCATAATTTTCAATTATCTTTTTTAATAGATAAAAGAAAAAGGCTACTATCACAAAAACTGATAATAGCCATATCATTATAGGTATCATTTTCCTTCTCCTGGTTTGGTAGTCATTAATTTATATAATTTAGTATCAGTTGGGAACTTATTAATGAATGGTACTAATGAACTACCTACTTTTAATAAACCTTGTCCTGTTCCAACATTCGTTATATAACTCATTTGAGAATCTGAAATGGATAATATTTTTGCTAATTCTGTTCTATCAGTAGCTGCTTGATTAAGCATTACTATGAATTCTGAATTAGCTAACATTGTTCTTGCAGTATGTGATTGTAATAGATCATCTACATTTTGAGTTATACCAGTACAATATGCTCCATATTTTCTTACACGTTTCCATAAAGTAAATAAGAAGTTAGCAGAATATTCATGTTGGAATAATAGATATATTTCATCTATAAAAATATAAGTATTTCTTCCTTTACTTCTATTAGCTGTTATTCTATTTAAAATGGAATCCAAGACAACTAACATACCAATTGGAAGTAATTGTTTACCTAAATCCAAAATATCGTAACAGATAATTCTACTATTAGTATCTACATTAGTATTCTTAGCAAATGTATTAAGTGATCCATTAGTAAATAATTCTATTGCAAGTGCAATTTGCTTTGCTTCTGGTTCTTCTTGTCTTAATAGTTCTTCTCTAAAATCTTGTAATGTTGGTGGAACTCCTTGATAATTGCCTTGCTGATAAACTCGATAAACCTTAGCAGTACATCTATCAATAATAGATTTTTCTTTTGGTCCTAAATTACTTCCACCCATTAAGTGTTCACATAATGAAAGAATAAACTCTGATTTAAGAATAACTGGATTAGCTCCATCTCCATAATCGGAATTCATATCCATTGCATTGATGTGATTATCACTCGTTGCTGATATTCTAACAACTTGACCGCCTAATTGATTAACTAACTTAGGATATTCACGTTCAGGATCTATTATAATGATATCTGCATTTGGATCTCTTAATGCGATTGATACTATTTCATTCTTTGCAGTAAATGATTTACCTGAACCAGATACTCCTAAAATAAAAGAATTACCATTTAGTAATTCTCTTCTATCTGCAATTATCATATTTTTAGATATTACATTATCTCCATAATAGATACCATTTTCATGATTTATTTCTTGTACTCTAAATGGTATAAATACAGCAAGTGATTCTGTAGTTAATGTTCTTAGAGTATTTATCTTTCTAACTCCAAAAGGAATAGATGTATTTAATCCATCTAATTGCTGATATTTTAATATAGCTAATTGGCATAAATGTTTTCTACCAGTTGCAAGTAAGCTTTCAGTATCTTCATCTAATTCTTTTTTAGAATCAGCTATTAATGTCATTGTAAGTACACATACAAACATTCTTTGATCTCTGGTAGTTAAATCATCTAAAAACTCTTTTGATTCTTGCCTTTGTTGTTCCATATCATATGGAATAACAGCACTAAAGTTATTATTGTTATTTTGTCTTCTTTGCCAATTAGTTATATTTGTTTCTACTCCAAGTCTTCTATTTTCTACTTCTCTAATAGCTTCATCCATTGGAATAGGAATAACATCAATTGATAACATTAAATTTCTATTTAAGTCTGTAAGCTCCGCAACCATATCATCTTTTATATAAGATGCATAATCTTTTAGGAAGAATACTCTTCCAAACTTGTTTCCCATTTCAAAATAGTCTTTTTGAAAACTAAAAGTATCAGGACAAATATAATCTTTGAAAGAATGTCCTTTTCTCATATTATCTAACATATCCCAAGTAAATATGTTTTCTTCTCCGATTCTATAGAAATCATGAGCAAGTCTTAATCTTTCTTCAGCGTTAAGTTCTAAACATCTAGATCCAAGTTGATTAAAATGATTATTTAAATCTGCATTGATTCTAGCAAAATATGCTCTTGCTTCTTCTATATTCTTTTTATTTACTGAAATAGTTAAAAACTTTTCTTGAATTATTGAATTTGCTCCAAGTGCTTTTTTTAGCAACATCTCATTATATTCTTTTCTATATTCATCTAAATCATCATTGGCTAAAGGAATCATTATATTCTTCTCAAAATCAACTCTATTAAGTCTTCTATTTAATACAGTTATTTTAGAAGTTGCTCCAGGATCTAAACTATTTAATAATTCAGAATATTGCAAAAACATTGCTTCTTTATCTGGCCTAGAAGCAACTGCATAATTTATATCAGTAAATCTAAAACACTTTGAATATTTGTTTTTTCCAACTTGAAATATTCCATCTTTATGAATTGTATCTACTGGAATACAATCTTGAACATTCTTTGGTGGACTAAACTTTTCTTTGTCTTGCTTGAATAGATTTCTTATTGTTTTCATCTTTTTTATCATCCCCTATTTTATCTTTTAATAATTCATAATAATAATTTGTTGGTTTATATGTTAATTCTTTAGATGTCATAAATTCACTTCTTATATAAGCAAGAACAAATTCTTCTGCATTCATTCCGTTATATTTTATGAATCCTATTGCTGCAAAAGGTGCAGCACCTAAAATACATAACCATGAAAGTGTTTCTATTCCCAAATATGGTTTAAAGGCAAAATATAATATTACTGCGATTACACAAGCTGCTATTGAAAATATAAATTGTCTTAAAGATAAACCAAAATAAACACTCTCTGTATAATCTCGTATCTCTTTATTTATTTTTACTTCCACTAGTTTCCCTCCTTAAAAAAGAACCTATTTAGGCTCTTTCAGGTTCTTTTATTAAACTAATTACATCTGCAATTATTCTTTGTCCCCATTTGCATTCAATGTGACCATTAATTGCTATAGTCTGATTTTTATTTATTTGTTTAGTTATTTCACCATCATCATAAATATAAACATATACAATGTTTGGATCTAAATTATAATCAATATCATTAGGTAATGCTAATTTAACTTTAATTGCTTTCCTATTATTACATTTATTGTTTCTTTGATAACTCATAATTCTTCCAATTAACATTACTTCATTATGTAACTCTACTTGCTTTGACATTGTTTGCCTCCTTTCTTGATTAGGAATAATAAACTACGTCAAAATTAATTGCAAATGACCATTTTTCTATTTTTATATCAATTTTTATGTAAAAAAACTTTTTTATTTAGATGAAAAAATAATATTAAAATAGTAAATTAACTTAAAAAATCAAAAAAATACAAATTTCACTTTTTTTTCATAATTCGTATTCTTTTTTCTGTTTATTCAATATTATTGATAAAATCTTGTTTTCAGTTTGATTAATACTATGCTCATCAAACTTCATTTTGTATTTTAATATTTGATCAGGTGTTAATGATTTAAACTCACCATTTTCATAATCATCCCCAAATATTAAAAATGGTCCTGCGATTATGTCATATCCTATATCTCTATTTAAAGGCATATTATTAATTTTTCCTTCATCGTTGCAAACAAGTACTATATCACTATCATTTTGAAGATAAACACATTCTATGTTTCCTTCTACTAATCCTTGAAGATTTTCTAATGTATCTTCAATCTCGATTTCTTTTGGTAATTCATACGGTTTTACAAGAAGTCCTTTTATCATAATCCCATCATCTCCCTTACTACTCTATCTGACATTTTTATTGTTCCAACTAGAACTAACATGTTAAATACAAGTTCGCCAATATAAGTCCAAACTTGTGTTACAGCTGCAGCATTTGCATTAACTACTGGTGCTGAACTAGCAAATAAGGAGAAAATAATACATGAAAGGATTATTATTACTCCTTCTAAGCAAACTGCAGCATAGCTTTTTAAAAAACTCTTACCAACAGATTGAGTTGGCTCTCCTGCAAAAGTTGAAAGTGGTACAGGTGCCATTGCTGTATATAAATACAATTTAAAAAATCTTCCATAAACAGTCATTATCATGATGAAAGATAATACTGTTACCACTAATCCTCCGATTAATGTTACAGCCCATAATGGAATTGATTCGAAAAATCCGCATGCTTCAATAGAAGATATTATTGAACTTGGCAATACAGAATTTGTCGAACCACTTATATTTGATAATGAAATAATCTTTGAAACCATTCCTTGTGATATTTTAAAGATTGCTAACATTAATTCCATTCCATATGTAACTACAATTTTCGCTATTGCAAATCTTATAAATAGTTTTAGTGCATGTTCTGGTTTCTTAACTTCTGTAAGTGAGCCACAAGTCTTCATTACACCAATAACAAAAAATAGAACTAATAAAGCTAGTCCTATTGCTTGCATTCCACCATGAATTGTTTTGATAACATTCCATATTGTTCCACCTTTAAATGTTTCAGGAGTTTGAGTAACTAAATTCCAAATATCAGCTAATTTAGAATTCCATGTATCAAGTGCATTTTGTAAATTCTGAACTATCCAGTTATCACTTTCCATCTAATCCCTCCTTATTCTGAAGAGGACAATACTATCCTCCTGTTATCATATTAAGAATTTCTTTAGCAAATGTAATAACTATTCCACCTGCTAATGTTAAAAATCCATTTGCTCTTTGACTAGGATCATGACTTTTAATTGATAATCCGATTTGAACAATTGAAAATCCCAATATTATCATTCCTACTGCTCTAATTAATCCAAATATAAAATTTGATAAATTATTAACAACTGATAATGGATCATCTGCTGCTAGTACAACAGTTGAAGTTCCACAAATTGCTAATAATAAAAGAGTATATGAAAATACTCTAAATTTCTTTAATCCTTTTTCTCCTAATCCATTTTTAAATTTCTTTATATTATTTATTATCTTCATTTTTATCTCCTTCTTCTTTATTAAAATAATTATCAATTTCTTCTGATGATATGATTTCATATCCATCTATAATTCTTTGTTCTTTTTTATTAACTTCTTTTTCCTGTGTAATTCTTCTAACATTAGTTAAATCAATATTTACAGATGCTATTGATTTTGTGATTTCTCCGTGAAGATATGGTTTAGCTTTTCCATCTCCAGATAATTCTACATTTGGATGTTTTAGTACATCATATTTATAATCCATTATTGGTTTTTCTCCACGAATAAATAGAATTGCATATTTATTATCTAAAAGTCTTACTTCATCTGGTGTTAATAATTCTCTACCATTTAATTGATAATTGGTTGAATAATTTCCAGAGTGTCCTGTACTTTTCCCGTAAGTATTTAAATCTATTGTTTCTTTTCCTAATAATTCAGAAACATATTTATGAGTAGATTGCTCATTTCCTCCTAGATATAAAAACTCATCACAATTTCCTACTATTGATTCCCATTGTTTTTCGAATAATGCTTTTAATTGTGCTAGATTCTGCAAAATAATTGATACAGACACTTCTCTTGATCTCATAACCGATAAAATTTTATCAAAGTCATCTGGTAAGCTAACGTTTGCAAATTCATCCATTAAAAAATGAACATGAATTGGTAATCTTCCTCCATGTTTATAATCAGCACAATAAAATAGTTGTTGAAATAATTGAGTGTATAGCATACTAACTAAAAAGTTAAATGAAGTATCATTATCTGGAATAATTGCAAACAATGCAGTTTTTCTTTCTCCAATAGTTTCTAATTCTAATTCATCTGTTTGTGTTAATGATGATAAACTCGATAAATTGAATTTTTCCAATCTAGAAGCTAATGTTACTTGAATAGATTTTAAAGTTTTAGCTGAACCACTTCTATAATCTCTATAATACTTAACTGCTATATGATTTTTGTTTTCCATTTCCAATTGATTGAACAATAAATCTAATGGACTAATATATCCGTCATCATCTTCTCTAACCTCTCCAGCTCTTAACATTTCCATAACCATCGGAAAATTTTGTTCATCTTCTGGAGCTTCATACCATAGATAAAATACTAATGCTAATAAAAGCATACTAGCAGCAGTATCCCAAAATGGATCTTGTGACGATGATCCTTTTGGAGTTGTAGCTTTAAATAGATTTGTTACTAATCTTTGTACATCATTATCAGTTTGTAAATATACAAACGGATTATAACAATGACTTCTTTCCATATTGATTAAATCTAGTACTTTTACGACATAACCTTTTTCTTCTAGTAAGTGTCCTTCATCTCTAGCTATCTCACCTTTTGGATCTAATATAATTAGTGAAGTGTTTGCCTGCATTACATTTGGTTTAGCATAAAATCTTGTTTTACCTGCACCAGAACCACCTATGATTAATGTATTCATATTTCTTCTATGTTTTCTACTATCATAACCAATACAAACATTTTGAGTTAAAATTTTATTAGATGAGTATGGATTCTGTTCATACTTTTTATTAATTGTTTTTGCATCTCCCCACTCTGCACTACCATGTTCTTCTCTTCTTCGATAATTCTTTTTAGTAGAAATATAAATTCCTATTCCCAATAAATAAGCTATTGTAAATATAAATATTGTTTTAATTGAATCATGACAAAAGACAATAGAAAAAGGATTCTCCATTGCTTTTGGAAAATCCTTAATTATCGTAGGTAATCCTCCATGAATTGAAGGAGCAATTAATAATGCAATCCATATTGTAGGAATAACACCTATGAAATATAAGACTTTATTATTCTTATTCTTCATCTAGCTCCCAAGCGACCTTCTCGATCAACATATCTTTTATTTTCCGGAGCATCTAAAACTTTTAATAAGAATTCATCAACCAATTCAGTATCTTGTTCTTCTCTTATTAGTTTGTTTCTAAATTCGTTTAGAGCATTGATAAGAATTCCATATTCAGTTTTATCAACTTCTATTATTTTTAATATATCTTTCTTCATCGAGTTTTATCCTTTGAATTCTTATCTTTGATTTCAAACTTAACCTCAGATTTATCTCTTAACCTAACTTCTTCTTTTGCTTTTTCTAGCTTTTCTCTAACAGAAGGTCTTTCGTCAATCTTACTACCCTTGTCTGAAATCTCTTGCTCTTTCAAGGAAGGCTTTGACTGAGGGCTTTTTTCGGTCTTTGCCAAATGGGGGTTTAATGATTGTTCCTCTTTTTTTATTGGATTGTTTTTTATTTCATCTTTAATCCTGTCTTCAACTGTTTTAGTTTGTACTCCTTTTGTTTTGGCTTTCTTCTCTTTGGTCTTTTGAATTTCACCTCGAATAGCTACCTCATCAAACTTAGCAAGATCAAATCTTTGAACAATTCTATTTATCTTAGATGCATCTTCTGCTTTAACTAAGATATCAATCACACCATCTTTAGCTTTTTTATTAATCAATGCAGAATATAAAACTCCATATCTTTTTGCTTCTTCTGTGAATTTTTTAAAGTCTTCTTGTTTTACAGAAAAAACTTTTAATTCTTTTCCTGATTTTAACATGTTAGTTAAATTAGTTTTTCCAGTTGTTCTTTTTTTATCTTTCATTACCGCCATTAATAAAGCAGCAATTTCTTTAGCACCACTACCTGTGATTCTTGCTCCAACTTCAAAACCTTGTAAAGACATTCTTACAATTTGTTCAGCAGCATCACTTGATTGGTTCATGTACTACCACTTCCTTTTTATTCTCTTTTTCTTCATCGAGAATACTATTTTTACGAAAGATAATACTTTCACAGATATGTAATTCATCTTTTAAATTATTATCTTCTTTTTTTATTCTAGTTTCTCTTCTTAATTCTTTATATTTATTTTCTAAATCGTCAAGTGTATCAATTCTATATTTTGCTAAAAATGTAGTTTGATTACTTATTAAGTTCATTTGCATAACATCTCTTTGTAATTGATTTGAAACTCTATGACTTCTTATGTATGTAGGATATTTATTTAATAGTTTAAGATAATTAATATATTTAAAAGCCAACCCCTTACAATTCATTTTCATTAAAGTATCTATTACCTTATCCCTTTCAAAATATCTTCTATATTGATTTTGTTTTTCTGGAAGATATATTCCTGCAATTTGTTTTTTAATATTCTCAATTGAATAATCATTTCCAAATTGTCTTTCTATTCTAATATTTCTTTTATATTCTAAATTTCTAACACTTAACTTACTTGCTCTTTCTTTTACTTCATAATTCATATTCTCTAATATATGTAAAAACTCTGAATATGAATTTGCTAGAGCTATTGCCATATCGACATCTGATTTTGTTTGCTTAGAATAAATAATCTTATCAGCTTTATCTTGATAGTTTATATAATATAAACCTTTCTTAGTTTTCTTTTCTTCCAAATAACTTAAATTATGTTCCATACATATTTGATCATTGAGTCTTCTTAACTCTGCATAACTCATCCTATTATCATAATATTTTTTTCCATCTACAAAAGAAACAGAATTAATTACAAAATGATTATGTATATGATTAGTATTTAGATGAGTTGCTACTACAACTTGGAATCTATCTCCCCACATTTCTTCTGCAAGTTGTATTCCTATATTGTGTGCTTGCTCTGGAGTAACTTCTCCTTCTTTAAAAGATTGGTATGCATGAAATGCAATAATACCATCTTCTTTTTGAAAATGTTTTTTGATTTCTTTCATCTCTTTACAAGCATTATTTGTTGAACAATTTATTCCTGTTACATATTTCTTTTCTTCAGTTTTATAGTCATCAGAAATATATTCTAATTCGTTATGCAAATCTTTAAATGTTTGTTCATCAACTTTCTTTTCATCTGATACATAATCTATCACTCTAGATAAATTATTCTTAACACTCCAGATTCCTACTGTAGCCATCTATAAATATTTTCTCTTTGCTTCTTTTACTAAGTTCTCAATATTAATTACACATTGTCTCAAATACAGCAAATCTATATCATCATAAATATGAAAGTTTTTAGTAATTTGATTTATATTGTTTCCAATATTATTTATTTTACTAAGTAAGATTATAAAATCTTTTGGTGGTGTTTGATTCAATGTTTGAGAATTCATAGATAATCTTATTACATCTGACATTGATAAACCTGATAGTACTGATTTTATTCTCAAATCATAATATTCCTTATCAGATAAAAAAAGATGAATATCATTTGGTCTTTTTCTCATATAATCGCTCCTATTCATTTAATTCAGGGGATTGGGGATTTCCCCATAGTGTAATTTATATCTGTGTGGATATAAATTCAGTGCTTGCTAGTAAAGAGTAATAAATTACTCTTCCTCTTCTAATTCAGTATTTGGTAGTTGTTCTACTTCCATATATATTGAATCTAAATTATCAATATCAGATTCATCTTCAGTAACAAATTCTCCAATATACTCTAGTGCTTTTTGCATTGCTTCTTCTTTTGAAGATGCATCTATTGTGTATCCTTTATTAAATTTTGCTGATACATAAACATAATAAGTCATGTTATTTCTCCTTTCTTAAATAATGATAGGAGCCACTTTCGTGACTCCCTTTTCTTATTGTTTAATCTCTTTCAGGTTCGTCTTTAGATCTAGAACTTAAGAATGTAACCTTTTCAGCAACTACATCCATTCTATATACTTTAGAACCGTCTTCCTTTTCATAACTATTAGTTTGAAGTCTTCCTTTTACTCCGACTATGTCGCCTTTTTTGCAATACTCAGCTGTATTTTCAGCAATTGTATTCCATAATGAACAATCAACAAAATCTGTCTCATATTCACCATCAGCATTCTTGAAGCTTCTTGGAATTGCTAAAGTCATGTTACTAACTTTCTTTCCGTCTTCTAATTCTTTTGTTTCTAAATCACTTGTTAATCTACCTACTAAAACTACTTGGTTCAACATTTAATCACACTCCCTTTTTATTTCTTTCAACCAACGTTTTTTACTCTCTAGTTTTGTCTTTCACCTCCTCTATCCCACATAAAAAAGCGACTAGTCTTTTTTTAGATAATGCATCTTTTAATGCACTAGAAATTACTAAGTCACTTCTATTCATATTAGTCTTCAATACTAACTCCTCAATGCTCAGATCAATTATTTTTTTGTCTGTGTTATATCCTTTTCCTATGAGTGTTTGAAAGACTCTGAATCTATCTCTTATTATTTTTTCCCTATCCATTCTTTTTTCCTCCAACAAAAAAAGAGCCGTTAAGCTCCTACGTTATTTCTTCATTCATATACTCTAATTCAACATAATATCTTGAATTTATTAAATCTCTTTTAGTTGATAAGTAAGGATGAACAACTTTATCTAATTTAAAATATAATTTATTAATTATTTCTTGTAAGCAATCTTCAATATCGCTCCATGAGTTGTTTTCATGTATTGTTGAAATAATACTCCATAATCTTATATCAGCATGACTAACTTCTCTTATAACTTTATTCATATCTAATATTTTATCTTTAGATAAATCATAATCTTTTATATCGCAAAAATCATCATATGGATTATTTCTAACTTTTGCATATAGCCAATTAAGAAGTTCATTTACTTCATCACTAGTACTATTATATAAAATCATCATTTCAGTTAAACAATATATAAAATTTATTCTTTCTTTATTTGAAAAATCAACTTTTGCATTTGTATAATCAAATCTCATAAGGTCACCACCTAAGTAGATAATATTATAAAGCATATTATTGATTTTGCAATTCTAAAATTATAACTATTTGTTTATCTGTATTATGCCTACATGTTATTAGTGTTAATGTAGATGTATTCCTATCTCTTTTAATATTTATTTTACCTGTTTTATCAACATCATATTTCTTAACAACTTTATAATTATATGTGTTACCTTGATAGTAAATAATTGCATCATCACCTAAGTCTATTTTATCTAAATTTCTAAAATAAGATATATTAGCTGTTCCAGAATGTGCTGCTAAAATAACATTACCATTTATAACATCAGGACTATCAGATTCTTTTAATATTTGTACACCATAATTAATATTATTATATTTGCTGCTCTTTTCAACTAATCCTTTTTCTAAATTAATCTTTGGTATTTTTAATACAGCAATATAATTATATTTAACTTTAGGTTTCTTTTCTTTTTCCACTTCATCAGAAGTGGTTTTATCATTTTTATCTATTATTTGTTCTTCTTTTATATAAAACTGTTCTAATGATTTTTCTTCTGTATTCTCATCTACATAAGGTTTAATAAAATCAAAAGACAGTAATGAAAAACCTAATACAATAATTAAAGAGCCGATTATTATAAACCAGCTCTTTTTTCTTATTTTATCTTTTATTTTTCTTGTTTCCATAGATGATTACTCCTAAACCAATTATCATAATTCCAAATCCATAGAATATATTTTTATATGATTTGTTTTGTTCAGTATCTGGTACTTCAACTATTTGTTCATCTTTCATAGTTGCTTTAATTACTTGACCATCTTCTGTGACTTCAAACCACATTTTTTCTTCATTTAATTGATATCCTTCTGGTGCTTCCTTTTCTAATATGTAGAATTTACCAATTGGTAATTTATCAATTACAATCTTTCCGTTTTCATCAGTTTTACCACTATAAATTAAGATATCATCTTCTGTATAGATTTCTATTGTAGTATTTGGTAATGTTTTTGATTCAGAAAAATCAGTTTTAGTAAACTCTAATTTACCAGTAGGTACATTGTTTTCTAATAATGTTTCATAAGTAATTATTGGTGTATATTGATCTTTATATTTTAATTCAATTTTGTGTTTTGTATTATCTAAAACATATCCTTCTAATGTTTCAGTTTCTTGAACGTAGTATTCTCCTAGTTCTAAATCTTTGAAAACTAATTTTCCTTTATCATTAGTTGAATCACATTTTACTTCTTTACCATCTTTAGTATAAACACAAAATTTAACACCTTCTAATGGTTCTTGGAAATATACTAATCCTTCATCTTTTATTTGAATATTATTACCAATCTTCTCAATTTTGATTTCACCTTTTACTCTAGTATTTTCAAAATTTGTATCGAAGATTATTCCATATTCTGAATCAGTTCTTAGTTTTGAATTCTCATCAATAGTAAATTCGTGAGATTCTTTGTTCCATAAATAACCATCTATCTTTTGATCTACTTCTTCTAATTTATATGTACCCGATTTAAGAACTGTTGGAGTTATAAACTCTCCATTCTTATCTGTTTCATATTCGCAGATTGTTTCTTTATTTGGATATGTAATAGTTTGGCATACATATTCATTAGTTTTAGTATTTAGTATTTTGAATTTAATTCCTGCTCTTTTAATTACTTTCTTTGTTTCTGAATCTATCTTAACTACTCTTAGCTTTGCAGTTATTTCTGCATTTGCTAATACCTTGTTAATAGTTTCAGTTTTATCAACAACAAGAGTATAATCTTCTACTTTTTCATGACCTGGAGTACTTGTTAATTGTTTAACAGTATATGTACCATATGGAAGTTCTATACTTATTTTTCCCTCTTCATCAGTAGTTAATTCTTGAATTGTATTTCCATTCTTATCTATAAATGCAAATTTAACTCCTGCTTCTGGTGTCATATTTCCAGTTTGATTTTGTGCGATCACTTTAGTTAAGTTGTATTTTACTTTTATTACTTTTTCATAAACATTAATTGATGGATTTAAATCATCTAATTTGATTTCAAAGTAATATTTTCTATTATCTAATTCGTAACCTTTAGAAGGAGTCTCTTCTTTTAAATAGAACTTTCCTAATCCAGGAAGATAATCACTTTTAATTGTTCCATCGGCTCCTGTAGTAATGCTTCCGATTTTTTCATCACTTTCATTAAAGATTCCATAAACTGCTCCTTGTAATGATCCTTCACCTTGAGGAGTATTTTCTTTTGTATCTTCATCTAACTTATTAGCAGTAATTGTACCACCATTTATTTTTAAATTAATCTTAGCTAATACTGGTTTTGGATCTCCAGGTTTAATAATATTTTGACTATCTATTGCATAAAAAATAATTGGATCTGCACCAAATCTTCTTTCAGCTTTTTCTAAAGTAACTTCTCCAGTTCCTACTCCAGTTGCTTTAACAATCAAATTATTTCCATTGATTGAAGCAGTTACATTATTTTGTGATTTTATATTATAAAAACTTAATACTCCATTTGAATCATTAATAGTTTCTGTTTTTCCAATTACTGTTTCAATAGTATTTGTATTAAAACTTGGTCTATTATAATGACTTGCTACAAGACTTTCTAGTTCTGCTATTTTATCTGCAAATATTGAATCATCTCTATTTTGAGATTGTGGTCCCCAAGAATAGAAAATATCCATATCAGGTCTTGTTGTTCTCCAAATTAATACTTGAGTAACAGAAAACCAATCTGTACTTGTATGATTTCCGTAACCATATCCATAATATGCAAGAAGTTTAATTCTATCATATTGTGCTGCTGTTAGATTTTGTGCTCCTGCATAATCTTCTGCAGTAATGTTATATATTGCACCATCCTCTATTAATACTTCTGGTTGCATACAATAAACAAATTGTCCTGTACTATATTGTATTAGAGTATGTACTCTTTGCCATCTAGTAAATCCACTTGGCTCCCTTTTATTCACATATACTTTTGTTTCTATTACATCGCCATCACCAAAACCTCCATTATAAGTTTCAGCATGTACGTTAGTTGCAAAAATACTAACTATTCCTATAATTAGAAACATCATACTTTTTAATATTTTTTTCATTTAAACCTCCTATATTTTTACAATAAAAAAAGTTAGGTAATCCTAACTAATCTCTTTTTAACATTTCTCCTAAATAATTTCCCGAATAAGAATACACTTGAATACACGATACATTTTCTGTATAAGCTAATTCTTCAGCATCCCTCATACACAATGATTCACAATTTGATACTGAATTACAAGTTGAAACATTATAATCAATTCTCATCCAAGTATGAACTGGTTTATAATACCAATCATACTCACTTATATTTAACTTTTCCCAAGGAGTTTTTTCTATCACTATTACTTTTTCTTCTTGATGAGCATTACCATTTTGATCAATTACTCCACTTTCGTTATTTTCTGATGATTGATTATTTGAACTCGGATTGTTCTGTACTGGTTCATCATTCTTATTAGTTGTACTTTCTTTTTTTGTTTCTTTTTTAGTTTCAGTTTTATTTTCTTTCTTAGGAGAAGTTGTCTCTTTTTGTTTTTCTATAACTGTATTTTCTTTTTCTTCATGTTGTTTATCTTCATCTTGATTATCAACTATTGTTTCTATTATTTGTTTAGTGGTTGATTTATTATCTTCAACCTTTTTAATATTTGTTTCTTTATTCATTATCAATGCTGCACCACTAATTATTACTACTAGTAAAAGCATTACTATTTTTCTCATAGTATCATTCCTTTCTAATTGCATTATATAAATCAGAAATAATATTACAAGTTTATAAATACTATGATTATCTCTCTCTATCTTTTTGTTTTAAATGACGAGTATAGAAATCACAAGCTTTAATAACAAAATCCTCTACTTTATTTCTTTCAATATTTTTAGGAATAACATTAAATAATTTTTCTTCATTTATTCTAAATCTCTGAATTTGATTAGCTTTTGGCTCATCAAGTAAAGACTCTAGATTTTCTTCCTTAAGCATTCCACTTCTACTTAACTCCTTTAGTTTAATTGCTTGTTCTAAACTTGGAGTTGTTAGATTATACTGAATGTACTCAACTAACATTTTCTGTTCTTCCTTGTTTAAATAAGAAAGTTCGACTGCCGGAGTTAAAGCAATAGATGGGCTTTCTTTAATTTCAGAGTTATCTACCATTTCTAATAATTCTGGAATTAAATTTGTTAATCTAACATACCTATGAATTTGTCTAGCAGAATCATCCGATCTTGATGATAAAATATCTACACTTTTCAACTTGTCGCCAAGTTGGCGAGAAGTATCGTCAATTTGGAGATAAGTTCCTTGATGCTTTAAAGCTTCCAATTTCATTTTATAAGCAAATGCCTTTTCAGAAGGCAATAGTTTTTCTCTATGTAAATTTGAATCAACCATATAGATTATTGCTTCATCATCTGTTAAATCTTTTATTCTACTTGGAATAGTTTTTAAACCTAATTTCTTACATGCTAATAATCTTCTATGACCTGATATCATTTCATATCTATCATTATCTTTTTTTCTAATTATTACAGCTTCTACTAATCCATTTTTACTTATGCTATCTTCTAATGCTTTTAATTCTTCATTATCAAGAACTTTAAAAGGATGATCTTTAAAGTTATCAATCAATGAAATATCTATTTCTTCAATTTTTTCTTTACTATCATAATCTCTTTGTTCTTGTGTAGTATAAAAATCATCTAGATTGAAGCTCATGGGTATTTCTTGTTTTTTGTTTTTCTCGTTCATCTCTTAAAACCTCCTTCGCTAGTTCTATATAACTTTGAGCTACTTTGCTATCTTTATCATAAGAAATAATACTTTCTCCCATTCTTGATGATTCAGCAGCTTTTACAGCTCTTGGAATTTGAGTATCATATAGTTTAAAAACTTTGCCATATGTTTCTCTTAATTCATCACTTATTTCTTTTGAAAGATTTCTCCTTCCATCAACTATTGTTAATAGAATTCCTGCAATATCTAATTTTGGATTTATCTGCTTTTTTACTTTTAATATAGTATTCATCAAATGACTCATTCCTTTAGCTGCTAAGAATTCTGATTGTACTGGAATAATAACTTTATCTGCACTAGCCAAGGCATTAATTGTAATCATTCCCAGTGAAGGCATGCAATCTATCAAAATAAAATCATACTTATCTTTTAATTCACTAATACTATTTCTTAATGTATATTCTCTACTCATAGCATTAACTAAACTAACTTCCATTGAAGCTAATTCTAGATTTGTTGGAATTAAGTCAACTCCTTCATCATGATGTAATACTGCTTCCGTTGGATTAACATCCATATCATTCATAGTTCTTCCCATTAATGTAGATAAAGTAATAGGAATATTATCAGCATTATGCCATCCCATGTATGTTGTTAAATCTCCTTGAGGATCTGCATCAATTAATAGAACTCTTCTTCCACTATGTGCAAGTGCTACTCCCAAGTTAAAAGTAGTTGTTGTCTTTCCTACTCCTCCCTTTTGATTAGCAACCGCAATAACTTCACACTTCAGGATTCATTCACCTCCTTCCTAATTTATAACCATAATATTGATAAAAGTCATTTGTGCAATTTAGACATTTGCACCTTTACCAATCATGATTTTA
>Ga0256404_1007783_pt1 | contig 16657 bp, 12 predicted proteins | sample RumenRJG_01DNA_FD_185990 | JGI IMG/M metagenome (GOLD analysis project Ga0256404, IMG submission 185990) | Bovine rumen microbial communities from Lethbridge, Alberta, Canada - RJG_01 | ecosystem: Host-associated > Mammals > Digestive system > Stomach > Rumen | place: Canada: Alberta | collected...
TAAATTTTTCATAGATAAAGATACTGGAACCTATAAAGGAATTCATGAAATAAATGGAAACTGGTATCATTTTGGAGAAGGAACAAGTAGATTAAAAATAGGGTGGAGTATCACAGTAGATAAAAGAGAATATTACTCAGACAAAAATGGAGTAATGCAATTTAATTGGGTAAGTGCAGATGGAGAACAGTATTATATCAATAAAGAAACTGGAGCCTATAAAGGAATATACCAAATAGATGGAAACTGGTATCATTTTGGAGAAGGAACGAAAAAACTAAAAAAGGGCTGGAGCATTACACTAGATAAAAGAGAATATTACTCAGACAAAAATGGAGTAATGCAATTTAACTGGGTAAGTGCAGATGGATATAAATTTTTCATAGATAAAGATACCGGAGCCTACAAAGGAATCCATGAAATAGATGGAAACTGGTATCATTTTGGAGAAAATTCCAATAGAATGAAAATAGGGTGGAGTGTAACTTTAGCCAAAAAGGTATATTATTCGAATGAAGAAGGAATTCTTCAAAAAGGGAACTTATACATTGATAATAATTGGTATGATTTTGGTGACGATTTTGCTTTGAAAACAGGCTGGCAAACAATAAATGGAAAAACATATTATTTTTATTCAGATGGAACAAAAGCAAAATATTTTGCAAAAATAGCAGGAGTAAGGTATGAATTTTCAACAACAGGAGAATTGCAACATAGTAATATAAAAATAATAGCTGATTTATCATATCATAATGGTTACATTGATTGGGATACATTATGGAATTCAGGAGAAATTGATGGAGTGATTTTAAGAATAGGATATAGTCTTGGAATGGATAGAATGTTTACAAATTATCTATCAGAGGCAAGAAGACTAAGTATTCCATATAGTGTATATCATTTCTCTATAGCAGAAAACTCATACGAGGCTCAGAATGAAGCAAATCATTTATTAAGCTGGTATAGTAGTAATAATCTAAGCCCAACATATGGAGTTTTCTATGATATAGAAAGCTGGTATAATCCAGAAGATGGTCATTCATCAGATGGAATAACAAGATCTGCATATGACGATATAATAAGCACTTATAAGACAGCATTAAATAATAATGGTATATATATGAGCTTATATACTGGAAAAAATTATGCAGAGACAAGATTAAGTGATTATGGAAGAGATCAAATAAGTTGGATTGCTCACTATGCAACAGATTGTGGTTATAAAGGTGGATATAGAGGATGGCAATATACAAGTAAAGGATCTTTACCAGGAGTGAGTGGAAATGTTGATTTAAGTGTATTTTATTATTGATATAAACCACACCAAATGGTGTGGTTTCCTAAACGAAAGATTTACAAAAAAAGAAAAAAAATATATAATTAAATAAGATGGTGATAAAAATGAGAACATTAAAAAATGTATTTATTAATTTTAAAAATTATTGGTATCTAATGACACAACTAATTACAAGGGATTTTAAAAGAAAATATAAAAGAAGTGTACTAGGCGTTGTATGGAGTTTGTTATATCCTGTACTAATGATGTCAGTTATGGCAATAGTTTTCTCACAAATGTTTAAGTTTAAAGTAGAAGGAATAAATTATTTAGTATATTTGATGACAGGTATTGTAATGTGGTCATATTTTGCAGAAGCAAGTAATAGTGCAATGACTTCAGTTGTAGAAAATTTTGCATTAATTAGTAAAGTATACATCCCAAAATATATATTTCCTGTTGCGAAATGTATGTTTGTAGGAATTAATTTTATATTAACTTTAATTCCATGGTTTTGTTTAATCATATTAACGAAATTTGGAGTTGGAACATATCCAGCTAGTATTAATATTTATTATTTAGTTATCCCATATATTTTATTCTGCTTCATATTATTTACAATTGGTATGGGATTGATATTATCTTGTGTATCAGTATTCCTAAGAGATGTATTTTATATATATGGTATTGTTTTAACTATTTGGAATTATTTCACACCAGTATTTTATAGTATTGATATACTACCACAAACATTACAAAGAATTTTTAAATTTAATCCAATATATCAATATATAACAAGTGTACGTCAAATTGTATTATATGGACAATGTCCAAGTAAAATGACATTATTGATTTTAGCTTTAATAGGATTTGGAACATTAGGATTAGGATCAATAATATTTAAGAAAAATCAAGATAAGTTTATTTATTATATATAGGAGATAGAAAATGATTAATATAGAGAACGTTTCAATGAAATTCAACCTTGGAATTGAAAAGGGTTTTTCAATAAAACAAGGATTTATAAATCTCTTTGATACAAATATGAGAAAAAAGAGAAAACAAGAAAAAAAAGATAAATATTTTTGGGCACTTAAAGATATTTCATTTAATATTAAAAAAGGTGAAGTAATAGGATTAATAGGCAGCAATGGAGCAGGAAAATCGACCCTTTTAAAAGTAGTGAGTGGAGTAATGAAACCGACAAAAGGAAAGATTCAAGTAAATGGTGCTGTTTCACCAATGATTGAGTTGGGAGCAGGTTTTGATGAAGAACTAACTGCAAGAGAAAATATATTTTTAAATGGTGCGATTCTGGGATATCAAAAAGATTTTTTAGAAAAAAAGTTTGACGAAATAGTTGAATTTTCAGAATTAAAAGACTTTCTTGATGTTCCAGTAAAGAACTTTTCCTCTGGAATGATTGCAAAACTTGCCTTTTCAATAGCAACGATTGTTGATCCAGAAATATTAATAGTAGATGAAATTTTATCAGTAGGAGATATAAAATTTCAAGAAAAAAGTCAAAAGAAGATGATGGAGTTAATAAAAGGTGGTACTACTGTGTTATATGTGTCTCACTCACTAGAGTCGATAAATGAACTATGTACTAGAGTTGTATGGCTTGAGCATGGTGAAATTGTTGAAATTGGAGATCCTGATACAATATGCAAAAAATATTATAAAAAACAAATGGGAAAAGAATACCAGAAAAAATAATATGTGGAGGTAGTAGTGATGAAGTATAAATTTGATTTTTCAAAGCAACCAGGAAGAAAATTAAATGTTACAGAATATGAAGGGAAATATAAACCTAGGATATCCATTATTATGCCTTTTTACAATGACAAAGAATATATTGAGCAATCAGTAAGATGTGTATTAAACCAAACCTTTCCAATGTTTGAATTAATAATTGTTGATGATGGTTCAAAGGATAAAGAAAGTTTAAAACTATTAGCAGAAGTAGAAAAATGGGATGAAAGAATTACTGTATATCACAAGAAGAATGAAGGTTTATCAGCAACTCGAGATTATGGTGCAAGAAAATCATCTCCATCTAGTGAATACTTGTTCTTTTACGATTCTGATGATTTAATTGATAATACATATTTAGAATGTGCATATTGGACACTACAAACAAATAAAGATGCCTCTTGGGCATATGCTGACTCAGTAGGCTTTGGAAGTCAAGAATATACTTGGAGAATATATTACATTCCAGAAAACTTAGAAAAAGAGAATACACTAGTTGCAACAGCATTAATAAGAAAAAAAGATTTTTTTGAAGTAAATGGTTATGAATTGAGAGAAAAAGCTGTCAATGAAGACTGGAATTTTTGGTTAAAAATGATTGGAAAAGGAAAGTTCCCAGTAAAAATGAGTTACTATGCATTCTGGTATAGAAGAAAAGGAAATAGTGGCGAATTATCAAAAGCTAATAAAAACAAAAATAGAACAAAAGAAATTATTAAAGAAACAAAAAAAGAAATAATAAATAGAAAACGTGCAATTCAATATCCAAGATATAATTATAATTGGGACTTGATAGAAGATAGTTTTGACGATGTAGAACAGCCAATTGAATCAAAAAATAATAAGATAAATTTACTATATATTATTCCATGGATGGTAATGGGTGGTGCAGACAAATTTAATGTTGACTTCATAAATGGATTAGATAGAGATAAATTCAATATAACAATAATTACAACAGAACCAGAAGAATATGTTTATAGACAGTTATATAATGATGTCGATATATATGATTTAACATCATTTATAGATATAAAATATTGGATACCATTTATTAACTATTTAATAAAAAAGAAGAATATAAACTTGATAATGAATTCAAATAGTGAAACAGGATATTCATTCTTGCCATATTTAAAAGCTAATTATCCAGAAATACCAATTGTAGATTATATACACATGGAAGAATGGTATAATAGAAATGGTGGATATTCAAGAGACTCAAGCTCAGTGGCATCAGTTATTGACCTTACTATGACTTGCAATGAGAATAGTGTAAAAATATTAAATAAACACTTTAATAGAAATAACAAAGAGTTAAAAACTGTATATATTGGAGTAGATGAAAATAAATATAATCCGTCATTATACGATAAAGAACAAATAAAAAAAGAATTAAATATTGATAAAGATAAACTAATAATTTCATATATATGTAGAATAGCTGATCAAAAAAGACCGTTATTATTAATAGAAATAATAAGTGAATTTATTAAAAAGAATTCTGATAGTTTGTTTTTAATTGTTGGAGATGGGCCATTACTTGATAAGATGAAAGAAAAAGCAAAAAAATACAAATTGAAAGATAATATAAGATTTATTGGTCGATATAACGATACTGCAAAAATATATGCAATTTCAGATATAACAATAAACTGTTCAATAAAAGAAGGTCTTGCACTAACATCATATGAATCAGTATCAATGGGGGTTCCTGTAATATCATCTGATGTTGGGGGACAAAAAGAATTAATCAATAAAGATGTTGGAGTAATAGTTGACTGTTTGCAAGAAGAGAAAGATGTTGGAGTATTTGTATATTCTAAAGAAGAAGTTAATTCTTATGTAAAAGGTCTTGAAAAAATAAAAAACAACTTAAATAAATATAAATCAAAATGTCGTAAAAGAATTTTAGAAGGCTTTACAATATCCCAAATGCAAAAAAATATGAATAAAATTCTTATTGATATTGCAAAAAATCCTAATAAAGAAAAAATTCAAAATGGTAAAAATCTAAAAAAGTGTATTGATGTTACTAAAGAATTAATAGTCAAAGAATATGTACAAATTAGACCCAAATATGAACATTTATGTAACTTATTTTTAAAAAATTATGAATTTGGAATATTTTCTGATACAGAAATGCTTAAAATTAGACTTTGGGAAAGTCCAATCTATAGAACAACAGTAAGATTCTTAAAAAAAATAGGAATTTTCGGACTGGGAAAGAAGATTTTAAAGAAAAATAAACATGATGATTAAAGAATAAAGAAAAGAGGATACGGATGAACAAAAATGATAGAATAATAGTTTTGGTTATATGTACAATGATTTTTTTAGTTTTCTTTGGAATATTTATTAAACCAGAATATGCTTTAGATACATATGTAATTTTAAATAATCCAGTAAAACACATAATTGGTGCACTTTCACAAGGACGATTCCTAAAGGGATTGTTCTATGTATTTATACTTAATAATGGAATGAGCTTTAGTATTAAATACATTGTTTCATATATACTTGCAATGATATGTACGATTATATCAATTTTTAAACTAAATAGTATCATATCAAAAAATATAACAAACAAGATAATATCATTAATAATATCAACATTAATAATAATTAATCCCTTTTCAATAGAATTAATGCTTTTTTATGAAAAAGGAATAATGTGGTTAGGAGTACTTTCTACAGTATATGCATTAGATTTTTTTATAAAATTTCTTGAAGAAAAAAAGAAAAAAAACATCTTACTTTCAATGTTATTTATGATTATTTCTGTTTTTTCATATCAAGGAGTATCTTCTTTATTTCTTTCATTAGCAGCATTATATATAATAAAAAGATATAAAAATATCAAGTCATTTATAGTGAACAATATATATATGGGTTTAATTTATGCAATACCTGCAATAATCAATGTTATGATTGTTAGATTTATTTTTGTTGATAGCAGAGTTAGTGGTAAAATAATTATTATAGATACAATAAAGGCAATAGTTAACCAGATACCTTCAATGTTACATTCTTTCTATATTTTGCCAGGAGTAACATTTATAATAGCAATATTATGTGTATTTTTGTTGTTATTATTTTCAGTTTTTGTATATACAAAAAAGAAGAAAAAATTACTTATTTTACTTGGAGCTATTTATGCTATTATTGTAAATTTTATGGGAACAATTGCACCACAGCTACTACAAAATACTGAATCAGTTTGGTTAGTTCCAAGAGCAACATATGCTTTTGGAGCAACTATTGGAATTATTATATTGTATTCATATTTAAATACAAATATACAAGACAATATAAAGATTAACAAACTACTATGTATTTTAATTATACCTTTTATGTTTATACAAATATACGGTTTCTACTCAATATCAATAGAACATTACATTACAAATTATAAAGATAAAATGAATGCTTTAGATATTGGTAAAAAAATAAGAGACTATGAACAAGAAACGGGAAAAAAAATAAAATATATAACATACTCTGAAGATCGTAGCAAGAGTTACACATACCCAATAATAACCGGGAAAAAAGATACAAATTTATCAGCACTATCATATGAATGGTCAACAATAGACGCAATAAATTATTACAACGGAATAAATTTAAAACAAAAAAAACCATCTAAAAGAATTAAAGAAGATTGTTCAAAAACAAACACAGATGATTTTGATATTGATAAATCTATTATAGAAAAAAATGTTTTTAATTATTGTGGATTTTAATACCTATCTTTAAAGATAGGTATTTTAATATTAAAATATATAGAAATAAGAAGTATTAAATGTTATAATTTTAGTAAGGACAGGACATATGGAAGGAGAGAAATATACATGAAAAATATATTCAAAAAAACACTATTATTATTGCCAGTCTTATTCTTTGCGATTGTATGTATTTATAATTACAAGATTGAAGATAAAGATTACTCTAAAACAAATGTAATTGATAGTGAATTAGACATTATAAATGAGGAACAAGTAGAATTTAATAATAAGGGTAATTTAAAAAAGATAATCATTAAATTTGATAGTAATATTGCAGAATTTAAAAACAAGATAAATATAAAAATATTAGATAAAGATGATAAAACGATAATAGATGAAGATATAGATAAAAAGAAAATAGACTATGAAAAAAAATACACAATAAATATTCCGAAAAATAATAAAAAAAGCGAATATATGTTAAAAATAAAAAATGATAATGAAGAAGTATTAAAAATCAAAGAAATAAAAATATATAACTACCATCAAAGTAACAAGAAAATATTTATTATAGTATTTTTAGTAATAACATTATTAACATGTGGATTATTATTAATATCAAATAAGTTTAATATATCAATTGAAAAATGTTATTTAATATCAGCAATTTTTGTTTATTCCTTATTTTTATTTCTATTACCATTATTTACTGCACATGATGAATTATATCACTGGTTTAGAGCGTATGAAGTAAGCGAAGGTAGATTATTATCAGAAGTAAATGATAATAAAGCATATTCTCATTTGCCTGTATCAATAGCTCAAATAAATAATGAAAAACTGCGAAATATTGATTATAGAAGTATAAAAGAATCACTTGAAGTTAAGACTGATGAAACACAAACACTATATGATATGAGAACAGTTGCTATTTATTCACCAGTACAATATCTTCCCCAAGCAACAGGTATATTTATTGCAAGACAGCTTACCGATAGAACATTAATTATGGCATATTTTGGAAGAATATTTAATGCATTATTTGCAATAGTTATGATATATTTTGCAATAAAAATAATTCCATTTGGAAAAAGAATTATATATACTATAGCATTTTTACCAATAGCAATCGAAGGATTCACATCCCTTTCTGCAGATGCAATAACAATTTCAACAGCAATATTATTTATATCATATATATTAATGCTAGTATATGATAAAAAAATAAAAATAATAAGAAAACGAGATGTATTTATAATATCCATTTTATGTTCAATATTAGCATTTTGTAAAATAGTATACATACCATTAATATTCTTATGCTTCTTAATACCTAAGAACAAATACAAAGATAAAAAGTGGTATTATATAACAAATTTATTAATTGTAATAATATGTATATTCTTTAACCTAGGATGGTTAAAAATAGCATCAAGTTATTTAGCGTTATATTCAACAACTAGTGTTCAAACAACATCAATATTGAGTCACCCATTTAACTATATCCAAATTGTCTTATATACATTCTTTAATAATTTTCAAAGATATATATTTACAATGCTTGGAAATGAACTTGGATGGGAAGAGTTTATACATCCACTTTCAATAATACCTGTAAGTTACTTAATATTATTAATAATTAACGCTTTATTTGATAAACAATCAAATAACAAGTTACATATAAAAGAAAATATTGTATTTGGTCTTGTATCATTGTTAATAGGTGCACTAATCTTTACAAGTTTGTATGTTCAGTTTACAAAACCGGGTAATATAGAAATTGCTGGAATACAAGGAAGATATTTTATTCCAGTCTTACCATTACTATTACTATTGATTAGTAATTTTAAAACAATGAATTTAAATAGAATTAATTTAAATAAAGTCACGATAAATACATGCTTGATTTTAAGTTATAGTGTTTTATTGACTATATTTATACAATTCTTGTAAGAACAAAAGTTGGAGGTAAATATGAAAAAGTATATTCATTACTGTTGGTTTGGAGATAAACCATTACCAAAATTAGCAAAAAAGTGTATTGAAAGTTGGAAAAAATATCTACCTGATTATGAAATAATAAAGTGGAATGAAGAAAATGTTGATTTAGATGAATGCCCATTTATAAAAGAAGCTTATGCAAATAAGAAGTGGGCTTTTGTAGCAGACTACGCAAGAACAAAAGCTCTAAATGAAATGGGAGGAATATACTTTGACACAGATATGGAGGTAACAAAAGATATAAGTTCTTTATTAGAAAAAGGATCGTTTTTAGGAGTAGAAGATACTGGAAATGTTAACTCTGCTGTCTGGTATGAAAAGGAAAAAAATGGATATTTAAGTACAACTTTACTAAAAAAATATCGTGATTTTAAAGGGTTTGATCCAGAAAATGCATCAAAGGTTAGTATTCCACTTTTGATAACAGAAATATTAAATAGTATAGGTCTTAATAGAAAAACAAAAAAAATTCAAAAATTAAAGCATGATATATATATTTATCCAAGGGATTATTTTTATCCATACTCATATAACTGGGAAAACAATATGTTCACAGATAATACCTGTATGATTCATTATTTTGATGCCAGCTGGATTCCACTTAAAGATAGAATTGAAATAAATATGGTAAGAAAAATAGGAAGAAGTAAGACATTTAAAATTCTTCACTATTATAGAAAGTTAAAAGATTATGCAAGAAAATGTGCAAAAGTTGTTTTATTTCCAATAGTAATTAGAAGAAAAATAAAAGAAAAACAAAATCTAATTACAGAACAATATTTAAAAAATATTGATAATGCAATTGAAAGTATAAAAAAATATAATTCCAAAAATTACATTGCTCTTCATAATGGAGAATGGTTTGGAGTAACTTCAGCAACAAAAGAATTGTTTGAAAATACAGTAGATTGTAGAGAATTATATAGAAAAGAAGATATTGAAAGAATAGGTAATGCAATAATTGATAACAATATTGAACAGGTTGTTTTTAGTGCATTTAGTATAGGTGATAAAGATCTGGCAATATATCTGAAAGATAAAAATCCAAAAATAAAAATAAAGTCTTTTTGGCATGGAAGCCACTCTCAAATACATGATACATATGGCTGGCCTAGAAATGTAGAAATAATAGAATTACATAAAAAAGGTATAATTGATGTAATGGGGACTTGCAAAAAAAGCATAATGGATTTTTATAAAAATGAAGGATTTAAATGTTATTTCTTAACCAATAAAGTAACAACAAATGTAAAACCTGAAAAGAAAAAAGATAATAAAAAAGTAATAGTAGGATTATATGCAGCAAAGTGTGATGATTGGAGAAAAAATATGTTTTCACAAATGGCAGCTGTTTCAATGATAAAAAATTCGGTAATTGATATGACACCCCTTAACGATTCAGCAGTTGAATTTGCAGAACAGCTTGGTCTAGAAATTCAAGGTGAAAAAAAATCAGTTCCTAGAGAAGAATTGTTGAAGAGAATATCAAAAAATGATATTAATTTATATGTTACATATTCTGAATGTGCTCCTATGCTACCATTAGAGAGTTTTGAAATGGGAATTCCATGTATTCTAGGAAATAATAATCATTATTTTAAAGATAGTGAACTTGAAAAGTATATTGTTGTTAATAATGAAGAAGATCCAAAAGAAATAAAAGAAAAAATAGAGTTATGTTTAAAGAATAAAGATAAAGTATTATCTCTGTATAATACTTTTAGAGAAAAAAATCTTAAAGAAGCAAAAACATCAGTAAAGAAATTTTTGGAAATGTAGGTGATTAATTATGATAGAAAAAAGTTTAGATATTATATACAACAAGGATTATTTAGTCATAGTTCCAGAAATAGATGAAATTTATATAGATGCTTTTAATTATTCATTTGGGAACGTATTATTATTAAATGATAATATTGATGATACTTTATTTGTAACAAATTTTATTAATAATAATAATTTTAGAAGAATAATATTTGTTGATTATAGATATTCGTATGAAGAAATTATGAGTAATATAAGAGATGAAATTGAATATATGTGTATTTTTACAAAATCACTAGGAGCTCTATCAGAACAAAAAAATCTAAATATGTTCAATAAAATTTTTAAAATGTATAAAGATGAAATAATAAGCAAAATAGGATTTATAGATAAATATTTTTATGAAACATATAATTCTAAAGAAAAAAATATATCATTTATTTCCTTAAATATTCCATGTGATATCAAAACAAACAAATATGATGAAAAAAGTATAGGATTATTAAATGATGAAAAAAATCCAAGACATAGTTTTTATAATGAATTATCAGCAATAAAACTTTCCAATAAATATAAAGTAAAATTATCAGAAATTAATCAAACAACTAAGGAATTTTTAGAACTTTTCAATATATCAAATGAAAAATGTAAAAAAGAAGATTTATTAATTAATAACAATATAAATCTATATATTAATTTCACAGACAGCATACCTCTACTATTTATAAAAAGTATGGACCTTGGAATACCATGTATATTAGGAAATAATTATTTACTAGATGATAACAATTATTTAAAAGAAATGTTAACAATTAAAAGTGATGATGATATTGATGAAATAAAAAATAAATTAGACACTGTTTCAGAAAATAGAGAAAAAATAATTAAAGAATATTCAAAATTTAGAGAAGAATATACGAAAAAATCAACAAAAACTATTGAAGACTTTTTAGAAAAAAAAGCTAGAAAGGTAGATACAAAAGATAGTGAAATACTATTATCGGTTATAATTCCCGTATATAATACGGAAAAATATTTAGAAAAATGTCTTATATCAGTTATTGATGCTATTCCAAGTAAATCTGAAATTATAATAATAAATGATGGTTCAAAAGATAATAGCGAGAATATTATAAAAAAATATGAAAAAAAATATCCTGATATAATTAGATATATAAAGCAAGAAAATCATGGATTAGGATATGTCCGAAATGTAGGAATAAAAAATGCGAGAGGGAAGTATATAGCTTCAATAGATTCTGATGATACAATAAATATTGACTTCTTTTCAGATGCACTAGAATATTTAGAAAAAGATATAGATGTTGTTATATATGATTGGTTGACTGTCACAAATGATGATTTCTATGAAACAACAGCTCTTGATTATATCTTTAAGGAGATTAATAGATATAAGGGATTATTATATACATCAATAATGCCTTCAACATGTAACAAGATTATAAAAAAAGAATTATTTAATCAACTTGATATAAAATACATTGAAGATAGATTTGAAGACTTAAGTGTTAATCCATTTATATTATTAAAAGCAGAAACAATAAAATATATTACTAAACCATATTATGAATACTATATTAGAAGTGATTCAATAATGCGTTCATCAGCTGGATATAGCATGATAGATGTAATTAAACTGTTTGAAACTAGACTAGAAAAATATAAATCAATCGTAAATATTAACATAGATGAATTTAAATACTATACATACTCATGGAGAATAGAAGAGTATATAATCAATCAACTATATACGATTGAAGAAAAAGAAATAAAAGAATTTATAAATTATTTATATAAAGAATTAAAAGATATTACATTAGAAATATTTAATAATGAAAAATATGGAAAAATATTAGATACATTAAAGAATAGTGATAAAGAATATATTATAAAAAGAAATAAATCATTTAAAGAAGGAAAACTAGAAGAATTCATATTAAATGCAAGAAAAAATAATAATTATTTTAAATTAACACCTCAAATACTATATTATGGATATAAAGATTAGAGAAAAGTATATGAAAAATATTAAAAAGATAATAAAAAATAAAAAAATATTAACACTAATTTTAAGTTATATAGTTTTTTTATCAGTATGTAATCAAAAAATATTAGTCCCTTATAATATGATATCTGTAATACTTTTTGGTGTTATATATTTTTTCATTTACAAAATAGATCTTAATAATAATTATAAAAAATCATTAATTATTTTATCAAGCATTTTTTCACTTATATTATTAAGTGGTGGATTTCTATTCAAAAACAGGTATAGTCCAACAATAGACTTTTTAAATGAACTACTAAGACCGATGAATATTATTTATTTGATAGGAAATGGTATACTAATATATAGCGTTCTTTCACTAATAATACCATGGATTATAGAATATAAATCAACAGGAAAAGAAAAGAATTATCCTAAGATATTTCTAATCTCATTTATTGTTATAGTAATTTGCTATATACCATATCTAATAATATTTTTTCCAGGCATAATTACAGCAGATTCATTAACAGGGTTAAATATGATTCTTAAAATATATCCAGTATCAGATAGTCATACAATATTACATTTATTATTTATGTACATTCCATTTAAAATAGGTAATTTATTATTTAATAATATAAACATTTCAGTAGGATTAATATCTTTAACACAAATAGTTATAATGGCATTAACATTTGCTTATGTAATAGTTTTTTTAGAGAAAAGAAAAGTACCAAATAAAATATTATTTATTATTATATTGTTCTATGGGTTACTACCAGTAAATGGATTTTATAGTATAACACTTTGGAAAGATATCATCTTTAGTTGTAGTATGGTCCTATTAACAATAGAGTGTTTTAAACTTATTGAAAAGAAAAATAATATTACATTTAAAAATTCATATATGTTTGTAATAACATCCTTACTTGTAGTCTTCACAAGAAATAATGCAATATATATGTATGTTATATTATCAATGATATCATTATTGATATTTAAAAAAAATCTTAAAGTAATTGTTCCAATGATCCTTATTGTATTTGCGTGCTATGTAACAATAAAAGGACCAATTTTTAACATATTAAAAATAGAAAAATCATCTTCAGCAGAGTATATAGCAATACCATTACAGCAAATAGGAAGAATGGCATATAAAAATGTTAATTTTACTTCTGAAGAAAAAAAATTAATTGATAAAGTAATTCCTCTAGATGAATTGAAAAAAAGTTATAATCCTGAAATTGTTGACCAGATTAAATTTAACAATAAATATAATAGTAAGGAATTTGAAAAGAATAAACTGAAATATCTAAAACTATGGTTTAATTTATGTATTAAACATCCAAATATTGCAATAGAAGCATATCTTACTTCAACATTAGGTTATTGGTATCCAGGAGTAGAATATTGGGTAACAACAGGAAAAATAGATTCTAATGATCTAGGAATACATACATATTCATTTGTACCAAACAGAATTAGAGAATCATTTAAACATGTAATAAGTAATAAGATTCCATTAATTGGTTTTTTTAACAGCATAGCTTTTTGTTTTTGGTTAATATTTATAAGCATGTATATTTTGATAAAGAAAAAAGGTAAAAGAATTATATACATTTATACACCAGTTATTGGAATTTGGATAACACTTCTAATTGCAACGCCTGTATATGCAGAATTTAGATATACTTATAGTGCACTATTATGTTTACCAATATATATAGGTATTATTTTTAGTAGAAATAATAAAAAATAAATTAATAAGCTTCTAATAAAGAAGCTTATTAATTTACATAAAAAAAGAAAAATGATATAATAAAAATGTGGTGAAAATATGAAAAGAATATTAATAATAATACCTGCTTATAATGAAGAAAAAAGTATTTTAAAAACATATCAGGAAATAGAAAATTATAATCAGAAAAAAAATACAAAATATGATTGTATAGTAATAAATGATGGATCAACGGATAGAACAGAAAAAATTTTAAAAGATAACAAGATACCTCATATATGTCTTCCTACAAATTTAGGTATTGGAGGTGCAGTACAAACAGGATATCGATACGCAATGTATAATGATTATGATATTGCAATTCAATATGATGGGGATGGGCAACATGATGTTGCATATATTAAAAAAATTATTGAACCAATAAAAAATGATAGAGCAGATTTTGTAATAGGAAGTAGATTTGTTGGTGATATAAGTGAATTTAAAACTACAAAAAGTCGCAGAATAGGAATAAGTATAATTTCCTTCATTATAAAAATAGTTAGTGGAAAAAAATTATTTGATATAACAAGTGGTTTTAGGGCAGCAAATAAAAAAATAATAAATATTTTTGCGGAAAATTATCCACAAGAATATCCAGAACCAATCACAAATGCAAAATTGTTAAAAAGTAAATTTAGAGTAGAAGAAGTAGCTGTTAACATGAGAGAAAGAAGTGAGGGAAAATCTTCAATTCACACTTGGAAAAATGCATACTATATGATTAATGTATGTTTAGCAATATTAATAAATTCAAGGAGGTATAAATAATGAAAACATCATTATTCATTACGGTAATAGTTTTTTTACTAATTCTTGCGGGATTAATTATATATTTTCTACGTAAAGATAAGCTATCAATTAAATACTCAATTTTATGGCTTTTAATGATTGCCTTAGCATTTATTATTCTAGTAATACCTAATTTATTGGAATTTATATCAAAAATACTGGGATTTGAACTTGTATCAAATATGGTTCTATGTATTTTTATAGTAATTTTGTTATTGATATCTATTGCCTTAACGGTAATGATAACAAAACAGAAGAAAACAATTACAATGTTAGTTCAAGAAATAGGAATTATAAATAAAAAAATGGAGGATTCAAAATGAAATATTTATTAACAACTTTATATATAATATTTACAACAAGTGGTATATTTTGTATGAAATCAGGTGGAGATTCATTACAAATTTCATTAAAAAATGGCTTTCATTTTGATTTAGGATATGTAACAGCATTAGGTTTTTTATTATATATTTGCAGTTTCCTTCTGTGGCAAAAACTAATTGCAACATATGACTTAAGTTATATAGTTCCAATAACAACAGGTATTGTTCAGGTAATAATATTAATTTTTAGTTATTTTATCTTTAAAGAACATATAAGTTTAATAAACTTAATAGGAATATTATTTATAATATCAGGCATCGTTTTAGTGTCAATAAAAAAATAGTGTAAACTGAATAAAAAATATAAAGAATAATGTTGAAAAACATTATTTTTATTGTATAATAAACAAGTAGAAAGGTTTGGTATTATGAGAAGAAGTAAGAAAATTATTATAGTTATAATTTCTTTAATAGTGATAATAATATCACTAACAATATTATTGGGAGTACAAGTTGTAAAAGCAAAAAAAATAGAAGAAAATATAAAAAAAGTCAAAGAACAATCTTCTATTAAAACAAAAGAAACAAACCAGCCTTTTAAAATGAAATTAGAAAAGAATGAAAATATTGTTTTCTTTGGAGACTCAATTACTGAAATCTATCCTCTTGAAGATATATATGATAATTATCAAATAATTAATAGTGGTATATCAGGATATAAAACAACAGATTTACTAGAAAAAATGGATAAAATGTTATATCAATATAATCCAACAAAAGTAATATTATTAATTGGTACAAACGATATAATGAAAGATGTTTCTGAAGAGAAGCAAGAAGAAACTGTAGATAATATAAAAAAAATAGTTAATGAAATTAAAAAAAATAGACCAATGGCAAAATTGTATGTTGAATCATTATATCCTGTTAATAGAAATATGAAAAAAGATATGGTTGCTGAAAGGACAAATGAAGCAATACAAAATATTAATAAAAATATTAAATCATTTTGTAATAAAGAAAAAATATCATATATAAACATGTATGATGAATTAACCGATTCTGATGGTAATTTTGATGAAAAATATACATATGACGGGTTACATCCATCAACCTTGGGATTTGCAAAAATAACAAAAGTACTAATGCCATATATATATGAATAATAAAGGAGAAATCTCCTTTTTATTTTTCTATTATTTTATTAAAAAAATGATATAATAATAATATAAG
>Ga0256404_1007784_pt1 | contig 16657 bp, 18 predicted proteins | sample RumenRJG_01DNA_FD_185990 | JGI IMG/M metagenome (GOLD analysis project Ga0256404, IMG submission 185990) | Bovine rumen microbial communities from Lethbridge, Alberta, Canada - RJG_01 | ecosystem: Host-associated > Mammals > Digestive system > Stomach > Rumen | place: Canada: Alberta | collected...
GTCTTCCCGGCCGGCAATCGTTTAAAAAAACGACCATCGACACGGCAGTGGCATTATAGCGTGCCGCGACGGTATGTCAATGTGCTAAGCGTCGATTATGAACGCAACTGTCTCACCATTCGAGACTATCGTCGTGTGCCGTGGTTTCGTTGCGCAGTCCCAGCTGCACGAGCTGCGCGTGGCGTTGTGCGAGGCGCGCACGCACCGTCGCCTGCGTCACGCCCATCGCGTACCACTGGCGCGCGATCTGCTCGTCGGCAGCGTTGTCCACCGTGTCGAACACCTGTTCGGCTCCGGGGTCCACGACATGGATGTCGTAGTCGAACGCGATCCACTCGGCGAGCATGTCGGGGTGCGAGCGGCTGCGCGGCAGTGTGCGGATCAGCCACACGTCGAGCGGCGTCTGCGTGCGGGCGAGCTGACGGTAGGCGGCGTCCCACGCCAACGCGGCCGCGAGGCGCACCGCCTTCTTCCCGGCGAGCTCGTCGTCGTCGCATGAGAGCACGCGCGCGAACTCGCTGTGCGCGACCATGACGCTGTCGTACCGCATATAGTCGGTCGCATAGCCTATCAGATCAGCCGTCGGTGGCCCGATGACACAATGGATCGTCGCGCCGTACCCGCTCAACACCCTGTCCTGCCGCATTGCATTGCAGTGCTTGCACGCCCTGCGGATGTTCGCGACGCTGTCCACGCCCCGATGCGACCACGGGACGATATGATCGTCCTCTTCGCCCGCCCCGGTGCAGCCCGGCAAGCGTAGCCAGCACCTGTCACCCCACTTGGCGATGACCTCGGCGCGGATGCGCGGGTCGATGACCTGGCGCCTGCGCTTGTGCGTCCTTCTCATTGCTTCCCCTTCCATTGTTTCATGTATGCCTCCAGATCGGATATCTTGTACCGGTAGACGCTGTCCTCGTACCGTATCCAGTCCGGGCCGCGCCGGTTGTCGCGCCATCGTCGCATCGTCGCTTCGCTCACGCCCAGATACTTCGCGGCCTGCCGTGTCGTCAACGGCGGCACATACCGTGTCCCCACGCTCACGCCCCGCGTACGCGCGCAACGCCTTGAGCGTGTCCGCGCGGTCGAACACCTTCGGTCCGCCGTCGAACAGGCGGCGCGGGGCGGCCAGTACGCCGTCATGCACCAGTTTCTGCAGCGCGTGGTCCCCGGCCGTCCGGTACGACGCGACCGAATCCAGTTCCAGCAGGTTCACCAGCTGTTCCCTCGTCACCGTCGCCGTGGTCTGGGTGTCGTGTTCGAGCCGGTCGAGGTTCCGTCTCACCACGCGCCGGATCTCCCGGTCGTAGAGCTTCTTGCCCGGTGACCTCCTGCGTTTGGCCTGTGTGGTGCGGTAGTAATCAGCGACTGGAATCATGGTGTGCTCCTAACTGGGGATTGTGGATAAGTGGACAACGATTGTGGACGAGGTGACTTCGGTGGTGGGGGTTAGAGCGGGGGGGAACCTAAGAGGCCCAAACCCAAAAACGAAGAATCTTCGTCTTGGGTATGTCTTGGGTCTCTAAAGGTTCGCAAGCTAGGTAGGCTTCGTCTGGAGCCGGGCCGTCGCATATCGTACGAAGCGGGCCGAAGCCCGCGCGGTTGGTCTCGCGACGCCGCCCACCCCGTAGGGTGGCGAAGACAGCTGACACGCCCTTTCCTGCGCGACGCCGCGATGCAGTCACAGCCCGCATAGCGGCCCCCGCCGCCGTTGTAACCACCGCGCCACACGCGGTGTGTTTGTAACGCGCTGAGCAAGGCGCGCCCGGATGATCTTCACGATGCCGGCGCGGGCAGCCGAGGGGAACCCACGCCATAGGCGGTTCAATTATCGGTTGCCTACATCGCCACGCCTACGAACGGCCTCGGTATCCAACCGAGCACCCCTCGCCGACGCAACGAGCGCCTGCAACAATGAATCATTCAGAATGGCGCGCGACTGACAATCACCCGACTCCACGCACAAACGGTAGAATCCCGGATAACCCTCAATCGGCTCCACCCACACCCGCGTCTCACTCATTCGCGCAACACCTCCGCCATGATCTCGCACAACTGCGTGGCCGTATCCGTACGCCGGTAGCCGCGTTCGTCCACGAAACGCACTCCATACTCCAGCCGGTCGGAACCATACGGCACGTAATAGAAGCCTTCGCCGCAGCACAGCACCACACGGCCGTCATGCCTACGCAAGCCAAGAATCTGTTTGCCCTCAGCGTCGATATCCGCGTGCAGTGTGGGATTGTGCACACCGGCGCGCACAACCATCACGGTCTTGGCGTGCCGGTCGAAGTCCTTCGCATAGACCGCAATATCACCAGGCCGTAGCTCGTCCTCGTGATACAGATACACACGACGGCCGCCGGTCACGTCCATGTCAGTCATCTTCGCCAGCCTCCTCGCTGCGTCCCAGCAGGTAATCAACGCTCACGTCGAAGATGTCCGCCACTCGACAAACGTCCCGCAGTGTGAAGCGATCACCCTTGAACTTCTGCGTGACCGCAGACGGGGAAATACTCAGTTCACGCGCTAGGTCGGAGCGCTTAAAGCGATTGCTTCGCATGAGCGAGTCAATTCGCTTTGCTGTAGTCATAGAGTCTGTAGTCACGCTAAAACCATAACACAGTCTGTAGCGTAACTACAAATCCTATGACATAATTCAATGTGTAGTACTGCTAAACATGTGCTATAGTGTTAAGCATGACTACATATACTGAAAGTGTTGAAAACATTGGCCTCACGCTCCAACAGATCATTAGCGATAACATGCTCCTTGCCCTCGCTGCGCGCCGCCTTAATCGGGCGAAACTTGCTGAAGGTATCGGCGTGTCGGGCGGTCTGATTTCCCAGAAGCTCAGGGGTCGCACGAACTGGACTATCGAGGATATGGAAAAAGCGGGCCGATACCTAGGTATCGAACCCGCTTGGTTCCTTCGCGCCCATAACGTCATGGGCGAGCCGGTGGGGCCTGTGGGGCTTGAACCCACGACCGGCGGATTACTACCGACTATACGCGCCGTTGTGACGTCGTTATCGGCCGTGCACTTACGCCCTCGCGGACTGCGGGGGCGTTTGTGTATCTGCGGCACATAGTCTTGAGATGCCAAACAAACAATATGCAGCGCCAATGTGGCGCGCGGAAATTGACAGTTATATCTCCTACCTGCGCGCGGCCGGCCAGCGGCCCGAGAGCGTGAAGACACGATCGCGGCAGCTTGTGCGGTTGAGCCTGGACTTCGCCGACACGGCGCCGGCAGATGTGACGCCCGGCCGTCTGCTGGAATGGTTCGAGGCGAAGGACTGGGCGCGCGAGACGCGGCGAAGCGCGCGTGACGCCGTGCATGGGTTCTTCCAGTGGGCCGTCTCTCAGGGTGTCTGCCCTGGCAATCCTGCTGACGTGCTGCCGCGTGTGCAGCGCAGCACGCCGAACCCGCATCCATGCCCGGACGACCTGATACGCGCTGCGGTCGCTCGTGCCACGCCGGAAGTGCGTCTGATGATCCGTTTGGGCGCCGAGTGTGGTCTGCGTCGCAATGAGATCGCGCAAGTCGCTGCCGGCGACGTGCTCGATGGCGGTGACGGCTATTCGCTTATCGTGCACGGCAAGGGCGGCCGGCAGCGTATCGTGCCGATGCCGGACGATCTCGCCCGTGAGGTCATAGCGGCAGATGGGTATTGCTTCCCTGGGCGGTTCGGCGGTTCGGTCGAAGCATCCTATGTGGGCAAGCGTGTGGGGCGCATGTTCCCGACCGGCTGGAGTTGCCATAGTCTGCGGCACAGGTACGCGACGAAGCTGTACGCGCAGACACGGGATATTCTGCTTGTGTCGAAGCTCCTTGGTCACACGAAGGTCGAGACGACTATGGCTTATGTCGCATTGCCGTCGGTCGGGCTGCAAGAGACGATGCGCGCGATCTCCGTCGTGTGACACGACAATACGAGCCGTCTCGATATGTGAGACGGCTCGTATTGTTTCAAGTGCCTAGCACATTGATATGTGTACGCGACACACGTATAATACGCGGTTCACTTTTCCGTGTCGTGTTCGTCGTCCGGCTTGTCGTCGGGTTCATCCGCTGGGTGCGCCGGGAAACGATTGAGCACGCCCCCGATGTCGGGATTGACATCGCGTAGGTTCTCAAGGACGCTCACTAGCTCGGTGAGGATGATGTACGCGCAAATCGCTCCCGTGATGGGCAGATTAAGCTCGATCTCTGGTATTTTGTCGGCGGCAAGCTCGGTGAGCTGCGCAAGTCCGATGACGCCGAGGAATGCGGCCTTGTGATAGAGGCCGTTACGCAGCGCCTTGGACTGCACGTCGTGCGCGTGCCATGCTTTGAGGCATCCGCTGATGATGTCGGCGAGCATGAACGCGCAGGTGATGCCGATTATCCATATGTTCGCCACTCTTGGGGCCTCCCCTTAGTCGATGCGGATGGTCTGCCCGGGGAAGATCAGGTTCGGATTTCCGATGCCGTTCTTCCGCGCCAACTCGATGTAGGTCGTCCCATAGCGCGCCGCGATGCCGCTGAGTGTGTCGCCCGAGCGCACGGTGTAGGTGCGTGCCGGCGGCTTCATGCGCTCGTTGACCTTCGCTTGCACCTTTGCGGCGTCGTATCCGGCGGCGCGCAGACGGTTCACGCGGTCGGCTCCGTTGCCCCATTTGCCGGCGATGACCTCGGCCGCGATCACGTCGAGGCTTTTCCTCGCGGGCTGCGAGGGCGCGGCCGGTTTGCCGTTCGGGTTCGCATATCGCTTCCACTGTTCTGGCGTGATGTACGCTTTGTCAAGGTCGAGCGCGCCCGCATAGCCGGGGAGACGCCCGCTGCTCGCGTACTGCCGGATGACACACGAGTACGCGCCTTCGTTCCACGGCTTGTCCTGCCATCCGGTCGCCGCGTCGCTCGCGTACTGCGCGACCCATAGACCGCAATCGTGTTTCGCGGCAACGGGCGCGACACTGCCGAGCGCCGATGCCATCGTGTACACGAGGGGCTTCACGCCGGACATGCGGATGAACTCGCGAAGGAACTCGTCAAGATACGCCATGTTGCCCCATGCGGCATTGTCGTCGGCTTCCCAATCGACTGTCGCGACGCCATGCCCGATATAGCCGCGATTGTGCTCGACGGCGAACGCGGCTTCGCGCGCAGCGCCCACACCGCGCACGTAATGGCAGAATCCGAACGGCTTGCCGCGTCTGATCGCGGCTTGAATCTTCGCGTCCGCGCCCGGCCACACACTCTTGACGATGCCGTTGTTCGTCACCTCGCCTGCTCCCCACGTGGTCTGCACGATCAGGAAATCGTAATCGACCTTGTCGGCCGGGAAGTCCGCCTTCCAATTGCTGATGTCGATCCCTCTCATTGTCCCTTGTCCTTTCTCTTGTTGGTCACGATGCGATGTACTGGCGTATGCCCCCGAGGTTCGCGCACGGCCACGTCAATTGCGCGACAACAGCATCAGGCCATTTGACCGTGAACCCAGTAACGAACGTCTCCAAGAACAGACCGGAAGCGGATACCATATAGCCGAAGTGCGCGGGTTGGTTTTTGCTTGCAAAGGCGGGGATGTGCACATTGGTCGGTGGTTTGTACACGTCCTCAGTGAACGTGCCAATCTTCCATTCGCGGTTTCTCTCTGTCACGTTGATCTCGCGTTTCGCTCTCGCGCGGATGTAGATGTATGGTTGGCCGAACGTATGCCACTGCCAACTTTCCAACTCCCAATCGTCATTGGTGATCAAGTTGAAAATCACTGCGGCTTGTGCGGGCCGCGCCCATTGCCCCCCGTAGTACCAGTAGGGGCCGGCGTGCGCCTTTTTCGTCTCGTCGCTTTCGTACACATACGCCTGTTGTCCTATGGTCGCGTTGTTCGTGTCGATGCTCGCGAGGTCGGTGCCGCTGCGCGGTCCCGCGCCGTACATCGTGGTGTCCACTTTCGTCGCCAATGTTTGCAGTTGGCCGGGTATGAGCCGTATCTGGTCGTCGGTCGTCGGGTAGGGGATTTCGAAATGCGGTGTTGTCGCGGTCATATTGTGCTGTGCTCCTTATTGCGCGTTTGATGTGAGGAAACTCGTGGTGCGGCATAGGTGGTCTATGCTCGCTTCTGCGGTCTGGTATTTCGCTGTCCATGCGCTGGGTATCTGCGCCCATGTGGCCGTGGCGCTCAGTGGTGTGGCGATGGGCGTGAGCGTGATGTCGTGCCTGACGTGTATCCGTTCGTGTCTCGCGTCGATGCTGAGCGTGCCGCCGATCATCGCGTACGGGCCGATCGCGTCGAACGGTAGCTTGGTGTCGGCGAACATGATCGCGGCCAACGGGCGCGGCTGCATGTATTTCGACTGTAGGCTTTCTGGCATGTCGTCGGCGTCCAGGGTGATGCCGGACGGTGTGAGCCGTGTGGCGATGTTGTCGATCAATGTCTTTAACGCGGTTTCGTCCGCCGTGAGCGGGCTCCATGTCGTATAGTCGATGGGCGCGGACGCGCTATGCCCGTACAACAGATCACTGTCCACGACGAGGTTCTTCACGTTGTCCCGTATCTCCTGCGGCAGCGTGTCCGATTTCACGTTGACCTCGACATCGGACACGCTCGCCGTGAACTCGACCGTATCGTTTTGGTTCCTGCGGCCCTCGGTGCGCATCGTCTTGAACTTGACTGTGACGCCGGTGTACGGCGGCAACAGCTGGAACTCGCGTGCCGAACGCGCATAGGCCGCGTCGAGCGGCTTGTACGCCTTGCCTTCTGACATCACGTAGACGCACGCCGTAGCCCGAGCGTCGAGGCATACCAGTGCGCCCGCGCCGACACGCAGCGCGCGCAGCGAATTGTCGTCCGGATGCTCGTACCACAATGGCAGCGAATAGTCCATGAACGAATCGTGCAGCAATGTGAGCTGGGACGGGTATTCGCCCTTCAACTGCGGCATGATGCAGTTCTTCGAACTGATGTTGAACGGCATGTCGTCCACGATCTGCGGTGCGCCGACCGCTTCCGCGCGCCGGTTCATCTCCGCGACACGATCGGCCGGTCTCACGTTCCAGTGCAACTTGTCCTTGATGTTCTTGGACAGGTCACTCGTCGGGCCCTCATCGCGCAACCGTTTCCACAGCACCATGAGCGACGTGGCCGTGCATCGCACCTGCCACCCGTCATGCAATGGCTTGACTTCGAGTCCTGTGGCGATGATGCCGTTGAACACGACGGTATGGCCGGGCCCGAACCACAGGCGCACGGCACGGCCGGTGAGCCATGTCGGGTTGGCGGCCAATTCGCCGTGCAGATCGCGCAGTGTGAAGCTGAGCACGCTCGGCTCGGGTTGTTTGCCGATCTCGCTCGTGCCCCATTGGACGCTTGCGCCGGCCAATGCGCACAGGTCGGATCGTGCGGTCAGGTCGCGCCATGCGCCATTGACCTTGACTTCCAGATGCGGAATGAGGTATGTCATTAGCGCCTCCGTGCCTCGTAGTCGTCGAGGATGCGGCGCAGTTCGGCCGCTGTGCTTTCCTCGTCAAGAAGCTTGCCGTTGATGTTCACGGTGACGTTGGGGCGTGTGTCCTTGCCGGCGCCCATCTCATACGCCGCTGTCACGGACAGGGGCATCGTTTTCAGCTTGCCGTTGACACCGCTGATGGCGCGCTGCACGTCCTTGTCGAAGCCCGAGGTGAGGCCCTTGGCGAAGCCCTGCATGATGAGCCTGCCGTTCGTCACGAGCAACTGCCGGTCGTATGACTCGGGTCCCTTGTGTGACGCTATCCAGTCACCGAGGCCGCTGACCCAGCCGGTCACGTTGTTCCACGCGGATTTGAGGCCGTTCCACAACCCGTTGATGATGTTGCTGCCCGCGTTCCACAGCCATTGCCCGGCGTTGCTGAAGATGTTCATGATGGACTGCGGGAGGTTCCTGAACCAGCTCAACACGCCGTTCCACGCGCTCTTCACTCCGTTGCCCGCGTTGGTGAAGATCGTCCTGATGCCGTTGCCGAGTCCGTTGAAGAATCCCCTGACGCCGTTGCACAGGTTGCCGAAGAATGCCTTGATGCCTTCCCAGATGCGGCGCACGCCGTCGCCTGCACCCTGCCATGCCGATTGTATGGCGGAACAGATGTTCGAGAACATGGTCTTGATGCGCTCCAGCGTGCGTTCGAAGAAGCCTTTGATGTTCTCCCAGATGCCCTTGATGGCGTCGCCGGCGGCTTGCCAGTCGCCGCGTATGACAGCGCAGACGACATCGAAGATGCCCTTGATGATGTTGACGACGGTCTGTATGGCGTCCTTCACGGTGTACCAGATCGCGCGCACATATTCACCAGCGACATCCCAGTAGCCTTGTATGACGGAGCACACGACCTCGAAGATGCCCTTGAGGGTCTCGAGGATCGGCGTGAACCAGTCCACCACTGCCTGCCATGCGGTCTGCACCCAGTCGCATATCGCCTGCCATGCGGAGCCGATGGCGTCGCACACGATCTGGAACACGGCACACACGTTGTTCCATGCGTCGGTCAGAAACTGCGTGAACGCCGCCCATGCGGCGCGGCCGGTCTCGGTCTGCGTGAAGAAATACGTCAGGCCGGCCACAAGCGCGGCAAGCGCAGTGATCACGATACCGATCGGATTCGCGTTGAGCACGACATTATAGGCGGCCTGTGCGAGTTCCGCCGCCTTCGTCGCCAACTGCACGCCCTTCATGGCCTGCACGAACGAATTGATCAATGTGTATGCCTTGAACGCGCCCATGCCAGCGCCGATGCCAACCAACGCGCCGATGATGAGTTCGGCATGGTTGGTTGCCCAGTCGGCAATTTTCCCGAGCGCGCCGGCCACTGCGTCGATGACGCCAAGCGCGCCGTTGAACGCATTGCCAAGCGTTTCACCAACACTCGCGCCACCGCTCATGTTCGAAAAAAGCGCGCCAATCTTGTCGGCGATGGTCTGCGCGGTCTGCCACAAGCGTTGCCCTGTATCACACACGGTGTCCCACACCTGACGCGCTCTGTCGAACGCGCCGGTCTTGCTGATCTGCTCAGCCGTCTCCATAATCCATTTGCCAGCGGCCTGCAATCCGGCTACGGCCTGCTTGGAAAAGTCGGTAATGAGGTCGCCGGCAGCGCCTATCGCGTTCGTAACGGTCGGTTTTATCAGGTCGAACGCGTCGGTCAGCCCGCCGACGATTGCGGCCTCGAGATTGCCGAAAGCGCCCTCCATCGTCGCCGTGCTCGCGGCGGCCTCCTTGGCTGCGTCACTCATGCCGAGCTGCATGATCGCCTCGTTGAACTCGTCGGCGGTAATCATGCCCTTCGCCATGGCTTCACGGAAATCACCCGTATACGCGCCGTTTTTCAGCAACGCTTCCTGGAGTTTGCCGGACGCGCCGGGAATCGCGTCGCTCAATTGGTTCCAGTTCTCAGTGGTGAGCTTGCCGGCGCCGGCGGTCTGGGTCATGACCATCGCGACGCTTTTGAAGGTCTCGGCATTGCCCCCCGCTACGGCGTTGAGATTGCCGGCCGCCTCGGTAAGTCCCACGTAGTCCTTGATGCCGTTCGCGGCCAGCTGCGCGCACGTGTTCTGAATGTCACCGAGCTCGTACACGGTCACGTCCGCATACTTGCGGGTCGCTTTCGTGGCGCGGTCTATGGCGCTCGTATCCAATCCGGCGAACTTCATGGTGGACTTGAACTTGTCTGTGGCGTCGGACATGTCGAACACGTCCTTGGTGAAGCCCTTCACCGTGTCCCACACCTTCGCGACGCCCTTCGTGGCGAGGTTGCCGAGCACGGTACCGAGTGCGGCCGCCTTCGTCGCGGTCTTGGCGAACGCCTTCTGGGCGTCGGTCGCGTTGCCGGTGATACGTACCGACATGATCGCGCTATGCGCCATGGTTCCTCTCCTCCAGTTGCTCGGCTTCCTCAACGAGTGCGGCGAGGCAGGTGCCCCAGTCGCGTTCGTCGGCGTGTGCGCGCCATTGCCACGGTGTGCCGCCGAACCGGGCCGCGAGCAGACAGCTCAACCGGCCCAATGATTCGTCCGGCCACGCCGCTATGCCGTAGGGTTTGTCTCGGCTGTCTCTTCCTCGGTGACATCGGTGGACGCGACGCGATCGAGCCACGCGTCGAACGGGGTGTCAAGCTTGCCGCTGATGCGCAATGCCACATACGCCATGTACAGGTTGATGCGAATCGGGCTGTCGTTGATACTGCCCCATTTCTCCTTGATGGCGTGTTCTTCGGCCATGCACATCGCGCGCATGGTGGGCCGGACGGTCTCGCTTGTACCGTCCGTGTATTCGATACGGATCATGGTCGTCATGTCAGGCTCCTTTCACTTGCTTCATGGTCTGCTCGACGAATTGCTCGTATACGCGCATCCACGCGTTCTCGCTCGTGGCGACGCCGTTGTTCACGAACAATCGCGGCGTGATGTGGTGTGCGGGCCACCCGTAGTTGAGCGGGCCCGCGTAGGGCACGGCCTTGCCGCCTGCGCGGATGACACCCGCGCGGCGCGTCGCGCCCACACGTATGCTGCGCTTGAGCTTGCCGGTTCGTACAGGTGTGCGGCCGGTGACGGCCGGCAACGCGATCTGCGCGGCCTGCCGGTTGACGGCTTTGAGTTCGTCGAGGTCGGCGCCGGCCTTGCGCATCGTGGCGACGAACCGCCTGCCGCCGACCACGTAGAGCGCTTTACTCGTCGGCACTTGGCCGCTCGATCATCGACAGGTGCGATGCGGCGGCCGTGACGGTCACGGCCAGCTGCGCGGACTTGCCGCCCGCCGTGGCCGTGATCGTCGCCGTGCCCGTATTCATGCCGCGAATCCACTCGTTGGTGTTGCGGACCACCGAACTATCAGACGACTCCCACGTGACATCACGGTACGTCGCATTCTCCGGTGACACGGTCGAAACCAGCTGCAACGTCTGATCGACCGCGATCGACACCCTGCCGTTACTGACGCCCTGGCCAGAAATCGTCACCGATTCAACCGGAACTTCCGCCACCGGCACGCTCACGAGGTTCGCGATTGGCCAGCTCAGTTCCTGCGTGGGCTTTGTCTTGACGTCGCCGCCGATGCCGATTGGTGTCACGGTCGCGTCAAACCGATAGGCGGTCTCGCCGTCAGATGACGGCACGAAACGCATGGGGATCGTCTGCCCGGCATGGTCGAGGCACCACTTGTTGATGCCGCCGGAGGTGTAGTCGTCCATTACGGTCGCCTCGAGTGTCCACGTCGTCGTCGTGGTGAGCTCCTGAGAGCCGTCGAGAAAGGTTATGGGGTCGTCGCTGCTGTTGGACGGGGTCAGGACGACTTTCGTCACGTCGGCGCTGAAGTCGCGCGTCGATGCCGGGTCGGTGCTCTTAAGGATGCCGGGGCCGAGTGTGTGGATCTTCGTTGTCATTGTTTTCTCCTTTTAGGCGATATCGAGCGGGTTGAGTTTGACTTGATAGGCGAGTAGGTTGCCGGTGCCGGCGAGCGGGAACGTGGCCGGTGTGGCGGTCGCGATGTTCAGGCCCTTCGCGGCGAGTGTGTCGATCGCGTTCGCGATCAGGTCGAGTGCGGAAGCCTGCGTGGTGGGGGTCCCGGCGATGATGTCGAGCGTCCACCGGATAGTAGGCGGCCCCACCCACGTCGAGTATTCGAGTTCGGGCGGTTCTATGACTATGGACACTTTGCCGGGCGTGGGCTGCGCCGACTGTGGGTCGATGCCAACGGACTGCACCGTGCTGCCCAGCATCTCTTCCAGCAGGCTCTGGAGTTTACGCTGTTCGTCGATGACGGTCATGCGATCACGCTCCCGCCCGTGAGAACGCCGGCGGCGTTGAGTTTGGGCCATACCGCGCGCAGAGGGTCCGTCGGCACGCGGAACGGTTCGACGCCATCCGTGTTCGCGTCCATGATGCCCAGCCGCGCGTTACGTGAGTTGTACAGGTCGGCCGCGCACGACACGACGCAATCAGCCCACACGTCGTTGTCCACTTGCGCTTCCTGGTCTCCGATGGCCGCGTTTACGTATTGCTGCGCGCGTCTGATTGCTGCGGCGATGCGGTCGTCGTCGCCGGCCGGGATGCTCAGTTCGTCGCGTAACCATCGCTCAAGCGATTCGACTGTTGGACGTACAACGGCCATAATCATGCCGTCTTGAACTTGATGGGCAGCAGGCCGTCGGTGTTCGTCGCGCCCACGGCCATGTACCCGTACACGCTGTAGTTTTCGACGAGTTTGGTCGGGTCGCCGTCGGACAGCTGGGTGGGGCCGCCGGACTCCCAGACGGTGACGGCCTCGGGGTCGATGAAGCACGCGGTGCCGGCGGTCGCGGCCGGCAGGATGTAGACGGGGACGCGCATGAGATCGCCGACCACGCCGGTAAGGTCGAACGAGCCGAGCGTGTCCGAGCCCTTGCCGGAGATGTCCATGAAACGGCTGCCCGAGTCCTTGAGCTTGATGAGGGCGAGGGCGACGTCCTTGGACACGGCGAGGCGTGTGAGGGACGTGTTTCGGTCGTCCATGATCTCGGCGGCGTCCATGATGATGCCGGCCCATTCGTCCGGTGTCATGGCGGCGAGAGCGCTCTTGGTGGTGATGTTGTTCGCGTTGCTCGTCGCGTCCCTCTGCGCGGCGATCAGGTCGTACAGGTACGTGCGGACGGCGTTCTCGGTGGCCTTCGCATAGGCATTGCGCAGCGCTTTCAATGCGGTGTTGAGCATCGGTGTGGTCGAGCGTTCGATGACCTGGCGGCTGAGGGTCGTGTAGCCGCCGTAGGTGTCGATGTCGGCGCTCTTGGTGCCGAACTTCACCTTGCCGAAGTTCAGGGCGTTGCCTTCCGACGCCTGTTTCGCGGCGGTGGTCGTGTCGGCCGACACGACGTTGTATTCGAGGGTCATGCCGGTCGCCGGCAGTGTGTCATGCGTCAGGATGTTCATGACCTTGCGTCGCTGTTCGATCAGCTTGAGATCGTCGGCAATCCACGACACGGTGTTGCCGGTGTCGCCGGTGGCGATCAGGTCGCGCGTGGCGAGCATGAGGTCGCGCGCCTCCGTGTCGCCCTTGGCGAGGGCCTTGAGATAGTCGCCCTCGCTGCGGTATGCCTCGCCGATCTTCGCCGGCGCCGCCGGCTCGTGTTCGGCGAGAGCGGTCTTGATGGCGCGGATTTCGTCGTCGATCGCGTCCATGCGCGTCTCGGTGCCGTTGTCCATTGTGTCCTCCTTGATGGTTGGTGTCTCGGTGATGTCCCTTTGCCCGGTGATCTTCGCGTCCACATAGGCGGGGATGCCGGTGACGCTGACCTCGAACAATTCGACCGCGCGGCGATGCACGATGGTGCGGTCGTCGCGGTTCTCGACGCTGTTTTCGACCGGTTTGAATCCGATGGAGAACGCGTCGTAGACGCCGGCGCGCACGAGGTCGGCGACCTCGCGGCCTTGCGCGGTGTCGGCGATGCGCGCCGTGATGTGCAGGCCGTCGGCCTCGCGCTTCTGTTCGGTGACGCGGCCTATCAGCGCGCCGTGCTCGCGTGCCAATTTCACGTCGCGCGCGCCGAAGTCGCAGTCGTCGTCGATGACCTCGGCGGTGCCGGGCCACATGTCGAGTTCGCGGCCGAAGGGGACCGCGATGCCGGTGAGCGTGAGGCCGTCGCCGTCCTGTGTGTCGCGTAGCTGGATGCCGGCGATGTCGATGTGGCGTGTCTGCATCAGGTCATGGTCGTTCATGTGCTTGCTCCTTGAGTGGTTCGTATCCTTCGCGTTCGCGGACCTCGTCGATGGTCAGCCATCCCGCGTCGATCGCGGTGCGGTACGCCGCGTAGCGGCTGGACATGTCGGCGCGGCGGGTCGAATCCCAGTCGAACCGCACACTCTGTCCGGCCGGCAGCAGGGCAGTGAGCGCTTCTTCGATCTCGCCGGTGTAGGCCGCGAGCGTGTAGTCCGCGAATTCAAGCCATGCCTGCTCGATGTTCGAGTAGGTCAGATTGCTGCCATCGACGGCGGCGAGCATGATGGACGCGGGGATGCCGAGCAGCCTCGCAATCTGCGTCGTGTCGAACTTCTGCGTCTCCAAAAACTGGAGGTCGGCCGGCTTGAGTTCGAGCGGGACATAGGACAGGTTCGAGCCGAGGACCTTGATGTCGAGCGCGTCGCCGTCCGCCTTCCATGCCTTCTTCGCGCCCTTCGCGAGTTCCTCGGTCATGCGCTGGTCGGATTTCAGATAGCCCTTGATGTTGCTCGCATCGGTGTAGAAGCGGGCCTTGTAGTCGCGGGCCATCGCCGCGCCCTCGACTTCCTCGCGGGCCGCGCTGATGGGGCCAAGTCCCCTCAGTGATCCGGGGACGTTGAGGAATTTGAGGTGGATCACATCACGAGCGCTGTACGAGTGGCCGTCGTAGCTGTAGCGCAGGTCCGGTGCGGCGATGTCGTCGTTCGCCATCGACACGGTCACCAGATGCGGCGGCAGCACCTCGCATGAGACGGCCTCGTCGCCGAAACGGCGCACGCGCAGGAACGCGTTGCCGTCGAGGCACATCGACGCGACGAGGTCGCTGATGACGTCGCGGCGCGAGCGGCGCGTGTCGGGCTGCCGGATGATCGCGGGCTGCCGGGCGGTGCGCACGCCGTCCACGTACACGTCGATCGGCAGTCCGGTGATCGCCGTCTGCAACACCTGCACGCCGCGGAACACGGTCGAGATGCGCAGCGGGTCGGTCGCCGCGGCGCGCGACGGCGGGCGCACGCCGTCCGGCATGGCGTCGTCGCCGGCCGTGGCCGTGCGCCATGCGAGGCGGAAACGTGACATGAAGCTCATGGGCGCCATCATGCCCGCGTCGCACCGCGCGGCGCAATTTTCCCGCGTCATGCGCGCTCAGGCGTGCGCTATGGCGCTCAATGGTCAGAAAATCTGCAAATCGGCGTCCTCGGTGTGCATGACCGCCCATGCGGCGACCATGACGGACTCGATCGGCGAGGTCAGGCCAGTCGAGCCGCGGCGGGTCACGTGCCATGAGTCGCCGGCCCAGCTGCGCGCGCAGTTCGCGGCCGATTCGTCGAGGCGCGTGTCGGCCGCGTGCAGTGTGACGCCGTTCTGCAACCCGCTCAAGTACGATTGGCCGACGGCCATGTAGTCGGCGGAGCTCAACGGGACGAGTTCGACGTCGTCCTGCCGTGAGAGCAGATCATGCAGCGGCGCGTTCGGGCCGCGCGAGTCCATGCACACCGGCGCGTCATAGGTGCGGGCGAGGCGGCGCAGTTCGGCGACGGCGTCGCCCGTGCCGTCGAGCACCTTCAGCACTTGTGTGCGTGTCACACCGTCGTCGCCGCGCACGGCCACGCTGATGCTTGTGTGTGTCGCGTCCACGTCCACGGCCATGCCGAACGCCGTCGGCGCGTTCCTGGCGGCGCACGGTGGCATCGGCTCGCACACGGTCGCGTCCCACAGGTCGGCGGGGATGAACCGGTCGGCGATGCCGGTGTCGCGCCGGTTGCCGAACGCGCGCGCCCATCCGGCCGTGTTCTGTCCGAACTGCGCGCGGAAATCGGCGAGCTGTCTGCGGTCCCACAACAGGCCGGCGGCGGGGTGGTACGCCATGATGGTGTCGAGGTCCTCCGGGTCGGCGTCCTCGGGGATGCCGAAATCGAACCAGCAGGTGCGCCGCGACGCCTCACCGGCACGGCACGCGTCCAACCTCACATTGAAAAAAGTTGACTCCGCAGTGCCCTCCGTGCTCGTGATCCATAGTTGCGGCTGCACGCCGGTGGCCCTGAACCGTGTCGCGGTCGTCGGCAGGAAACCATCGATGATCGCGTCGCCCGTGTCAGCCGACAGCGAGAACGCCTCGTCGAGCGTGATCATATCGCCCTGGACGCCGTGGCCGGCGACCTTCGTGACGCTCATGGGCCGGAACACGCTGCCGTTGATGTACGGCTGGCGCAGGTCGCCGGCGCCCAGATACGGCCGTCGGCATATCGCCTGAAGCTCGCTGTCCTGAAGCGCGGAAAGATATTTCTTGAAATGCTCCGATGCGTCCTTGCCGGTCTGCGCGAGATAGTAGACATAGCGGCGCGGTCCCCACAGCGCGTTGCGTGTCGATTGTGTGTCGATCAGCGTGCTCTTGCCGCACTGCCGTTGCGTGCTCAGGATCACCGTGTCGTAGTAGTAGCTGCCAGTGTCCGGGTCGATCTCGCCGGCCACGTCGGCGACATAGCGTTGCCACGGCAGCAGGGGCGTATGCAGATACTCGGCGAACGCGGCCACGTTGCCGCCGTCCGTCCGCCGCGACGGGTCACGCCGCGTGCCGCCACGCATCCTCACTTCGCGGCCTCCGCCAACAGGTGCGTCAGCCCGTCGGACAGTTCCACCGCCTCTGGGTACAGGTCGCGCAGCTCGCGCATCGTCGCATTGTACGAGTCCATGAGCGTCGAGATGTTCTTCGGTGTGGGCGCGGAATTGTACCGGTCAATGTTGTAGGCGATGCAGATCAACGACGACGCGTAGTCCAGCGCCTCCGGTGTCGGCTCATGCGTCGCGAAGAACTGGTCCAGCATGTTGCGCGTGCTTTTTTCCTTGAAACCGTTGTATTTTCCGATGTCCTCGAATCCCTCGAACACGCCTTGCGTCGCCATGTCCCACCTCCGTTTCGCAACTTTTTTATTCTGGGTCGAGAGTAGAAAAAAC
>Ga0256404_1007786_pt1 | contig 16653 bp, 15 predicted proteins | sample RumenRJG_01DNA_FD_185990 | JGI IMG/M metagenome (GOLD analysis project Ga0256404, IMG submission 185990) | Bovine rumen microbial communities from Lethbridge, Alberta, Canada - RJG_01 | ecosystem: Host-associated > Mammals > Digestive system > Stomach > Rumen | place: Canada: Alberta | collected...
AGCCACGGGATTATCTGAGCTCCTTTCTGCTGTACTTTATGATGGCAGTTGCCGTTGTTGGTATTCTTGGGGCACATGCGGATATCTCGGCGATGCCGGCGTTTACGGGTTTTACGGCAAAATCCGGATCCATGTTCCCGGTGCTGTTTGTAACCGTGGCCTGCGGTGCGATCTCGGGCTTCCATTCCCTGGTATCGTCCGGTACGACATCGAAGCAGCTGGACAATGAGAAACATGCGTTACCGGTTGCCTATGGTTCGATGCTCATTGAGTGTGTCCTTGGTATCTGCACGATCTGCGCTGTCGGTTACGTGTGGGACCGCTTTGCGGGTGGTACACTGACCAATCCGATGCAGGTATTCTCGGTCGGTATCGCTTCGATGGTTGCTTCGATTCCGGGGCTGTCCGGGGTGCAGAATGTTCTGCAGACACTGCTGATCCTGGCAATCTCGGTGTTCTGCCTCACGTCGCTTGATACGGCGACGCGTCTAGCGCGCTATACGTTCCAGGAGTTCTGGCTCGATGAAGGTGAAACCGTTCCGGAAACGACCGGGCTCAAGAAGGTTCTGACCAATCCCTATCTCGCTACGGCGTTCACGGTTGTTGTCGGTGTCGGTCTTGGTATGACGGGCTATCTCAATATCTGGCCTCTGTTTGGTGCGAGCAACCAGCTGCTGGCTGCGGTGGGTCTGTTGGCGGTGGCTACGTGGCTTGGCAAGGTTGGCAAGAACAATAAGATGTTCTACGTCCCGATGGTATTCATGCTGGTGGTGACGGTGACATCCCTGTCCCAGACCATCCTTAGCAATGTCAATGCGCTGTCGTCCGGCGCCGTTACCGGTGCAGAAGTCGGCTGGTCACTGGCCCGTACCGTAATTGCGGCGGTACTCATTGTGCTGGCGCTGATCCTTGCCTATGACTCGATCCGCACCATGATGCGTCAGGCGAAAGAGAGAAAAGCAGAAAAAACAACAACAGCCACCAAAGGGAAAGAAGCGCTGGCTTCAGAGTAAGCAAAGATATTAAGAAAAGGGCATTGCCGCAGATGGTAATGTCCTTTCAAATTCTATTCTTTAGTGCTGTGCTTCCTTAAGAAGCTGCTTCATGCCCTCTATCTGTTCCTGGGTGGTTGCCCAGCTGGTGCAGATACGGGCAATGGTATGATCCGGATCCGGCTTTTCCATGAAGCCGAGGCGGGCATGCTCACAAAGAGTGTGATACAGTGCGTCGCTCATGGTGAAGAAAACCTGATTGGTCGGATTGGGAAGATAGAGCGTATAACCGTTGGCAGTGAGTGCGCTGCGGATTTCGTCGGCGGCTGTGACGCCGGTCTTTCCACATTTCAGATAGAGCGTTTCGCCGCTTTCATCGGCAGTGAAGAGTGTGTCAAACTGAATTGCCGCAATCCATCCCTTGGCAAGCAAAGCACCGTGCTGCTTGATATGCGTCACAAGGTGCGTGATCGTATCATGCTTTGGAAGTACGATGGCTTCGCCGATCATGGCGCCGCACTTCGTGCCGCCGATGTAGAATACGTCACTAAGCTGTGCAAGATCTGCCATTGTGACATCGTTTTCTTTCGCGGCCAGTGCATAGGCAAGACGGGCACCGTCAATGTACAGATAGAGGTGATGATTTCTGCAGATGCTGTGGATCGCTTCGAGCTCCGCTTTGGAGTAAAGGGTCCCGTATTCCGTCGGCTGCGAGATGTAGACCATTCCGGGCCGGACCATGTGGGTATTGTTTTCGTCGCTCTCAAATGTCCGCATATACTGGTCAATCTGATCGGCGGTAATCTTGCCGTTGTTCATGGGCAGGGGCATGACCTTGTGCCCGGTGAATTCGATGGCACCGGCCTCGTGTACGTTGACATGACCGGTGGAGGCGCAGATGACGCCTTCAAAGCTTTCCAGCATCGTATCAATAACAAAGGCATTGGCCTGGGTGCCCCCGGCCAGGAAGCAGATTTCAGCGTCCGGAGCATTGCACAGAGCACGGATCTTTGCCTTTGCCCGCTCGGTGATTTCATCCGTGCCGTAACCGGTATATTCTTTGCCCTGGGTGCTGGCAAGGGCGGTGATAATTTCGGGGCGGCAGGTATCCATATAGTCTGATGCGAAATTGAGTAATTCCTTCATCGTCTTCCTTCTCCTGTTTGTCTTCCCCCTATCCTAGCATGCGGTGCTAGAATGGGGCAGAAAAATGAGGAACGAATATGAAACGTTACAGGGAAACAGAAACCGCTGAACTGGCGGAGATATTGAAAAAGGATGGCGTCATTGCGGTACCGACAGATACGGTGTATGGCGTGTGTGCACGCATGTCAACGAGGGAGGCGCAGGAACATCTCAGAGATGTGAAGCACCGTCCGCTTACAAAGGCGTTTCCAGTCATGTGCAGCGACGAGGATCAGATCCGTACGATCGCTGTTGTGGATGAGAGGGCAGAGAAGCTGATCCGTGCCTTCATGCCGGGACCCGTAACCCTGATCCTGGAGAAGAAGGCTGATGTTCCGGAGTATGTCAATGGCGGAATGGCTACGCTTGCCATCCGGATGGCTACCAGTGCTGCACTGAAGAAGCTGATTGAAGAAACGGGCTGCCCCGTCTTTATGACGAGTGCCAACCAGTCGGGTCAGCCGACCTGCAGGACGCTTGATGAGATCGAAGCCGCGTGTCCGACGCTTGATGGAATGATGGAAGGCAGTGTGACATTCGGCGAAGCTTCGACGATCCTGGATTGTACCGGTGAGGATGTGATAATTCTTCGCCAGGGGCCAATCACGATGGAGGAGATTCAGAAGGTACTTGCCTGAAGAAAGAAAACCGGCTACGATTCCTGTAGAAAGAAAGTGAGGGATGAGATGAAGATTGCCTGAACAAAATTTATGTCGTTCTGTTATGAACGTCGTCCTTTGTCCAGTGCACGGAATCTTTTCTCTTGATTGAATTTTGATTTTCTGATTGTAATTTCGCTTTTGCGATTCGAATTTCTGAAATGTCTGTTCCTGGATCAGGGGACAGACATTTTTGGTGAAAGGAGGATCAAAACGGTATGTTACAAATCGATCATTTAACGATGCGCTCACTTCAAAGCGGACGTCTGTTTCTGGATGATTTCAGCTATACATTGCGGCCAAATGAGCGAACGGTCATCATTGGGGAAGAAGGCAACGGGAAATCGGCGCTTCTCAAATATATGTATGATCCTTCACTCGTGGAGGGCTATATGGAATGCCAGGGGCGCCGCACCGTTTCCCGAGAAATACTGGGCTATCTTCCCCAAAGCGTTGATGAGGAAGAAAAGAAGGTGCCGGTATATGTCTGGTTTGGCCAGCAGGAGGGTTTCTATGACATGGATCCTTCTTCCTTAGGGGCGCTGGGGGCAGAAATGGGGCTGGAGGTCGACTTCTGGTATCAGGATCGTGCCTTTGGAACTCTTTCGGGAGGTGAGCAGATCAAGGCAATGCTTGCGGCATTGCGGATGAAGAAACCGACGGTCTACCTGCTGGATGAGCCTTCGAATAATCTGGATCTTGATATTCTTGCATGGCTTGAGAATGAGATTGTGCAGCTTCCGGGAGCTGTTGTATTTGTGTCGCATGACGTGCATTTGATTGATGCCTGTGCGACGGGTGTAATCCATATGGAGCAGCTTCACCGTAAAAATCATCCACGCATTACAGTGGCGGATGTGGATTATGAAACCTACCGCGCACAGCGCTATGCCGCGATGGAAAATCAGCGCGAGAAAGCAGTGAGTGATCAGAAGAAGGAAAAGCTTCGTCAGCAAAAGCTGCAGCGGCAGTATTCGGCTGTTGACTATGCGCTGAATCATATTTCGCGCCAGGATCCACATGGTGCCAAGCTGCTCAAGAAGAAGATGAAGTCCGTAAAATCAGCGGAAAAACGCTATGCCCGGGAAAAGGAAGATATGGCATCGATGCCGGAAGAGGAGGAATCCATTGTTATTGAATTATCGGGGACACCGGTTGCGCCCGGGCGGAAGGTGCTGGAACTAAAGAACTACTACCTTAAAACAGGTGATGGCAGGCAACTTTGTCCGTCGCTGGATTTTGCGGTTTATGGACCGAAGAAGATCGCTATCATTGGATCCAATGGAGCCGGGAAGTCGACGCTGTTAAGGCAGCTGCTTGTGCTTTTGAAGGAGGCGGGATTTCGTACCGGCTATATGCCGCAGAACTATGCGGAGGTGCTTTCGCCGGAAATGACGCCGATTGAGTTTCTTGCGCCGCATGGGGATCGGGACAGTGTGACCACTGCCCGCAGCTGGCTGGGTTCGCTGCGCTATACAAGTGAAGAGATGACGCATGCGGTGCGTGAACTGTCCGGTGGTCAGCAGGGGAAACTTCTGTTATTGAAGATGGCGCTGGAAAAGGATGAGGTACTGGTGCTGGATGAGCCGACCCGCAACTTTTCTCCGCTTTCGCAGCCGGTCTTGGATGCGGCGATTCGTATTTTTCCGGGTGCCGTGATCAGCGTGTCGCATGATCGCCAGTATTTAAGTACGGTACCGGATGTGATTTACCGGCTGGATGAACATGGCCTTATGGAGTACAGTGGTTTCATTGGAGAAGACAGGTAAACATGCTGGATGTGCTGAAGAGACAGAAACACCGGTTTCTGTATTATTTTCTGGTTTTGGGGTTGTTGATTGGCGTCATTGTGCTGGCTACGGTATTTCGCAACGATGGGATCGCGGTGGCCGCTGTCGTTGCGCTGTTGATCTATCTGTATGTGTTTATCAATGCCTTTGATCACTATTTGAAATGTGGGGGATGTCTGCGGTTAATCACGAAGGCTCAGATGTCTGATACGCTGGATGATCTGCCGGATCATGCGCTGAATGAACGTGATTTCAAGGCATCATCGTCAGGGGCGACTGCATTTGCTGATTCAAAAATTCTTTGTGGAAGCCAGGCGTTTGTCAGTGATTCGCAGGGGCTGGTTGTTCTTCCCTATGCATTAGTCAGCTGGGTATTTCCTCAGCATACGCGCGTGTTTGGAAGCAAGAAGCTGGGGACACTGCTGATGTTAAGGACGTTGGACGGACAGAGTTTTGATATCGGTATCGCAGAGGATGAAGAGGCTGCATTCTTAGCACGATTGAAACAAAAAAATTCCGACATACTGATCGGATATTCCAAAGAAAACCGGCGGAAGTATAAAGATATTTGCCGGAAATGGAAACAGGAACATAGAAGCAGCTAGAGAATAATTAACGCCAGTGATCCGGGTTTTTGATGCCATAGATCATCAGAATAAGCAGAAGGGCGAAGATACCTCCGGCAAGAAAGCCGCTGCCATCAATGAGCATGTCACTCAACTGACTGGAGCGGCCGGCATAGAAGCGTTGGATAGTTTCGTCTGTAAAGGGGACAGCCAGTAGAAACAGAAAGAACGTCAAAAAACGGTTATGAAACAATGGCGCCATGTGACAGGCGATATAAACCAGAATGCCAAGGCCGGCAAACTCCGTGAAGTGGGCCAGCTTGCGGACATAGTGATGAAACAGCGGAAAGTTGATGGCTCCGATGCCGAACCGCTCCAGATGGCGCGTAATAAAGACAGCAACCTTGTAACTGAGGGCGCCCGAGGCGCTGGCAATCATGGCTGAGTTGTGAAAGATAAATAGGATATAGGCAGCGACGAGGATCCAGATCCAATAGTGCTGCTTTCTTGTACGCTTGTTTTTCGTCATGGTCGTATTGTAGTGATTCCGAATATGGCTGGCAACCAGACAACGCTTGTGTCTTTCAGCAGTCTGTGCGACATGAAGATAATTCGCCGGATCATGCGTTCATTGATCCTGTGCACTGCCTGCTGTAAGGGGACAAATGTGTATATACTGATGAAAGAGAAAAATGGCTGATCCGTAAACCATTTTAATGAAACTGAAGCGCAAATCATATGGAGGGTGGAAGATGGGAGATTCGGTTGGCTTTATCTGTCCCAAATGCGGGTATGCATTCGGCGGGGATCTGGGCGTAGGTCTTCTGTATCCAAAACTGTATCGGGAGACTGTGGAGAAAATGAAAGCCGGGGAGTATGGAGAAGAGGCGAGACAGTTTTTCATTGATTGCCCTGAGGGAGCAGTTGATTGCGAAAGCGTGCTGTTCCAGTGTGATGATTGTCATCAATATTTTTTTAATCTGAAACTGTCGATGTACATCCCCAGGGATGGTATTACTATTCCTACGGAGCCGGTGAGATGGAGTGTGGAGTTTCCGTTCAAGGGGGTTCCGTATGCAAGTAAATATGATCTTGAAAATGATTATGAACTATATGCTGAATATGATCATCGCTGCCAAAACTGTGGTGGAAAATTATCGTATGTGACGAATGATATCAGGTCCCTTTTGGAACGGAAGATTGCGTGTCCCATCTGCCATGGGGAAATGAAGCTTGCCAAGGCAATGTTTTGGGATTAATGAACAAGTAGAAAACGTCGTCTGCTGATTTCTTTGAGCGGCAGTGCTCGCTTTGTTGCAGCCGCTGCGACAGCGGTTATGGTCCTGATGATACGGCGTTTTTCGATAAAAAAGGCGTCATCATAGTTCTGTGATGGCGCTTTTTACGATGTTTCGTATTGTTATATCGTTTTGTTTGCTGGGATAGTTGTAGCTTCCTGCTGTGCCTGTGATGGGATTTCGCCAGCGAGTTCGAAGCCTTTTCGGGCGGCGATAACGGCGATGAATTCATTGATGATCGCAGCTGCGGCGATCGTTCCCTGCACGATCTGGACGAGCTGTGGCTGCGAAGCCAGTGTGGTGCAGATGATGCCGGTAAAGACGAGGGATACGCCGCTGTGCGGAAGAAGCGTGAGGCCGAGGTATTTTTGTACCGTTACAGGCAGGCGGGTGGCTTTGGCACCAAAGCGGGCGCCGAAGTATTTTCCAATAGCCCTGGCGGCGATATAGAGAAATGTATAGGTGCCAGCACCAGCAATCAGATGATAGTCAAGGGGTGCACCGAGGGTGACGATGGTGAAGAGGAGCGAAATCATGAGAAAAGGATTGTATCGCTGTTCAATCGTCTCCAGCTGCTTGTTCGATACCATGTTAGAAAAGACGGCTGAGAAGGAGACGCCAATCAGGACATAGTTCAAAGAGATGGTCGGTGTAATGTAGATGCTGCAAAAATGACCAAGGCTGGCGGTGAGGCAGATCATGGTCAGGATTGTTGTGAGCATGGCCCTGCTGCTGGTGGCGGAGCGCAGCAGGATGCCGGTGATATAACCGGGAATGATGCCGATCAGGATGGGAAAGAAAATCATGACCGGAACCATATATAGCGGCATGGTGCCGGCAGAAACCTGACGGGCAATGAAGGAGTTGACGGTAAAGAAGACGATGATACCGACGATGTCATCAAGCACTGCCATGGGCAGCAGCGTGTTAGTGACCGGACCGCTGGTGTGATATTCCTGCGTAATCGAAAGGGCGGGTGCAGGTGCAGTCGCCAGTGCGATGCCACCGAAGGCAAAAGCGAGCCATACCGGAATGCCCTGGATTAGAAAGATAGCTGCGAATGCCGCGGAGACGATCAGAAAGGTTCCCAATGACTGGGTCAGGGTCGTGATCATGAGGGCACGGCCGTATTTTCTGAGCTTTTTCCATACGAGTTCGGTTCCAAGCATGAGGCCGACGGCGACCTGAAGTACTTCGTTGAGAATGCTGTACCAGTCGCTGTCAAGAATTGTCTGTGGAAGTAAATTGAGGGCATGGGGACCAAGTGCCATTCCGCCGATGAGCCAGCCTAAGATTGCCGGCATATGAATCTTTGTCATGAGCCGGCCAAGCAGGAAGGCGCCAGCCAGGGCTGCCAATAAACGTAAGATATCCATCGTGTTCACTCTTCTTTCTTTTCGACGATGCCATAAAGGATACGGTCAATAAAAGCTGCGGCAAATGTTTCGTGCTTTGCAAGCCGCTGCGTGATGTCAGCTTCTTCCTGATCGTACTTGCTGAAGGAGATGTTGAAAGCATCTTCCATGCAGGAAAACCAGCTGTAAGCATCGGCGGTAGTAATACCTTTACGCAGCGCATGTTTTTTGAGCAGCTTCTTGAATTCAGCCTGATTCAGGTCTTCCAATGGCTGCCGCAGTTCCTGGATCTGCTTCCTTAAATGTTCTGGCGGATAGACGGAACATTCCAAAAAGATCCGTGCCTGAGATTGATGTTGGTCAAAGAAACGGAGGCGGGCTGTGCTGTAATCGATGGCTGGATCCTGCATCGTTTCCTGGATGTTCGCTACCATGTTTTCAAGACTGCGCTTGACACAGGCAAGATAGAGATCATCCTTGTCTTTGAAGTTGTGATAGATGAGACCTCCCTATTGTGTCAAGAATTTTTTGGCTTGAAATAAAGCTTTTTTGAATGTACCTCGAAGTACTTGCCGCGGTTATGGAGTAATCATTTCCTGCATTGAATGCGAAATCATAGAAAAGTGTGTACGACGAAAACAAGAACGTCTGACTTTTTCAATAAACAGCACTTGTTCTCCCATCACTTCTATGGCGGCGAACCTCCCGTGTCTACCAGGATCACTGCGTACTGCACAGGTCCCAACTTCCTTCGTTCCGCTTGTCCATAACCTGGGCGTCGGCTAAGCTTTTTTACGGGATTAAATCCCAAGGTCAATATATCTGCCAACTGCTGGCTTGTACTTTGTCTTTTGAATCTGCTGACTTACCACGACAGCGCTGCTTGCGCAGCGGACGTTAGCCTGTCATGGCTTGCCGGTAATGCTGAACTGCCTTATAATCCGTCGATCACAAGGCAGATCTCAATGTCTGAGCTTCAGGCACTCAGATCTGCCTGTGACATATTTCTTTGATTCTTACGCTGCAGCTGGGCGGATAATATCTGACGTCATCTTGTGGCCATCGTACGGAGTTCCTGTTGTCAGAATCTTGTAGAAGACTCTCATTGCTTTACAACCGACCGCAATCAGAGACTGCATCTTCTTTAACGGGTTCTCCGCACGCGTTGTGTAGTACGCATGGATTGCCGCAAAATCTCTGTTTCGACTAATCAGTGATATTGCCAGCTGATATACGCACCACCTTAATCTCTTGCGCCCCCGATAGCTGATCCCGCTCTCTCCGTTATGCTTGCCGGAGCTGTCTGCTACGATCGCAAGTCCAGCCAGCTTCTGAAGAGCCTTGGCATCCTTGATTCTGCTGATATCTCCGACCTCAGCCACAAACGTCAGTACCGAGATCGTCCCAACACCGGAAATATTGAGCAGTTCTCTGGTGTTTGGGATCTGCCACAGCAGATCAGTTACTTCTTCCATGATTCGATCCACTCTTGATTCGTACGTCTCCAGATCATTCAGAAGATCCATCAATTCCATCCTTGCGGATTTTGAGGCTTCTTTCCTGCCAATACTGTTCTTCGCTGCTTCGTACAATTTCTCTGCTCTTCGTCTGCCTGTCCCCCGGACTTTGTTATCGCTCCACACCTTCAGGATGCCGTCAATCCCTGCTGCCACAATATCCTGCGGAAGCGGATATTTCTTCAGAATCATCGTTCCTGTCACATTGTAGACGTTGCCATACACATCAAGGTATTCCGGAAAGTAGATGGAAAACCATCTGGCAACTCTGTTTTTGGTTCTTGTCAGTTCTTCTACTGCACGGATCCTCTGATTCGAAAGTTCCCTGATTTCCGCATAAACTCCTTCAGGAATATAGGGAAGACAATAACGTCCGTCACTTGCCAGCCCCGCTATTACCTTCGGATCTTTGCGGTCATTCTTAGAAGGATCGTTATCATCCAGTTCCTTTGACTTTTTGACTGCAGCCGGATTAACCTGCGCAAGAATCATTCCGCTGTCCTTGATGTACGTCCCCAAATTCATCCAGTAATGACCCGTCGGCTCCAGCGCAACGATGATGAATTTCATTCCATTCCTTTTTGCCAGATCCTCTGCCCAGGCTTTGAACGCCTCAAAGCCATCTTTAGTGTTGGTAAACTTGAACGGCTTGCTGGAAAGTTCAATTTTCCGGTTGGTGAACGCTCTTGCATAATGATTCTCGCTGCCTACGTCTACACCGATCACCATCATGTCATCCGTTATGAATGCGATTTTAGAATTCTGATCCCTAAGTTCTTCCGTACCAACTTTTGTATTTGCGGATTTATTCTGCTTTTCTGTGTTATTCTTCATATGTACCTCCGTCAATTGTTTCAGCTAACCGTCAGTCAGCAGATTCAATTGTACCCGAGGTACTTTCTTTTTCTTTACTTTACTCAGCCTCCGTGCCTGTGATTGGCAGCTTCCTGTCACACTTAAATGTTACAGGAAGCTTTATTGATGCCGGAAGCGCAAATGGCGTTGATGGAGCCGCGCCGATAGCCGTTATGTCCAAACTCTTCGATGCCGGCATTCAGAATGCGTTCACGTGTCCGTAGCGTTTTATCTTCCTTTCGCATTAGCTCCTCCTTTTTAGCCATGAATCATTCTGTGGTTATTGACCGAAAAGTCAACAACATTGAACAGACGTTCTTACTGTTTTGTCGATCAACTGCGTGACTTTTAACAATGGGCCGCGATCAAAACAACATGAAAACGTTATGCAGATTCAAAACGACTGGAAGTCACTTCCGGAGAAAGCGATTGGTACAGCGGATGTGATCATCGCAGTATTCGTGGTCGTGATTATTGTGCGTAAGAATTGATAGCTAAAATGAATGCAATATGGTATAAAAACAAATATAAGGGTGGAACGAAAGAAATGAAGCATAACTTGAAACATCAGAACCACGCGGCTGGATTCATTCAGGCCATTTCTGCGGCATTGGTTTTCTTTCTGATGTTCTCAGCTACGGGGCTGCCCGTAATGGCTGAGGGCGAAGATGCCGCCAATGGTACGGGTGAAACCACGACGACCGAAACCTCTGGTCAAGCGACCACGGAAGAGAATTCTACGGGCAATACGCCGGTAGAGAAATCGGAGGTGTTACAATCCGAGGCTGGCGTAAATCCTGTATTGAAGACGGACGAATCTGCAGAGAATAATGCGCCGGAAGGTGATGCTGCAAATGTTTTGGCAGCGATGGATGACTCTGAGATTATACCTGAAACGCCGGAGAATCCCGAAGCGGTTCCAACGGATTTTGTATCTTCTGATCCGGCAACGTGGGATCATTCAAAATCAATTACGGCAACCAATCTTGATTCAAATTATGAATCTGAGATTACACTTTCACTTCCATCTGCAGAAGAGCAGTTAACGACGGAAGTGTGTTTTGTGCTGGATAAATCAAGCTTTTCCGATACGAAGGACAAAGCAATGAAGCTGCTTGGCGAGTTGAAGACAGCTGCCGAAAATACTGGCGCAAAGGTGCAGGTTGATATTGTTGAATTCAATCGTACCGGTCACGATCACGGTTCCTATGATCTGGCTACTCAATATGAGGCGATTGAAGGAGCGTTTGCCAAGCAGAATAGCGGTGGCACGAATATGGAAGCCGGTCTTCTGGTGGCACAGGAAGTGCTTTCCCGCAGAAGCGATATTCCTGACAACCGCAAATATATGATTCTTGTGTCCGATGGTGATACGTATCTTCATTGTAAGAATGGTGACTATCATACGTCATATTCCCGCTCGTACATTTCTTTTGATCAGGCGAGCGGTACAGCATATGGTGGTTTTTATGATGAGAGCTGGTATTATCCGAGCGCTCCGTATGAAGGAAATGTTGGTCGACCCAGCAGTAATAGCCAGGAAGCCTGGGATGCATATCTGAAGGATGTGGCCGCCAGAAATACCGAAAGCAACGGTGACGCTTATGATTTTGTCTGGAAGTACTACGACGATGTCTGGGAGAAAATGACAGCTGAACAGGTTGTTGCTGACGGATTTAAAACCATGCCTGCAGGGAAAAGAACTGCAAGCAATATAGATATTGCCTTTTTGCAGGCGGCGAATGTATATCATACGCTGGCGGCGAAGTATCACTGCTATTCAATTGCTGTACAGAGTTTGAACCAGAAGGATGGTGGTCATCCTGCATTCATGAAATACCTGAATGGCAATGCTGAAACGACTTTTGAAGGTATCAAGAATGAGATTCTTTATCTGCTTGATGCCGGAAGCACGGTTGAGGACTACATGGGGTATGTCGAAAACGATTACAACTTTGATCTCGCTGCGCCGGAAAAGATGACGATTACCGTTGATGACACTGAGAATGGCGGAACAGTTACATATCCGGCAAAGAAGATTTCAGAGAACCAGTTTGGCTTTGGCGAGAACGGACAGGGAAATTACAGTTACGTCGTAACATATGTTCCGGGCGATAAGAAAGCACAGGAACATTTCACCTGGACAATCAATTGTCCGGTAACAAATTTCCAGCATGTCAGCCTGAAGTACAAAGTGAAACTGATGGATCCGAAGACCGGTGCCGGGACATATGGTGAATATGATGCGGATGGTTCTTTGAAAAAAACCGGCCTTTATATCAGTAATCAAACGGTATTGAAGCCGATGAACTCAAATCAGAAGCCCGGCGTTGAGGAAAAATTCCAGAAACCGACAGTTTCGTATACCGTGAAAGCTGCCTCAACACCTGCAGCACCTGCGCCTGCAGGCAGCTATGATGACGGCGGCCCGTTCACAAAGAATGCATGTGGAAATGTATACGATCGCTGGGGCAATCTGATCTGGGCAAGCCCGGCATGCCGCGTATTCTCTAAGAAAGTTCCGGGTACCGGCGCCGGTTATTGATCCGTTTCATCCGGTTGTAGGAATGGAATCAGAAAAGAGACCGTTAGCCTGATGGTAAACGGTCTTTTTAATGCGCTGTTTATTTGGAAGTGCTGTTCATTAATAGTGGAAGTACATGTGTCTGCAGGTAGTTACCGACCCCATTGTGATACACGTCAAATTCAGTAACGTCATCCGCTGCTTCTTTTACTGACTCGATGGCATTGGCAACAGCGACGGACCATCCGGCTTCCTGCAACATCGGCATATCATTTTCAGAGTCTCCGAAGGCGATTACCTGATCCAGGGGAATATGGTGGGCATCGTAATATGCTTTTAAGCCAGTTCCTTTGTTAACAAGAGGTGATTGAAACTCCAGATTCTCCGGCGTCGTCATGAAGCAGCAGATCCCTTCGTCTGTTATGTGGGCGTTGGCATAGGCTTCCATTTGAGCGATGATTTGCGGATCCGCCTGCCGGTAGAGAACTTTTGCCGTAGGGTCTTTCCAAAGCTCCTCCAGCCGCTTTGCCTCAACAACCTTTGTATGATGCTTCGCGGCGCGGGCAACCATAACTTCATCCGGATGATAGGTCAGTTCATAGCCCTGGCAATAGATCATCGGCGAATCGGAAAATGTCTCCATCCCCGTGACGATCTTTTGAATCTGCTGCGGCGTCAGTGGATGGTAACGTTTCGTCTCGCCGGTGGAATGATCATACACTTCACCACCGTTGAGGCCGATGATGGCATCGAACTGAAACGGAAGCTCCCATTCTGTATGATGATCCATCAACTCCTGCCACAATGGTCTTCCGCTGGCAATTGCTAAGCGGACACCGCGCTCATGAAGCTCCATGAAGGCATGTTTCAGACCGGGAGAAATGGTATGGATGTTTTCGCCGTTGATAAAAAGCTCCGGGCGGATCCCCCGCAGCGTATTGTCCACATCTGCAATCATGAGACTTACCTGTTGTTTGTTCATGTTTTCTGTTTCCTTTACTGTTTTGTGATGGCGCTGATGTCTTTGATTCCATTCATCCATGTTAGCCGATAGCTGCCATCTTCATAAACAAAATCCGCGACATAGCCATTAACGATGGGATTTCCTTTATAATCCTGCGGCAGAGAAATTCTGCGGATCAGATCGTCTTTTGAGATATGGAACAACTCTTCACACATCTGCAGAAAGTAGGCGCCATGCGACACAATCAGAACATGTTCCTGATCGTTGCTGGCGGCCAGGATCTGTTCAAATGTATGACGAATCCGGCGGCGTATTTCTTCTTTGCTTTCACCGCCGACGTCGCTATAGTCCTGGGTTTGCCGATGCAGAAGCAGCTCCTGCTGGATGAGACTGGTTTTTTCGCCTTCCCATCTGCCGAAGGAGACTTCTTTCAGCCCCTTGGTTGTTACCAGGGGAACAGTGCGGCCGCTTAGAATGATGTTTGCCGTATCGATGCACCGCTCGCTCGTAGAGCTGAATGCGCGATTTAAAGGGATGGGAAGCAATTGCTGCCGCGCCTCTAAGGCCTGCTGTATTCCGCGCTGCGTCAAGGGGCTGTCGCACCAGCCCTGCATACGTTCCAGCTGATTGAACAGTGTCTCGCCATGGCGAACATAGTGAAAGGTGATTTTCATCAGGTTAGGTCCTCTGCGTTACTTGCAATAACTTTCTTATACCAGTAGAAACTGTCTTTGCGGATGCGGGCACAGTTTTTCGGATCGTCATCGGTACGATCCACATAAATGAGACCATAGCGCTTCTTCACGCCATTGGAAGTCGAAAGAAGATCGATTGCTGACCATGGGTTGTAGGAGATCACTTCCACGCCCTTATCAATTGCACGCTTCATTGCCCGGATATGTTCCCTTAAGTAGTCGATGCGGTAGGAATCGTGAATTTTCCCGTCTTCCGTCAGTGTGTCATAAGCCCCGAGGCCGTTTTCTGTAATCATCAACGGCTTGTTATAGCGGTTATAAAGATCTCTGAGCATATATTCCATGCCCGTGGGATCGATGGCCCAGTCCCAGTCGGTCGTATCAAGATTCGGATTCTTGCACATCTGGTAAAAACCGGGATGCGTTTCAAATCCGGAGATGTCACCTTTTTTACCGCTCCGGTTTACTCCGGACCACTGGATCTGGATTTTACCATCCGCGGGGCAGGCTTTGGCGCATTCACTTGCATAATAGTTCAGGGCAAGAAAATCCGATGTCCCGGATGCGATCAGATCCATATCGCCATTCTCGATAACCGGGGCAAGTCCGTGCTCTTTCAGATAGGTATCCGCCGCTTTGTTATAAATCCCCTTGAAGTAGATGTCCGTATAATAGTCATTTCTTAATGCCTGTGCATTCTGCATGGCCATACAGTCTTCAGGCCTGCTTGTTAAGGGATAGATGCAGGAATAGCCAAGGGCAGCACCCACAATGCCATCCGGCACATACGTATGAACAAGATTGCAGGCAATGGCATGGCAGAGATTCATGTAGTGATTGATCTGATAGCGCAGCTGGTTATGGTTCCCGTCGAGCAGCGCTTCGGGAATATAACACTTTTGTGTCCAGTACTGGACGATGATGGACTGCTCATTGATCGTGGTCCAGATGCGTACCTCTTTTCCATATTCCTTTACCAGAAATTCTGCGTACTTTGCAAAGTCATCCACGATCTGCCGGCTCAGCCAGCCGCCGTATTTTTCCACCAGTGCCCAGGGACAGTCGTAGTGATACATGGTAACAATCGGCTCAATTCCTGCCGCTTTCAGTTCATGAATGAGGTTGTGATAATACTGCACTCCTTTGGGGTTCGGTTCACCGTTACCATCAGGGAAGATACGCGCCCAGGCAATGGAAAAGCGATAGGACGAAAAGCCGCATTCTTTCATGAGGGCAACGTCTTCTTTGTAATGATGGTATTCGTCACTGGCAACATCTGCCGTTGCAAAGCCATATTTCTGAAAACTATCTTTATTGATAATATCTTGCTGAGATGCTTTCTTTCCATCTTCGTAGGCTGCTCCTTCCACCTGATAAGCGGAAGTGGAGGCGCCCCAAAGAAATCCTTTTGGGAACATTGTTACTCTCCTTTATGTTTCATTATTTCAGAAGTGCAAAGAAAGAGCAGCCGTGTAACTGCTCCTTCTTTGCAAATCAATATGGATTGGGATGGATTGTTGGTTTATTTTGCAAGTTCGCGCTTGCCCAGAATATACGTGGACGCAAAGGCGACGCCGACCGCAATGAGCATCACAATGATCATGCCGATCATGTTGGTCATGGTTCCATCAGGATTGATATAGGCAGGAATCGAGATGAAGCCGGGCGTCGAAATAACATACTGCGTAAAGCCGAAGGCACCTGCAATCGCGCCGCCGACACCGCCGCCGATCATGGCTCCAATGAGCGGGAATTTCTTGGTAAACAGGACACCGTAGACACCCGGCTCCGTAATACCGCAGAGAGCCGTGATGCCGGCGCCGATCGCAACCGACTTGTCTTCTGCCTTCTTTTCAATCAGGGCAGCCGCAAGGCAGGCGCCGCCAACAGCTACGTTCGCCGGAGCCATGCCGGTGCAGATCAGCGGATCCGAATTTACTTCTGCAAGCAGCTCGAAGACGATCGGATAGGTAGCATTGTTCATGCCGAAGAATACAAGCCATGGTGTGAAGGCACCAATGATCGCAACGGCAAGAGCAGGAACGGCGCGGTAGATTGCAAGGACACCATTGGCGAGCCATGTGCCGACTGTGTTGCCGATCGGGCCGAGAACAATGAGCGTAACCGGAACCGTAATCAGCATCGTAACCAGCGGGACAAAGATTGTCCGCAGATAGACGGGCATCACCTTCTGCAGCCAGCGATAAACCAGGCTCATGAACAGGACGCCAAGGATGATCGGGAAGACGGTGG
>Ga0256404_1007788_pt1 | contig 16651 bp, 12 predicted proteins | sample RumenRJG_01DNA_FD_185990 | JGI IMG/M metagenome (GOLD analysis project Ga0256404, IMG submission 185990) | Bovine rumen microbial communities from Lethbridge, Alberta, Canada - RJG_01 | ecosystem: Host-associated > Mammals > Digestive system > Stomach > Rumen | place: Canada: Alberta | collected...
TCACACAATACAAAATAGAGCGGAGAACGCCGTAAAATCAGGCATTCTCCGCTCTGTGTCAATGGTAATGATGTTATTCAGATTTGGGTTTCACCCCTGTGAATAGTAACAACGATTTCTCAATTTTGTCTAAATTATCCCGTCCCTCTGCATGCACAGAAGGTCATTGTCTCTTTTTGTCTCTCAGCTGTCCTTTCGAAAGGCGACGGCAAGGATCCCCTCTTTTCCCGGGAGAAGGACCGGGGTCTGCCCCGCTGCGTCCTTCCGGACGGTCTGTTCTGTCATCTCCCAGGTGTCGATCACGCGGATCTCGTAGGTGCCTCCCTCCGGGAGGAAGAAGGTCGTGATGCAGGGGCAGTTGTGGGCAAAGTACTGGAGAAAGGCCCTGTCCCCCACATGTCCCGCACAGGGGCGGTTCCCGTCGAGGACCCCCGCAAACTGCTCCTTCGGCAACCTGGCGACCTGCCGCATTTCTCTCCAGCGCAGGATCAAAGGAGGCACCTCTTCCGATGCCCGCCGGGTAGTTAGCGGAGTCCTGGATGAAGGGGCCGCAGCTGCCCTCCATGTGGAAGGCAGCAGGGATGCGGTGGGGGCTCTTCTCCATGATCTTCTTCTGAAGGTCCCTCTGGAACGCTGTGCATTCCTCGGTCGATGTCATCTCCCGCTCAAAGAGCGTGGAGACCTGGCCGATGCCATACTCATACGCCTTTTCATAGGCGGCCTTTGCCTCAGGGTTCTTGTTTGCCATCTCTTCCGGGAAGTCCCACATGTCCCGGGCCTGGGCGATCTTCTCGTCCAGGGACAGCTCCTGCAAAAGGTCCTTCGCCCTCTCCTTCGGCGTGCACGCTGTGTTTTCGTATGCCTTTCCTCTTTCCCTCCTTGCCGCAGGGCGGCAATGCAGCAGAGCGGCATTGCCGTCCTGCTGCCACAATTCGCCTGCTGTTGTTCTTTCCGTCAGTATAGCCTTCCCTCCCCGGGATGCCGAGATGGAATCGGACTTTGGGACCTTTTTTCGCCAGAATTGGGAAAGTGTCCCTGAATTCTCCTCTTCTGTCGGTAAGACTGCCATGAACAGCGGGGATGATTTTGGGATGATCCCGATCTGATTTCGATTTGCCGCAGGATATGGCTGCTAATATCATTACATGTGTCATTTATTTCGGGAATATGTGAAGCAATTAGCAAGATTTGTCTATTTTTCATTCTTCTCTGACAGGTATTTTCTTTCGGGACGGCGTATTCTTCAGAGCGTAAAGAACAGAGACAGACACAAGGATCTGCCCCCGATCGGGTGGCGGAAAGGAGAATAGAATGAACAAGGTCAGTGCATTTTTCAAGGATTGCTGGAGCGATTACGTTGATTTCATGGGAAAGTACGGCGAGTACGTAAACCGCTTCTGATCTTTCCCGGATTGTCCTGCCAGAGCGGCTGAAAATACAGATAATAACAGGGAGAACGGGTTCCCGGACAGCATTCTGTCCGGGAACCTTTTGTTGTCAGCTCATGGATTTGGACCGCTTTTCTCCTCTCCTGCCGCATCTCCCCGGAATCTCTGCTACAATGCCATCAGGCATAAATCCACCCAAAACCGGCAATGACAGTCCGGAATCAGGTAACACAACATTTTTCAGAAATAAATTTCACGATTTGATATTTGCCGATCGGCAATTTCCAGATTGTGGATTTACTGTTCACGAAACACTGTCACTGTTGTGGTCTCTGACATTCCAGCATAGACAATACCCGTTTTGGCGGAAATTTAAGTCAGGAGAGGTCGCGCAGATGAACAGCACAGAACGGGCCGTCGAAGCGGCGAAAAAGCGGATCTTTCAGGATCTCAAGGATCAGATCTACATCGAAGAGGAGGAAAACATCCACCCAAAGGCCACCCGCAGGGCCAGGGAGAAGGCGCTCCTCCACTATATCCAGTCCGGGGACGTGGCAAAGATCCGCGCCATGACAGAGAACCAGACGGAGCACAACGCTGCCTTTCAGTTCCGGACGCCGGGAGAGGCACCAAAGGGCGCCGCCAGCATGGATGATGCCGGCGGAGAGGCCGTGCAGGTGGGCACCCTCTCCGAGGACCGGCTCCGGCAGGCGATCTATCTTTGCATCAGCGGGATCACGCTCATAACCCGGGCAGCCATTGATGGCGGCGTTCCGGAGCACCTCGCTTTCGCCATCAGCGACTGCTTCATCCGGGAGATCACAACCCAGAAGGACGAGGCTGTCATTGAGAGCCTCATGAGCCTGTGCACGATCACCTTCACCGAGGATGTGTTCCGCTTCCGACACGGCGACTGCTCCTTCATCACGAGGGACTGCTGTGAGTACATCCAGCGCCACCTCCATGATCCGCTCACCGTAAATGACCTCGCAAAGGCCATGCACCGAAGTCCCGGGTATCTCTCCTCTCTCTTTGTGAAGGAGCTCGGGATCCGTCCCACCGCATATATCCGAAAGCAGAAGCTCGAGTACGCCGCCATGCTCCTCGAGAACACAAGGCTCTCTGTCTATCACATCTCGGAGCTTTTGTCCTTTCCCTCTGCCTCCGCCTTTATCCGGTACTTTAAGGAAGAATACGGCTGTACGCCGGCCCTCTGGCGAGACAAAATGGCGGGGAGCGGCGCCCTGCCGGAATAGCCGGAGGCGCACTTCGAATCAGGTGTTGCAGGATTTGGCCATTATTTTTTCAGTTTGCGTCCGTTAAACGCTTTTATTTCGTCTGCGTTCGCAACAATTGGCTTATTTTATCTCTTTCATGGCATGTAATCTTCTCTCGTGTGCAGTATCATCATCATTGTCAGAAGGAACAAGGTGTTCCGGATGACATAGCAAACATACGAAAGGAGAACACAGCGATGACAAAGGTATCCAGGTTTTTCAGAGACTGCTGGTCTGAGTATGTAGACTTCATGGGAAAGTACGGCGAGTACATGCTTCGCCAGTGATTCCGGCGAAGGTTCTGCACATCAGATTACAGCAGGGTCAGCTGAGTGGCTGACTTCCTGAGAGCGCTGCCCCGGGTTCCTCACAGGATCCCGGGGCAGCTTTTTGTTTTCTTTCCTGTCCCTGTTTCCTGATGGTTCTGAAACACCGTTGCATGGAACAGGCAGGAGGTCTTTGCAGGTTTTGGCTTGTTTTTTCGGCCTGTCAACGTATTATTCCCACATATATCATTCTTACCCGCAACTTTTGTCTGCTTTTCCACTGGCGTTGGCAGGACATTCCTCTTTGAAAACGATATCATTCATAATGTCAAGAGAAAAGAGAACACCCCCGCAGGTATATGGGGTTTGGCTCCCCGCATGGGAGCAGAAGGAGGACATAATGAACAAGGTTAGCGCATTTTTCAAGAATTGCTGGAGCAATTACGTTGATTTCATGGGCAAGTACGGTGAGTACACGAACCGCTTCTGAATCAGCCTGACAGAACGATCGCTATGATCCCCGGCACTGCGGTGCCGGGGATTTTTTGCCTCAGGGGCGCGAGCCTGCTTCTGAAGACTGGAATTGCAGCAGGAAGTCCTCTTCTGTTTCTTGCAGGATTTGTCTGCTTATTTTTGTGATATTGATCTGTTTGCCTTGCTTTTCGATTCGGTTTCGCAAGATTTGTCTTATAATCATTCATCAATGGCAGGCAAGTCTTTTCCGGAAGCGGTACCATTCAAAATGTAAGCAGAAAGAACCAACACACAGGGGTCTCACGAAGGAGAGACCAGAAGGAGGATTTCATGAACAAGGTCAGTGCATTTTTCAAGGATTGCTGGAGTGATTACGTTGACTTCATGGGCAAGTACGGTGAGTACGTAAACCGCTTCTGATCCACAGAAAATAAGATAAGAGAACAGCAGGATGCCGTCCGGAGCTCTGAGAGTTCCGGGCGGCATCTTTTTTGTTTCCCAATGGTCCCATGATCCCTGATGGAGTGATGCAGACCAGTTCGCAGGAAGCATAAGCGGCATTTATCATCTGCATTCCGGGCATATTTCTGCTTTGCCTCTCGAAAATCCTGGCCCTGAAGGCCGCTGAGCTCAGGTATTTTGACGCTCTCTCCGAGGATATTATCGAGTTTGAAGTGCCGAGAATTCCCGCTCGCAATCTTAAAAGATATCCTTTCTATCAGCAGATACTGAAATGAATCTGGATGCCGGCCAGCCCCCTTGCACTTTCTGACGGCATCCTTTTATCGTTCAGTCCCGTAGGTCAAAGAAGTGCTGCTTCATAAGATCCATGGCCTCATCCTTGCACCGCTCCCGGTAGGCTGCGAGTTTCTTCTCCTCTTCCATGTACCGGTCTGAGACGGGCCTGTACTCCGGGAGTTCGCTCATGAAGTGGATTCTCTTTGTGCCCCGCCTGCTGTTCTCGCCTTGCTCCTCGTCTGCAGCCAGCTTTTCCCCGAACAGACCGTACTCCTTCGTAAACGTCTCCAGCGCATTGGTGTACTCTGTCTCCAGTGGATTTTTTCTGCTGCACGTATTCTCCGAGGACTCCTGCCATAGGAAGATCATCCGGTCCAGGATCCTGTCCCACTCCTTGTGGCTGGCATCATTCACCATGAATCCCCCGTCGCTGGTGCAGTTCTCTCCAAGGTATCCGGGAGAGCCATGCCGGTTGTCCTTCAGGTACTGGAGCATGGCGGGAAGCAGCATCTGGAGGTAGGAGTACATGTCCCAGACATCTGCATCGCAGTATCCCCTCGTAACGCGCTGCGCGCTCCAACGGATGCAGCGCAGGGTATGTTTTGCAAGTGCAAGGACTCTGCTCTTCTCTCCAAGTCCGCACATGGCAAAGTCATTGGCGTTCCAGACGCTGATGGTATGCCCCTCTTCCAGAGCCTTCCTGGCAAATCTCCTGAACATGCTGATGATCCTCCCTTTTGATTTCGATGATCCGGGCAGGAGCTTTCCGCTTTTCAGAATCTCTTCATCCTGCTGCCCTTCCTGTGCCTTTATACGACTGACTTCCGCTCCCTGCAATGCTGTCCGTGACAATTTCCTTCATCAGCGTTTTCCATCCTCGCCAGCCGCATCGTACTGGCAGGTGCAGTTCATTGGAGAGCTTTCTCAAACTTCTCTCCATCCTCCAGTGCCGCCTCCAGCCACGCCCGCTTTGCATCCTCGGCGTTTTTCGCAACAGCCTCTGCCGTCTCCCCGGAAGTGATACAGCCAGGAAGGTCCGTGCGGCGGGCAGCTTATCCTCCCTCATCCGGATCCGGAACAAGTTCAGGGGATAGGAAAGACGAAGGGAATGCTCCAGGGGCATTATGCTCATGCTTTTGCCTCTTTTGTCTGCAGCCATTTCAGTACCGCCTGTCCTGTCGCCGCTGCTTTCTTCACCAGGATATCCGGCCATCACGAGGCGGTCCCCGTCCATCCCGAAAAATCTGCTCCGCACGCCAATACCATGTGCGCCTGCCGCCTTTGTTTCCTTATAGCAAAAAGACAGCAGCTGTCTCCAGCCGCTGCCTCTCTGCATGTTGATTACCGTTTATTGTTTATCTATATCTGTTTTTTGCATGTTACTTAAAATAGCAGGCATCTCCAAAAGAGAAAAATCTGTACTTATGCTCCACGGCAACCTTGTACGCATGGAGGACATTCTCCCTGCCTGCAAAGGCAGACACCAGCATGACCAGGGTGGACTCGGGCAGGTGGAAGTTCGTGATCAGGGCATCCATGCACTTGAACCGGTACCCCGGATAGATGAAGATCGAGGTGTTGTCCGCACCAGGGTGGACAATGCCGTTCTCATCCGCAGCGGATTCCACGGTACGGCAGCTCGTCGTGCCGACGCAGATGACCCGCTTTCCGTTCTCATGGGTCCTGTTGATGAGATCTGCCGTCTCCGGGGAGACGTTGTACCACTCCGTGTGCATGTGGTGCTTGGTCACATCGTCTACCTTGACCGGGCGGAAGGTGCCAAGTCCCACATGGAGCGTCACATAGGCGAGGTTCACGCCCTTGTCCTGAATCTTCTGCAGGAGCTCCTTTGTGAAGTGCAGGCCTGCGGTCGGTGCGGCGGCGGAGCCGTCGTACTTCGCATAGACCGTCTGATACATGTTCGGATCCTGAAGCTTGTGGGTGATGTAGGGCGGCAGAGGCATCTCGCCGAGGCGGTCCAGGACCTCCTCAAAGATGCCGTCATAGTGGAACTGCACGAGGCGGTTTCCGTCCTCCACGACCTCCAGGATCTCCGCGGTCAGGGACCCGTCGCCGAAGGTGACCTTTGCCCCGGGGCGAAGCTTCTTTCCGGGCTTTACCAGGGTCTCCCAGACATCGCCCTTTCTGCGCTTTAAGAGCAGGATCTCCACGCTGGCTCCGGTGTCCACCTTGGTGCCAAGGAGCCTTGCCGGAATGACCTTCGTGTTGTTAAGGACCAGGGTCTCTCCGGGCTCTAAGTAGTCGATGATGTCCCGGAAAATCCTGTGCTCCAGCTCTCCGGTCTTTCTGTCGATCACAAGGAGTTTGGAGGCATCCCGGTCCGGGAGCGGATCCTGTGCGATCAGCTCCTTCGGGAGGTCAAAGTAGTAATCCGAGGTCTTGTGCCCGATGGGGACCCCGTCATTCTTCTCCCTGGTCACGCTGTTTTCTGTTTCGTTTTCTGCCATCTCTTCTGTCTTTCTCTGTCTTACTCGTTTCTGAAATCCGCATCCCGAAGGAACGCCTTGTAGCCGCGGAACGCCTCATAGATGTCCGCCTTGCTCGTTGCCTCCCAGGGAGAGTGCATCGAGAGAACCGGCACACCGCTGTCGATGACGTTCATGCCGTAGAGGGCGAGGATGTAGGCGATGGTTCCGCCGCCTCCCACATCGACCTTTCCGAGCTCTGCGGTCTGGGTCAGCACGTTCTCCTTCTCAAAGATCGCGCGAAGGTGTGCAATGTACTCCGCATTGGCATCGTTCGAGCCGCTCTTTCCCCTGGAGCCCGTGAACTTGTTGAACACCATGCCCCTTCCGAGGAAGGCGGTGTTCTTCTCCTCAAAGCAGTCTGCCCAGTGCGGATCATAGGCGGAGGAGACATCCGAGGAGAGCATGCAGCTGTTGGCAAGGCAGCGGCGGAGCGAGAGCTCTGTGTACTGGCCCGCAAGGTTCATGACCTCCGCGAGGGCGTTCTCAAAGAAACGGGAGCGCATGCCGGTTGCACCCACGGACCCGATCTCCTCCTTGTCCACAAGGAGCGTCACACTGGTGCGCTTTACTCCACTGGTCTCGATCTGGGCGCGGAAGGAGGGATAGGCGCAGACCCTGTCATCCTGGCCGTAGCCCAGGATCATGGAGCGGTCAAAACCCGCATCCCTTGCTCTTCCCGCAGGGACCACCTCGAGCTCTGAGGATTGCAAGCAGGGCCTTCTTGACACCCTCCTTCGGGGTCTCCTCGTGATCCTGTGTGGTCTTTCTCTTGCTGTCTGCATTGATGATCACGGGCTTGTTGCCGATGACAAGGTCCATGGCCTCACCTTCGATCACCTTGTCTGCGGTCTTCTTCATCTGGTCCTGGGCCAGGTGGATCAGAAGGTCAGAGACGAAGAACACCGGATCATCCGGATCCTCGCCCACGTTCAGCTGGACGGTCTCCCCGTCCTTCTTCACGATGACGCCGTGGATGGCAAGCGGCATGGTCACGTACTGGTACTTCTTGATGCCGCCGTAGTAGTGGGTGTCCAGATAGCCAAAGCCCGCCTTCTCAAAGAGCGGGTTCTGCTTGATGTCGAGCCTCGGGCTGTCGATGTGGGCACCCAGGATGTTGAGGCCGTTTTCCATCGGCTCTGTGCCGATCTCAAAGAGGACGAGGGACTTGTTCATCCATGCGCAGTAGATCTTATCGCCGGGCTTTAAAGTTCTCTTCTCCTGGATGGCGCGCTCGAGCTCCACATATCCGTGGTCCTCCGCCTCGTTTACGAAGGCATCCACGCACTCCCGCTCCGTCTTGTTGTCGGAGATGAAGTTCCGGTAGTCCTCTGCAAAGCTGCTGCAGGCCTTCTGGGTCTCCAGGTCATATATGTTCCAGGCATTGATGCGTTCCATGTTTGATACTCCTTTTCCTTCCATATTGACACCGGATGACCGGTGCTCTGTGTATTATGCGGGACCTCCTGGGCCTTGTCAAATCCCGCAAAAAGGCCTCCGGGACAGATCCTGTTCCGGAGGTCTTGCGTCTGTCTTCTCAGTTCGACGCCTTTGCCTTGGGCACGTAGTCGTCCTCAAAGGAGGCGATCTTCTCCTTCTGCTCCTTTGCTGCCTTCTTGTCGTTCGAGTAGACCGCAACGGAGAGGAGCTGCTCCGCCTCAAGGTAGGGCGAGTCTGTCTGCAGCAGGTACTCCGTCTGCAGAGCGCCGTAGACATCCTTGTACTCCACCGTCTCCTGCGTCTCCCCGATGCGGTAGCTCTTTGCCGGGAGCTTGTAGCCATCCGGCACAAGGTGTGCACTCACAAGGTCATCATAGTAGTCGGTAAAGCAGCCGTGATCAAGCATCAGCCCTACGGCATTGGGCGTGTAATTGCCCTGCAGTACATCGTAGAGCATCAGCGCTTTCTTGAGCTTGTAGGCGCCGGGATAGCTCTCCTTCTTCGTGTCCGCATAGAGCTGATAGAGCTGGTCAGAAGCCACTGCGCAGTCCTGTTCCTTCTCATCCTGGCCCGGGAGCGTCTTTGTCTGGGGCGCATACTTGGACAGGAGCGGTCCGTACACCGCCTTCCAGGCGACGACGTCCTTCTGCACACTCGTATAATCCGGTGCTGTTTCCTTTGCAGAGGCGCTTACCGGAACGAGGAGACAGCCAAGTCCCAAGAGCAGTGCTGCCGCAGCGCCCCTTATGAACTTTCGAATTTCCTTCAACGTCGGTTACCCGCTTTCTGATGTTGCTTTGGCTTTTGCCGCAGCGATATATGTTACCAGTACCAGTTTACCATCGATCGCTCCGGGCGGAAAGGTTTCCCGCCCGGCTGCGCCGATGAAATCAGCATCTTCTTTTCCGTTTCCGCTTTTGTTTATGATTTTCCTCTTCTCAGACGCGGAGCTCGATGCCAAGGTCCTGCAGGCCGTTCAGGATCTTCTTCATGGCCTTGTCGACCTCCTCCGCAGCGAGCGTGCGCTCCTTGTTGCGGAAGGTCAGCTTGTAGGCCATGGACTTGAAGCCGGGCAGGATCTGGGCACCCTCATAGATGTCGAACAGTCTGCAGCTCTCGAGGATCTTGCCGCCGCGCTGGGCGATGACAGCCTCGATCTCGCCGGCCGTCACCTTCTTGGGCACGACCATCGAGATGTCACGGGTCATGGCAGGGAAGTTCGCAATGCCAGCATAGTGATGGGCAAAGGAGTCAAAGGCATCCAGGGCGGGCAGGTCGATGACCGCCACATAGACCCTGGTGTTCAGGCCGTAGGCCTTTGCCACATCCGGGTGCACCTCGCCGAGGTATCCGATCTGAGTGTTCTCATAGGAGACATCTGCCTGTCTTCCGGGGTGGAGATAGGGTCTTGCACCCTTTGCAAAGACGGCCTTCTCGTGCATGCCGGCGGCATAGAGGAAGTCCTCCACAACGCCCTTCATATCGAAGAAGTCGCCCTCTCCGTAGAAGCCCAGCGTCAGCTGCGGTCTCTCATCGCAGTAGTCCGTGATGGGCAGGGACTTGGGCAGGTAGATCTTTCCAAGGTCAAACAGGCGCACGTTTTCATTCCGGCGCGCATAGTTCGTGCCAAGGCTTGTCAGGATTCCGTTCAGGGTCTGGGTCCGCATGACGGAGAAGTTCTCTCCCAGGGGATTGCGGATCGTGATCTGCTGCCGCTCCTTTGCATCTTTGGGGAAGCGCAGGGTGTCGAGGACTTTCGGGCCCTCGAAGGAGAAGGTCTCCTCCTCGGAGAAGCCGTAGTGCATGGCCACATCCCGGGCGATGTTCTCGAGCTTCATCTCCTTCGTAAGGCCGCCGACGGTTGCAGAACTCTTGGGCAGGGTGCTGGGCACCTTGTCATAGCCCTTGAACCGCGCCACCTCTTCAGAGAGGTCGCACATCTGCTTCAGATCCTGGCGGAAGGAGGGAATCGTCAGCTCGCGCTTGTCGGAGTCATAGACAAGTTCCAGCTTGTCGAAGACCTCCAGCATCTCCTCTTCCGTGTAGCTCGTGCCGAGGTAGGCGTTGATCTTCTCCGGCTCGAACGGGATCACGCGGAGGGCAGGGAGCGTGTCGTGGACATCCACGTAGGTCTTTGCGACCCTGCCGCAGCCAAGCTCCTCCATGAGCTGGCAGGCGCGGTCCATGGCGGCCAGCGCGTTGTAGGGGTCGAGGCCCTTCTCAAAGATTGCGGAGGCATCGGTGCGAAGGCCGATGCGCTTGGAGCTCTTGCGGATGTTTGTGCCGTCGAAGGTAGCCGCCTCAAAGAGGACGGTCTTGACGGAATCGGTGATCATGGAGTCCTCGCCGCCCATGATGCCGGCAAGGCCGATGGCGCGGTCTGCATCGCAGATCATGAGGACATCCCTGTCGAGCTTTCTCTCCTGTCCGTCCAGGGTCGTGAAGGTCTCCCCGTCAGAGGCACGGCGCACGATGATCTTCTTTCCGTGGATCGTGTCGTAGTCATAGGCGTGCATCGGCTGGCCGTACTCCATCATGACGAAGTTCGTGATGTCGACCAGGTTGTTGATGGGGCGGATGCCGAAGTTGGCAAGGCGGCGCTGCATCCATCTGGGAGAAGGTCCCAGCTTGATGTCCGTGCAGACTGCTGCGACATATCTTGTGCAGAGGTCCTTCGCCTCGATGTCCACGGAGACGTAGTCGGAGGTATCCTTCTCGCCCTCGTGCTTTACCGTGACGACAGGGGGAACGAACTTGTCTCCAAAGGTAACCGCTGCCTCCCTTGCGATGCCGAGCATGCTGTAGCAGTCGACACGGTTGGAGGTGATCTCATACTCAAAGTTGGTGTCATGAAGGCCGAGGGCCTCGATCGCATCGGAGCCGAGCTCCAGCTCCCTTGCCTGATCCTCCGGGAAGACATAGATGCCGTTCTCCGGTGCCTCGGGGTACATCTCCCTTGTTGCACCGAGCTCCTCGATGCCGCACATCATGCCGACAGAGGGGAGGCCTCTCATCTTGCCGGCCTTGATCCTGATGCCGTTCTCCGGCATCGGGCCGCCGTCGTGGCCGCCGGCTACCTTCCCGCCGTCCAGGCAGGTGGGGACGACGTCGCCTTCTTTGAGGTTCTGGGCGCTCGTCACGATCTGGATGCAGTTCTCTTTGGCGCCGTCCAGGCCGTCGGTCTCCTTCGTGTAGCCGTTCTCGTCATAGGCCGTTCCGATGTTGACCGTGCAGACCCACAGGTGATCCGCATCCGGGTGATGGGAGATGGCATCCACTCTTCCGACAACGATCTTCTCGCAGTTGCGGTCGAACCTTGTCCAGTTCTCGACCTTGGTCCCGGAGAGCGTCATCCTGTCATAATATTCCTTGTCCGTGCACGCAAGATCCGGCACGTAGTCCTTGATCCATGAAAGGGGTGTATTCATTGTCTTTGATCCTCCGTTCTCTTCCCGTCTCAGAACTGCTTTAAGAACCGAATGTCGTTCTCATACAGCAGTCTCATGTCGTCGATCTCATACTTGAGCAGTGCGATGCGCTCGAGACCGATGCCGAAGGCAAAGCCGGAGTACACATCGGGATCGATATGGCTCATCTCCAGCACGTGCGGATGCACCATGCCGCAGCCGAGGATCTCAATCCAGCCCTCGTTCTTGCAGAACGAGCAGCCCTTGCCGTGGCACTTGAAGCAGGAGATATCCATCTCCGCAGAGGGCTCGGTGAACGGGAAGTGATGCGGGCGGAAGCGGACCTTGGTGTCCTCTCCGAAGATTCCCTTTGCGAACTCCGCAAGGGTGCCCTTTAAGTCTGCAAAGGTGATTCCCTTGTCGACGACAAGGCCCTCCACCTGGTGGAACACCGGACTGTGGGTCGCATCCACCTCATCAGCACGATAGACTCTTCCGGGAGCGATCATGCGGATCGGGATTCTGCCCCGCTCCATCTCGTGGATCTGGACACCGGATGTCTGGGTTCGCAGCAGCATGTCGGTGCCGAGGTAGAACGTATCCTGCTCATCCTTTGCGGGGTGATTGGCGGGGATGTTCAGGGCCTCGAAGTTGTAGTAGTCCTTCTCGACCTCGGGGCCGTCGACGACCTCATAGCCCATGCCGATGAAGATGTCCTCGATCTCGCGCAGGGCGACCTGGTTCGGATGAAGATGCCCCTTCTCGATCTTCTTTGCAGGGAGCGTCACATCGATCTCCTCTGCGCCAAGGCGTGCCTCCTGGAGTTTTGCCAGGATCTCTTCCTGTCTTCCAGTGAGAGCTGTCTCGATCTCCGTCCGCATCTCGTTGACCATCTGACCGACCTTCGGGCGATCCTCCTTCGAGACGTCCTTCATGCCCTTCAGGATGGCCGTGATTTGGCCCTTCTTGCCGAGCAGAGCAACGCGAAGGTCATTGATCTCTTCCGGGGTTGTCACCTCTTCGAGTTTCTTCTTTGCCTCCTGCCGGATCCGTTCCAGATCTTCCTGTATCATTGATAAAACCTCCTGGTTGTGATTTCGGTACCTTTTCCAAGGCAGACTGCCGCCAGACAACGGCAGAATTGCACAGAGGACATTTTAACAGAAAAGAGGGATTTGTGAATAGGCCAAGTGGCAGGGGACCGAAGGAGCAAAAGCAGAATAAGCGCCATCTTGTTTCTGTTCCGCAGAATTCGTATCCTGATTTTTTATTCCCGCAGAAGCCATTCCCATGCAGAAACACCATCCACTGAAAATCCGCCAGCAGGAAGCTGTGCCTTCTCGCTGTCTGTAATCCCCTTGAGCAGGGTCCTGTCCCACAGAATTCGGTCTTCCAATGGCAAAAAAGAAACGGCAGCACCATCCGGTGCTGCCGCGAACATTCTCACAAACCCGAAATGCCCCCTACCTTTTGACTCCTAGCCTCAGCCAGGTGGGTATCATCGTTTCCCCGCTCTGCCTTCCCCTGACCCTGGTATAGAGTCCAGCGTATAGCTGGTACCGGAGGCGTGACATATGCGGAGAACCTGCCTGATTCCCGTTTAAAGTATTTGTAGGTTCAAAATAATAGGGTGATTGCATCCCAGGCACCATTATCTTAGCAAACCCGTACAGAGATAGCAAGATTTTTCAACCTTCCGGCCGAGTTATGATGTTTTGTAAAGTTTTCGCTTTCCTCCGGCTGTCAAATCCACTCCTCTTTCCTCTCTCTGCAGGCTTCGCAGCCCTCATGCAAAGAAGCCGGGGATCTCTCCCCGGCTCCCTCCTACTGCGCTCTGCACAGTAGGATTTCTGTTCTGCGCTTCCATCAGAGCGGTGCGCACTCGTTCTTGAGCCAGGCAAGCTCTTCCTCGTTCATGAACGGTCCGATCTTCTCGAGGACCTGGGCATGGTAGGTGTTGATGAGCTCTCTCACCTTCGGGGTGAGGACGCTGACATCCAGAAGATCCCGGTCAAGAGGCGCAAAGGTCAGCGGCGTAAAGCCGTAGAAGGTACCGTCTGTCGTGGTGCCCCTGTCGACGCAAAGGAGGATGTTCTCGATGCGGATGCCGTACTCTCCAGCCTTGTAGACGCCGGGCTCATCGGAGATGGTCATGCCGGGTGCAAAGGGCGTCAGGTCCGCCGCATCCCTCTGGTGGTAGCGGATGGACTGGGGTCCCTCGTGGACGTTCAGGATGTTGCCGACGCCGTGGCCCGTGCCGCACTTGTAATCCATGAGGTTTCTCCACATGGGCTCTCTTGCGCAGATGTCCAGGGTCATGCCGCAGGAGCCCTTCAGGAAGACCACATCCTGCAGCTGGAAGTTGCTGTTTGCCGTCAGCGAGTAGCTCCTTCTCATGTCCTGCGTGACAGGACCAAGGGACATCGTCCTCGTGACATCGGTGGTGCCGCGCAGGTAGTGTCCGCCGGAGTCCACAAGGAGCATCCCCTCGGGCTTTAACTCGGCGCCGCCGTCTTCGCCCGGCTCATAGTGCATCATGGCAGCATTGGAGCCGTAGGCAGAGATCGTGCCGAAGGAGAGCTCGATGTAGTCCCTGACCTTTGCGCGCAGATGGTCGAGGTAGGCAGCGGCAGACCCCTCTGTCATCGGGATCTTTCCGACGTTCTTCTTGAGCCAGTAGATGAACTTGGTCAGGACTGCGGAGTCCTCGATGTAGATGTCCTTAAAGTTCCGGATCTCCGTCTCGTTCCGGATGGCCTTCATGTAGTCGAGCGGGGAGTTCATCTCGACGACGCAGTCCTCTGCGCGCTTTCCGGCTGCCTCCAGGCTGTCCCGGATCGTCTGATAGACCTGGCAGCTCAGGAAGTTGGGATCATAGAGGATGTTGCCCTTAAACTCGAAGGTCTTCAGGAAGTCAAAGAAGTCCTGGTAGCGGCCGACAGACAGGTGGATCTTATCCGCATAGGCGCGGAACTCGTCTGTGATCTCGCTGTCCTGGACGAACAGGTACTGGGCGTCCTCGGTGACAAGCGCATAGGAGAGCGCAACCGGGTTTGCCTCCACGTCGCCGCCGCGGATGTTGAAGAGCCACATGATCTCATCGAGCTTGGAAGAGACGTAGCAGGAGGCATCCTGCTCCTTCATGACCTTGCGCAGGCGGGCGAGCTTGCTCTCTGCGGACTCCCCGGCATACTTTTCATCGAGAATCCAGATGGGGTTCGAGGGAAGCTCCGGGCGGTCCTTCCACACAAGGCCCGGAAGATCATAGGCGGTGTTCATCTTAATGCCGCGCTGGCCAAGGACCTTTGCAAGGTGTGCCCCCTCTGCCTTTGTGATGCAGCGGCCATCACAGCCGAAGGTCTGTCCGGCCCTCAGGTGGTCCTTCAGGAACTGCTCCCTTGTGGGAACGCCGGGCTCTCCTATGCGCTCCAGGGTGATGCCGCTTCCCTCGATCTCCTTTGCCGCCTGGATGAAGTACCTGCCGTCTGCCCAGAGGTCTGCCCGATCCTGCATGACGATCAGGATGCCTGCGGATCCCGTAAAGCCGGAGAAGTACTCCCTTGCCTTGAAGCAGGGAGCCACGTACTCACTGCAGTGAAAGTCTGCGGTCGGGATCATGTAGGCATCGATTCCGACCTTTTTCATCTCCTCCCGGAGGGCGGCAAGCCTTCCGACATGGATATTTTCTGCCGCATGGATGTCTTTTGCCATGTTATGGATGTCTTCTGCCATGTTATGGATGTCTTCTGCCATGTTATGGATGTCTTCTGCCATGTTGTTGTACCTTCTTTCTGTGTGCTGTGTGAACGATGCTGAAAAGAGAAAAGCCTGCCATGGCGGCAGGCTTTTTGGCTGTTTTTGCGGATTTTCCTGCCTGCAGAGTGTTTCTGCTGCTGTATCTCCTGCTGCATGTCAATCCCTGCGTGCAGGAAACGTCTTATGTCCGGTCTGCGATCGCAACGTACTCCCGCTCCGGTGCAATGGCGCGGTAGGCGGGGCGGATGATCTTGCCGTTGTTGGCAAGCTCCTCCATCCGGTGTGCGGACCAGCCGACGATTCTCGCCATCGCAAAGAGCGGGGTGAAGAGCTCCATCGGAAGCCCCAGCATCGAGTACACGAAGCCGGAGTAGAAGTCCACGTTGACGCAGACGCCCTTGTACATCTTCCGCTCCTTCGCGATAACCTCCGGGGCAAGGCGTGCCACCAGGGCATAGAGGTTGTACTCGTCGTGCAGGCCCTTGGCGCTCGAGAGCTTCTCGACAAAGCCCTTGAAGATCTCGGCTCTGGGATCGGATTTGGAGTACACCGCATGGCCGACGCCGTAAATGAGGCCGGCGTGGTCAAAGGCAGCGCCGTGGAGGAGCTTCACCAGGTACTCCCGGACCTCATCCTCATCGGTCCAGTCGTGGAGCTCCTTCTTCATGCACTCAAACATGCGGACGACCTTGATGTTGGCGCCGCCGTGCCGGGGTCCCTTCAGGGACCCGAGCGCTGCCGCAACCACGGAGTAGGTGTCCGTCATGGTGGAGGTCACCACATGGGTTGTGAAGGCGGAGTTGTTGCCGCCGCCGTGGTCCATGTGCAGCACGAGGGCGATGTCGAGGATCCTCGCCTCGAGCTCTGTGTACTGCATGTCGGGCCGCAGGATGTGCAGGATGTTCTCCGCAAGGGAGCCGTGGTCCAAAGGGTTGTGGATCACCAGGCTCTGTCCCTTCTCATAGTGGTTGTAGGCCTGATAGCCGTAAATCGACAGCATCGGGAACAGGGAGATCAGCTGCATGCTCTGGCGGAGCACATTGGGGAGGGACGTGTCATCTGCCCGGTCGTCATAGGAGTACAGGGTCAGGACGGAGCGCGCCAGCGTGTTCATCATGTCGGAGCTCGGCGCCTTCATGATGATGTCCCGCACAAAGCTGGTGGGGAGGGAGCGGTAGAAAATCAGCTGGTCACAGAAGGCCTTCAGCTGCTCCTGATCCGGGAGCTCTCCGAAGAGGAGAAGGTATGCGGTCTCCTCAAAGCCATAGCGGTTCTCGGAGGAAAAGCCATGGATCAGGTCCTCAATCTCATAACCGCGGTAGTAGAGGTGGCCGTAGTCCGGGACCTCCTCTCCATCCACGATCTTCTTTGCGCGGACCTCTGACACGTTTGTCAGGCCAGCCAGAACACCCTTTCCAT
>Ga0256404_1007789_pt1 | contig 16648 bp, 11 predicted proteins | sample RumenRJG_01DNA_FD_185990 | JGI IMG/M metagenome (GOLD analysis project Ga0256404, IMG submission 185990) | Bovine rumen microbial communities from Lethbridge, Alberta, Canada - RJG_01 | ecosystem: Host-associated > Mammals > Digestive system > Stomach > Rumen | place: Canada: Alberta | collected...
TGTAACATCTTTCAGTTTTTCAAGCAGATTTGGCAGATTCGTCTCTGATACAATACCAAAGTACGGGACATCCTCTTTGTCGTCTTTCCTGATTTTTTCGCTTATCAAAAGCGTCATTTCCCTGTTTTCAGGATCATCTTTGATGATGTAGAGTCCCGGTTCGAAAATACCCGTTGATTCAGTATTGTCCATAAAAATATACAGGCGCTCCTTGTATATCACGCAGGATAACGCCCAGCCTCCTTCCCGATTCGCAAAAACTTTTTACGCTGTTTACGATGATGACGACGAGCCAGAACTCGTTTTTTCGTCTTTGATACCGACAACCTCCTGGTCGATATATCCTGACGGTGACCAGTTTTTCAGGTCTTCGACATCAATACCTTTGATATCCTCGCCAATTACAATAATATTCTGTGTTATTTGACGAAAGTCATTTTCCAGGTATGTTCTGCCAGCCATCGCTTCCTTTTCATACGTTTCATCATTCTTAATAATCGCGTCGGAAACATTAAGGCAGTAGTCGCTAAGTGTCCCTGTTACCCATGTTTTCATAGAATCCAAGACTTGCGCATAGTCTGTCGAAACATACGCGGCATCAATTGATACACCCAGTTTCTGCACGCCACCCTGTTGGAGTTTTGTATATTCCATTGCTATGACGCTGAGCTTTTCCTGCTCTGACGCCACTCTATAATCAAGCTTAAGTACCTGCTCGTATAAAGCGCGCATCCTCAGGTAAAGACTGAGGACAGTGTTGTAATAGTATCGCGATTCCAGATCATCTACTGAATATTCGACTGGTACTACCTTCCCGCTTCCCTTTTCGTCATATTCAAATGTTGTTGTAGCCGTTCCATATATCAGGAAAACAAAATATATAGCGGCAGCAGAAGCGACTGACATTCCTATTTTTTTTCTTCGTCTGCGTTTTGCTGCTTTCCGCTTCTCTTCATCCTCATCTTCTGCCATCTCGTTTTGGAAGAGAAATGCCTCCTCCTGTTCTTTCGTCCAGTGGAGCTCACTTCCAGTGATTCCGCTGCTGTTTTTTCTGTCATCTCCACTGTTTTTCTTTTCCGCTTCTTCTGGTGGCAGCGTCCACGGACTATTTAACGGCTGCGGGCCATGCGATGACTGCGGGTCATGCGATGACTGCGGGTCGTGCGACGACTGCGGGTCGTGCGACGACTGCGGGTCGTGCGACGACTGGGAAGCGCGCGCTTCCTGAAGCGAATGCTCTTTTTCCGGTCTTTGAGTTTCAGGAGATTTGCGGTGGCTTTCAAAATTTTCCTCATCTTCATCAATAAGATTTCTAAGATCCACAGCTATCCCTCCCCTTTTTACTCTTCATCTCCTGAAAAACCTGAAATATCCGATTCATCTGATTCCAGGTCATCAGGCGCAGCGTCGGGATTGTCTGGGTCAATATAGTTGTTCAGGTACTCGACTTCGTAAGGCACAATTTCCATTGTTCCATACTTATCCAGATATTTTCCCTCTGTGCCGCAGAAATCACACTTCAGCGTGCGCCAGAACCCCTTTCTCTCATGAAGAGAGCCATCTATATATACCAGCGTTCCCTTTTTCAGATGAGCGTGGTCTGATTCCGCAACCTTGCCGAGCGATCTTACCCAGGGGTAGTCAGTCCTGACTTCCTCCGGGTCTTCAAGAATATGTATGTTCCTGTCTATCGCGATGTTATATGTGCAAATAGGGATACCTCCGGACGTCACATAGAATTCAGGATCCGCAACAACATTTCCCATGATTTTTATACGGTTACTCATCTCGTCCATACGCTGGACCATGTGAAGTCCCTGGACTCTCGATATCTGCGTTCCGTCCGGAAGCCCAAGCGAGTACGGTGTGCTTGTCACCATATAGCTCAAAGCATCTACAAATGAATCATTCCCAGGTTTCCTTATAAGCTCCCCGCACTCCCTGCATTTCCAAACCTTTACTTTTGGCGGCGTACAGTACACGCCATATACATACATCATGTCGTTAATCCCAAAGTCCATATCTCCAGACAAAAGCTCCTGGATCTGCTCCTTTTTTCTCAGTTTCACTGGGACTACGTCAAGTTTGTTTGCTCCGTTGATAATGCCAAATCCCGCATTCCGGCGTCTGATAACCATGAGCATAATCGTAATGCATTCCCTCTCCGGGATAACCTGTAAAACCTGTCCATAAAGACTTACTTTATTTTCTACTGCCATCTCTTCCCCGCCTCCTTACTGGTAAGACGGGTTTGACAACGCTGTCAGCGCGCTTGACGCTGACTTCATCTGGTCACTACTCGCCTCAATTTTACTGTTATCTTTCTCTTTTACCCCCTGCCTGTAATTGTTTAACGCCTCAATTGCGAGACCTATATTTTTAAGAAGCGACTTTCTGTCGTCCTCAAGTGTTTTTGATGCCGGGATAACATCGACGTTGTCCCGTATACCTTCCATGCCGGAGATTGCCGTATCAATGTTATCCATCTCTGAATCATATGGATACGTCCCGTCTTCCACATATCCAGCCTGAACAATCCTTGATGAAAGGATATTTACCGCAGCCGAAACTTCATTTGCAATAAATTGTGAGTATTCCCCTGCCCCCATTGGAACATTCAGTGCATACCCATCCTTTGGATCGGCATTTTTAATGTCAACAGCTCTTCCACTGTCTGTGCAGCCTGTAACAAATACGCCTGAAAGCACGGCAGCTGCCACCGTTAATATAATTTTTCTATCCACAAATAATTGCCCTCCTTATACCACCCGCATCGCTGAAACTGAAAATATAGCGTATCTTCACATATATATTGGGAGATTACATGAGTGGGATTTTGCAGAACCCCTGAAGAAACACATCCTTTATACAATTGCGTACTGAAATACTGCATATACACCTGATACATTCGCACATACATCTACTGACACGCTTCGTCGTTTGATATGCGTATAGTGCGCATTTGAGCATCATCTGACATATGCCCCTCTTTTTGGTACCATGGCACGTATTTTCCCTCGGTTAAAGCCGTAGGCTTTCTCGCCCGCTAAACTCTTTGTAAAAAATATATATTCAGCATCAGGAATGTAATGCCATCTTTGTCAGTTTGCCATATATGCTCCTGATATATGAAAAATATTGCGCTGCCATTTCACCCACTATATGCGCGTAAGAAAAAGGCAGGACCCCCGCCAAGGCAAACGATAGTGAACAGAGATGCGCGTAAAAAGGAAGGAGACAGCGCCAACCCCTTTCAGAGGGGAACATCGCGCGGCGCTAAAATGGTTATGGATTTAAAAGATTACATTCCGGATACACAAATCATCGCAAGACAGAACGTTACAGCAAAAGGAGCATGGCCTGTAGCAATCGACTATGGATATTCAAGCGTGAAGGGATTTTCTCCGAACAAGGCTTTTAAATATCCGAACTGTGCAGCGAAAGTAAAGGACGACACAATGATCGGGGAGCCTAAGAAATCCGATATCACGCTCAGGGATGCAAGCGGCACCTGGGTTGTAGGCGAACAGGCCGCAGCACTGCTTGCGGATAGCGGCTCAATCAATTACGAGGAGGATCTGTTCGGAAGAAACCGCTATTTTTCTCCGGTATTTAAGGCGATTATTGAAGCAGGTATTGCCCTTGGTCTGAAACGTAATGGTGTAGGCGGTCCAGGTGCTGGCACCAGAGTGTCACTTCAGACGGGGCTTCCACCGCGTTTCCGCGAAGCGGACTCGGCTGTGCTCAGAGCTGCGCTCTCCGGTAATTATTCGTTTGATATGCGCGCTGGCTTTACTCCGTATGAACATTATGAGTTCACTATCAGGCCGGAAGATATCTCAATCATGGACCAGCCCATGGGCTCTCTTATCTCGTGCGTGACAGGTACTGATGGAAATACTGTACGCAGCCAGGTAGGGCTTCTTCGCGAAAAGACGCTGGTGTTTGATCCTGGGTTTAAAACCCTTGATATCTTCAACATCGCAGCCGGAATTATCGAAGGCACGCCTCAAACTTATGACAATCTTGGTATGCTTGAGGTTTTTACACGGGCAGCTGAAGATATCAGGAAACAGTACGGCACTGTTCTTACCGTTCCGCAGCTCCAGTTTGCGATCAGACGCGGATCTGTATCTGTCGGAGACTGGAGACTTGGTCAGACTCATGACGTTCCACTCGACAACATTATGGAGAAGACTTGCAGGTCTGTATGCATGGATGCGGTCAGTAAGATGATGGCTTCATATGACGGCCTTCAGAACCATGACAACCTTGTCATTACCGGAGGTACCGGAAGCGTATGGCTCCCCATTATTGCGGATTATTTCAAAAACATGCGCTCCATTCATATCATCAGCGCAAACCGTAATGACCAGAGTCTTCCAAACGTATTTTCAAACGCACGCGGATACTACTATTTTGCAGTTAACAGGCTTCGTAAGGAAGCAAAGGGATAAGGGCAGAAAGGAGGACGGCGTCTGCTCCGCGCCGGTGAAATCATGAGACTGAATGTATACCTGCGCTATCCGGATGACGCCGATCTCATTATGCTCAGGACAAAGTTCGGGACAAAAATCGCAAAAGAGTTCAGAGCATGTCTGTGTGCCTGTTCACTTGGACGCACATATGATTTGGGGTTTGACGGAACTCTTGGATCTTATGCGGTTTCGTTGCAGGATCAGGTCGTCACCGTTCGCCTTGACGAAAAACGGGATATGGCTGCGCTGTCATACCTTGGAACTATTCCACTCTCGCTCAGGTCCGCCGCAGTGAAGTCCGCAGTCCGTCACTGCTGTGAAGCGTATACTGTTTTGCCATTTATGGTATCTGGCAATGAGGATATTGTCGTTTCTCTTTCCCCTGATAAGGACAAGGATCTTGCCTCGGCTGTATCTGTCCTTGGGGAAGCGGCTGCCGCTGGCCTTGTAAAGACCGCTATACGGCAGTCCGGACACGGACGGATCTCGCCCATCCCGGTAAAAATCGGAAAGGTTTCCGGGAGAGCGTCACTCCATATCCCGCTTGACAGGGAGAAAGATTCGGACATCATAAGTTTTTTCTCCCGTCTTCAACCAGATAAAGTAGAAGCTTATGTCAAAATCCTGCTTCGGCGCTCTATCGCACCTGATTTTGCAGGATATAACCCGGAGTACTGTACAAAGCTCCCGGAGGCTCCTGCACCATCCATACAGGGAAACCTAAATGGCGTAAAGCCAGAGGCAAAGCAGCCTCCGAAAAGCTCGCGGGATATACAGAAAGCAGCGGCAACTACAGCCGCTGCCGTTCAAAAGCCCCAGCCATCCGAAAGCTCCGCATCGCTCTTAAAAGCAGGCAGCGGCGAAGCGGATATATCAGCTCAAGCTGAAAGTGGGGCTGACAGACAAAATATCCTGTGTCAAGATGCTCGTGATATAACCCCCGTACAGCGATCACAGTCGCTGCACGACGAGCACGACCCGCAGTCGTCGCACGACCCGCAGTCGTCGCACGACCCGCAGGAGGCGCACGACCCGCAGGAGGCAAACCCTGGGACAAATACTCTTAATCAGTCTTTGCAAAATCCGGACCTGTCAAGAGCCAAAGAGAACACAGCCGCGTTTGACAAAGCCCAGAGTGATGAAGATCTGACAGACAGCGTGTTTGATATGTTTGACAGCTTCTTCTAATATTTTCCTTGCGCTGCACGGTTTTTTCGCATCTGCAAGACTACCGTCTTGCAGCGGGCGTTTCGTGCAGCATACATGCAGGTATAAGTATTATCTTTTTTTCAAAGAGGAGGAAGGGCGGATACCGCCCAAGATATATATATGAGAGAATCACAGTCGGATATTACAATTTATGACAACACAGATGTTTTTAAAAACGAGATTCAGCAGAAGCTTGACGAGCTTATGATCTTGTGCAGTCAGTATCAGATTCCAATGTTTATTACATTCGCGGTAAAAAATACCGTAAACGATACAGAATACTATAATGATCAGATCAGCTGCGCAAATGCCGATGTCACGCTTACAAATAATCTGATTCCAAAGCTTGTAGACGTGATGAACGGATTTGATGTTATACCGTTTTTTGACCCCCGCACAGTTGACCTTGATATCCATTCCGCAAAAGCTGTATCTGATGAAGTCGACAACGAATTCTCGCTCACCGAAGACTGCCCGCCTGGCTATGAGGAATGCCAGAATCCCTCAAGCGATAGTGATAATTCACGCAATAATTCAGGCACAGACAGCAACATGGGGGAGGGGTAAAATATGTTCAGAAAGTTTTTATCAGGTCTGCTCATAGCAGCAGGTCTTGTATTGTTTATATATTGCGGGATAATCGCATACCCTCATATAAAAGGATATATTGACGCGGCAAAAATTTACCATTCCATATCCGATGAAGCCGTTAAGCCTTCTGACGGAAAGACCGGGCCTCTTATCTTTAAGGGTGGCACAGAAGATGCTTCGGAAATTTATGGCCCTGATACAGAAGCCGATACTGAGGCGGGAACAGAATCAGAATATGTAGACGACTCACTTGATATTGACGCAGGCAAGCTTCTTAAACGCAACAGCGATTATATTGGGTGGATCTACATACCTGAAACAGGTATTTCCTACCCGGTTGTGCAGAGCGCTGATAATTCAGACTACCTGCATCGTTCATTTGATAAAAACTATCTCTTCTCCGGAACCGTATTTATGGATAGCCGCAATAAAGAATTTGGGGCAGATTTCAGACATTCTATTCTATATGGGCATAATATGCGTGACGGATCCATGTTCGCGGGTATAAAAAAATATCAGGATGAAAAGTTTTATAAGCAGCATGACCACTTCTGGTTTATTACACCAGACGAGAAACGATTATATAAGGTCATTGCCTGCAACCTGGTCGAGCCTTCTGATAAAGCGGCTTTCAGCGTCGAATATGAGGACGATGATGATTTTATTACGCAGATTAAGGACCTTGTATCCAGGTCCCTTATCAAAACAGGGTATGAGCCGTCAGCGGACGATAAGATTATGACGCTATCTACCTGCACTCCTGATCACTATACGCGAAATGTTGTAAGTGGAGTATATATTGGATCAATTCGCACCAAGGATGCGGCAGTAGGACGGTAACCGAAAATTTGGCCGAATTTCCGATCCATCATAATATCTTTGTACAAAACACATGGGCTGCTGGAGTGTAATCTATCCAGCGCTCATTTTTTTGCCATTTTGGCGGAAAGGAAAACTTATGGCATACTATTCTATCAACGCTATCGTTACAGCAAAGGACGATGAGTCTTTTACAAAACTGAAAACGGTTATAAAAAAATATAACTGCATTTCTCTTGGAGAGGACAATTCGAATGACTATTATTTCGGCTACTCAATGGATGAGTCCCCCGACTTCCCAGATGTTCTTGCAGACGAGATAGCTCCGTATATCTCATCCGGAGACATGGATATCTCCAATGAGGATAAAAATGATACCGACAAATTTAGCCGGTACAGGTTCAAAAACGGACATGTCGAGTACATAAAAGGTGAAGGTCTCGTCTACTATGAAGGAGACGAGGAGGACTTCATAGAGCAGCTTCCGGATGCCGTAATTGAGGCTGTAAAGAAAAAGTACGGTCTCTCGGAACTGAAGGTTGACACGCCGGCAGGCCCGATCGTGGCAAAGGTCATGCCGGATAAAGAATATCCGGGCATTATCGTTGAAAACGAGGAAGGCGACGGCCAGCCTGCCGCCATTCTCGAATATTCTCCGACCGCATTTGGGAATACCAAGAGCTGTATGCAGCTTCAGGTGTATGATGTGCGGGATCCGGACGATGACCCTGTCGCCATCTTCCAAATGTCAAAAGACATTCGCGAAAATACTCGCAAAAAAGGCTAAGATTGAACGCAAGAAAGGCTCTCCCGCATGGGGAGAGCCTTTTGTGTACAAAGAAAGTACAAAACAAGAATATCAGCGTCTCCGGCAGCCGGCAGTCGCCGAGAGAATCTCCTTTCCAGAGGATGGGTTTTACCATAACCGTTCAGTAGGGAATGATTTTCCATTTACGGTAAGGCTTGATTTTACACGATCAACATAGATATCCGTCCTGGCCTTAAAGGTTTCTCCTCCGGCTACGTTCTGAACATTCGTTCCTTCGACCGAGTCAACAACGGTGTATTCATAAAAGGGTTCAGACTCGCCTTCTTTGAAACACTTATATGTATCATATGTCACAAGTACGTCAGACTTTACATCTTTCAGCGTTGCCGTCCTGTATGCGGAATATGAAGGTTTTGCCTTGTTATACCCGACTGTAAAAAACAAACTTCCACCGTTCCATCCATCTGCTCCCGCAACTGTCTCACCTGTAGAATTGTCGACAACTTTTAGCGAAAATGCTGTGATGACATGCGTGATGTTTGAATTAAGCTGTTCGGCATGCTGCTTTGTCGTACGCTGAACAAGAACGTTTGTCTCTTCTTTTATATCTGTATGCCATGCCCCGTTTTTTGCGAGCCAACGTTCAAGCCTGGATATAACCTGCTCCTGCCTGTCTCCCGGCTTTATTATTCCCTTTTCTTTCAGTTTGTCGAAAGATTCTTCCAGCAATTCCCCGCTGCTTCCCTTTACTTCCTTTTGGAAGTGATCCCATATAGCCTGCGCTATTTTGTTTCCATTTTTGATCTGTTCATTGGGGTCTATGATTGTTTTTTCTATATCTGACATTTCGTTTTCTATTGATTCGGATTTTTCCCTGTCAGCGTCAGTTGAGAGCTTTCCTGGGTCTGTATATGTTGGGGCCGTGAAATCATCTCCAAGAATATCCTTTATCTTTTTGACCATCTCATCATATTCTTGTGCCTGTTTTTCATATTTTTCTTTTTGCCCCTTATCTGGTTCTTCAGGCATTGGAGGTGTCAGATCCTTTGCCCCTGGATCAAATGACTGGGATCCCGGGACATCATTATTTTCTGTCTTAAATGATCCCGCTCCGGATTCGCTATAGGTTTTTTCAAGATCTTCCTTTTTGCAGACTGTGATATACGAAGTGGTTGTCTGGTCATCTATATAATAATGCCATCTTCCTTCTTTATCGTAGTAACCGTTCATAACCTTCTGCGCGCTGTCATATGACATAACTGTCTTTTGATAATATGTCGGACCGTTATCGTAGTTTTTCAGATCACTGCTGTCCTTATCGTTTGCGTTTTCAGGAGTATTAGTATAGTATACTGAGCCATCCCATGTACTTTCCTTCTTTACTTTGCTCTCATCAAGCTTCAGACCGTCTTTTGTCGTCATCCTCATATCGTTATAGCAGTATCCGCAGATCTGTTTTGCAGTCCCTTCTTTTGTCATAACCATATGTGGAGCTTCGTTTTTCTTAAAAAATGTATCTTTTCCATAATCCAGGGCAAGACTGATTTTCCTTCCGCATATTGCACACCGATATGTGACTGCGATCGCATCATGCGATGCGTCTTTAACAGTTGGGCTATTATCGTCGTGTCCTGTTATCGTAAGGTCTATTTTTTTACTTGCCACGTAATCTCCGCTTATTCCGTGTGTTTCACCTTTTTCGTTATATGAAAGCGGAGCCGGCATCAGGTATTTCGGCGTCTGGTCTTCCCACTCTGTTCCCTTCTCTCCACACTTACATGGTGTGTCGACTGTATAGTATGCGCCGCATATAGAGCACTTCCTGGCAGCGACAATAGATCGAGTTGTATATTTTTTTCCATTATTTTCTTTCCGTCCCTTTATAATTCCGAAGTCTACATATTCGACTTCAGTCCCATTTTCCCCATCCATTGTATCAATTGGAATGAGCCCGTCAGGTAGTTTATGCTTCTCTCCATAGCTGTCAGTAAGAGTATAGCTTTTTCCGTCCCAGGTGGAATTTTGAGGGGCTTTGACTCTCTCACCACTGGCTGTTACAAGATCTTCAGGATTGGATCCGTCATATGACCTGGCTGTGCTTTCAACCTTGTCTTTCCCTTCTTCATACACCTCTGAAGCGTTTTTGCCGTACTCGACCGTCCCTCCGCCGTCTTTCCCCGGATCCTGTTTTTCTACCCAGTCATCATTGAGCTGTGCAGCTTTTGCATAATCAAGAGCCCTTTCAACAAGCTTCTTCAGTTTCTCATTTTCTGTCTTCTCCGGGCTGTTTTTGATATATTCTGAGTCTCCACCCGTTCCTGAAAGAAACCTGTCCAGGTCTTTCTTCTTGATAACAGACTCTTTTACAGTCTCTGTCTCAAGCCCTGCTGTCTTGCTGCCCTCTGTTCCGCTTCCTGTATGTTTTATTTCTCCGTTTTCAGTAAGCTGTTTCAGCACAGCTGCTATATTGTCATTTTCTTCGGAATGTCCGTTTGTCAGCTCTTCCTTCTTCTGTTCGACCATGTTGTTATATTCGTCTTCAGAATACACTCCGCTGTACTTAAGGTCAGAACAGTTCAGCTCAATATAATCCCCCTCATGTGCATTGATTGAGTTAGTACCTTCAGTCTGCATCTTTCCCTGAAGCCCATCAAATGCGTATGTGGGAACAGCGGTATTAAACACGAGCGCTGCAGTAAGTACACATTTGGCTGCTGTACCAGCTGCCTTTTTGAATCCTTCTTTTCTCATAACAAGTGCACCCCGTCCTGTATATAGGGCGGGGCTTCCTCCTTTCCGGTCGTGATATATGGGGTCATGTTGTATATAGCAAGATCAGGTTTTACTCTACGACTACGCTTCCTGTTGCGTATGTCTTCCCCTGGTAGATGATATGTACGGTGTATGTTCCAGCCGTGTTACTGGATATAAAATCTACATCAAACGGGACGTTCATATTCTGGCCGCCATATGTCGTAGCGGTAAACACGATGTTTGCTTTGTTGAAAACTTCTCCGGTTTTCAGATGCCATGCGCCATCTTCCTGGAGCCCCTTCCTGGAAACGCTGATGTTTTCCTTCAGCGACCCTGAATGATAAGACGGGATAGACATGGTGCTTGTTTTAAGCCCTGGAACAGAGATATCTGCTGTTGTCATTCCGCCGTCTGTGGATGCGAGCTTTACGGCTCCGAGCGTCCACTTTCCAGCTGTAAGTGTCCTGCTGCTGCCATCTGCATATGCTGCTGTTACAACAAAGTCAGACGCCTTGACGCCTTCCTCAATAACCACATAATTTCCATGAATTCCCTTATAGTCAATAGACGCACTTTTTATCTCATTTGAAGGGTCAACAATTGCAACCTTTACCTGGCATGTGGTTTTATTCCAGCTGACAGTGAAAGCATATTCCCCGGCCTTGCTCTGCGGCTTGAACGTTGTCGTGTAATCCTTTACTTCCTGTACTTCCCCGGTTTTAATGTTCGTTGCCTTTACAGTCATCTGGCCTGCCACAAGGGATGCCCCGACGTTTACCTTATCAGGGTTCATGGAGACTGAAAGCTTATATTGTTCAGCTTCAGTCTCCTGGCTCCCGGAATTTTCTGATACTTTTACGGTACATGTCGCAGTAAAACCTTTGTCCGTAACAGTCAGTGTATGCTGTTTTGCGTCAGACTTCACAGCAAGAGTAAATGTTGTTGCAGCTGCACTGGTGCCATCCTTATATACTTCCGTTACAACAACGTCGGACGTTTTGAACATGTATTCATACGAAGCACTGTCCATCTTCGCGGATACGGTGATGTAATCAATCGTCTTTTCCTGCGGCTGATTATTCTTTACAGGTATGTGAACAGATGTTGCAAGATTTCCAGACGTAAACGTAATAGTCCACTGATTTCCGTCTGACTTTGCCTTTACGCTGAATGTTTTACATGGCTCCTCGCTTCCATCAGCATATTTCTGGAATACAGAGAAATCCTTAGCTGCTGGCTGCGCATTTTTTTCGTAATACTGTACATGTTTTTCGACTCGCAGCGATACTGGCTTCTTTGCGTCCGGTTCTTTATAAGAGACACTGACTGAATCCGTTACTGCTGCATTTTCATTTGAGACCGCTGTAAATTCAAATGTCTTATTCTGCGTATTCTTAGACATGCTGATTGACACGTCAGAATATGCTTTTTCACTGCCATCCGAATATACTGCGGTGACCATGAAGTTATTCATATTCAGTGTGTAATTATATGGAAGCTCTTTCAGCACGCAGATAAGCCTTATACCCTTCAGGCTACGCTGCAACGTTTTCTGCTCCTGATTATTTCCGGGAGCAGACTGTGTAGGCCTCGGCTGCTGAACAGACGGCTGTGTAGCGTGCTGAGTTCTCCATGCTGGCGTTGACCATACGACATGCTTTCCTTTCTTATTGTTTACCGTAACGGATACACTTGCCTTCTTCTTTCCCTTTGTTGTAACCGTAATTTTTACTTTTCCGGCCTTTTTGGCTTTAACTTTTCCATTCCCTGAGACTGATGCAATCTTACTGTTTGAAGACTTCCATGTAAGCTTCGTTTTTGCATCGGCAGGAAATACAGACGCTTTCAGTTTGAACGACGCGCCCTTATCCATGACAAGCGTAGATATATTTAGACTGATGCTTTTTGGCGCGGTCTTCTTCGCCGGCTTTACGTTAACTGTGCATTTCAGCTTCTTTCTACCCGCCTTTGCTGTCACGATTGCTTTCCCCTTTTTCTTTGCCTTGACCGTGCCGTTCCCGGATACCGTTGCGACACTACTCTTTGATGATATCCACTTCACTTTTCTGTTTGTCCCGGATACGGACAATTTATAAGACTTCCCGACGGTGAGCGTAATACTCCTTTTATTTAGCGAAGGGGTTTTCCTGTCTCCTGCTAACGCCGGGATTGTCATGGCTGTAAGTAAAACCGCCATGATGAAGACTACAAGCATCTTTGAAAACATACTCTTTGTAATCTGCATAAATCTGCCTTCTTTCTGTTTGGAAACTGCCAAAAAAATACATGAAGCCCCCGGCGTATTGCCAGAGGCTTCTTAAACAATGATGTAGGTTTACAGGTTATCCCAATTTCAGGTTTTTTCGGTATCATGGCCTTTTTTCGGTGCTGTTTTTTCAGAGGCCTTACTTGTTTTATCTGGCAGCTTCAGAAAATTTTTCACTTTTTCATTCTCATTCTGAATCCATTTGCCATTTTTGAAATATGTCAGGAGCGACTTATTGTACCCAACAATCTCTTCAGGAATCGGATATATGCCAGTCTCCTTATATACCTTATTGAGATCCCCAGTCTTTGTCATATTTGCAACGCTGGCCTTTCTTGCCTCTTCGGCTCCCTTATGAGCGGCGGCCTTCTGCTTAAGCGCTGCAATCCTGCCTGCGTTAGATCCGGCTGTATCTTCCATGGTGTCTGCGCCACCAGCCAAGCCCAGAGCATTTGCACGGATCTGCGCAATTCGTCCACGAAGGTCTCCACGTTCTGCGGCACGCTCCAGAGCTGCCGTCTGAGCTTTCCTTGCCTCTTCGTTCTCGTCAGGTTCTGCCTCTTTCTCATTGTCAGTCTTACTGGCATCTGGCTGTGGCACAACCGGTACATATCCATTGTTTCCTGAGCCAGAGTTATGCGTCTGACTGTTATTATCAGGTTCTTTATATAGCTCGAACTCAACAAGCGTATCTACGGAGTTTTTGGAGACTACCTCTCCTTCCGTATGATAAGCAGCAGATGCCGCAGCTGTAATGGTAAAAGTCCGCGTCTTGTTGCTCATCTGACCGTTCTCAAGAACAAGTCTCCCGTTTTCTTCTGTCCTGAGCCTGCCGGAAATATAAGTATTATCAGAAGCGGATTCTCCAAATGCCCCTGAAATCCTCAATGTTACGGATGTAACTTTCCTGCCAATCACGACGGTGCTTCCGCTGTCATGACTGCCGATATCAATCGTTCTGCCTCCTGCCATTGTATAGGAAACATCCATCTTGACAGGAAGTACATTAGCCGATGAACGTATCGGACTTCCATTGTTGAGCAACTGCTCAACACCGATAATCGACACCTTTGGCAGAACAATCCTGTCAAGCGTCGTAAACGGAGGTGTATTGATGGTATACACATAATCCGAAGAAACCTTTGATGCCTCCAGACTGAGTCCGCCAAATGACACTTCAGCCTTTTTGCCAAACTTAACCTCTCCGCCGCTGTAAGTTACAACCGGAGTGCCAAGTCTGAATCCAGTCACGGGGACCTTTGTAGAATTAGTATATCTGACAGTTTCAGAACCGTCATTTGCCTCTGTCAGGAGCGTAACAGATGCATAACGCGGCCCAGTCCCAAGCTCCCTGGCGCCTGCCTTGCCGGATGCCCTGATCGATACTGATGTTCCTTCCTTTACGTCAGGAATTGTAATCGCGATATCAGACGCTTCTGCATACCCAGACATATCAATGGTTCCAGAAAGTGGAGCCAGGTCTGTCGCTTTACCGCCATGAGTAATCGTAAATGTTGCGCCTTCTGCCCCTGATACTGCCAGCGACGAAAGAGCCATACCTGACGGCTTCACATGAATTGTTGCAGTTTTAAGTCCGCCGATAAATTTTACATTTCCAGTTACTGCAGTTTCCTCATTCTCGTCAAGCTCTGTCGGCGCGCCGTCAAAAGACACATTCTGCTGAACGTAGGTATTATCTACTGTTACTTCACATGCCGTTCTGAACGATTCGGATGCGCCGAAACGATCTGCCTCAGTTGTCACACTGATCGTTCCGGTTCCCGCTTTCTCGCCTTTAAAATCAATAACGGCATCTTTTGACTGGGTGAGCCCATAGCCACTGTTTTCAGCTGTAAAGCGAAGTCCTTTTACCGAAGACGGATCGATGCTGTTTGTATATGCCGCCCAATTTCCAGCCGCATCCTTATACTCTGCTTTTACGTCCGCCTCCCCAGCCTCGTCTCCAAACGAAAATCCAGGTGTCTGTTTCAGTGCGCCAAACGATACGTTATCCGGCCACTCATAGGTCATTGTTACTTTCTGTACATTGTTTCCCTTAAACCCTGAAAGCGTAGTCGGGATCACTCCTCCAATTGCGTTATGATCAGGCTTTGAGGTTGTAATAGACGGGCCAGACGATTCCTTATATACAACTGACGGAGCAATCGTATTTGAATTCGCGCTTACCGAGGCATGCTCAGTACCATCCGCTACAGTATAACCAGTAACTGATGACGTTACATTAAGCCATCCTGAGTTCTGGCTGTCCGGATCGTTTGCACGCGACGCCTTAAACGAGAACTGAATGTCCCCAAGTGTGGCGGCCATATCATTCCCGCCGCTTACAGATACAGTCGTGATTCTCACGCCTGTCGCCTTCCCGTTCCCTCTATATTTAACCGGGTCGACCGTTCTCCAGGAACCGCCTTCATTTACTTCGACTGTTACGCCTCTGGCTCCTGACTGGCTTGCAAGGGAAACACCGCTGAGGAATCCTGAAAACCCGGCAGATTCCGGGAATGTAACCGTCCACACTGCTTTTTCTACACCGGACACGGATCCGCCTGACAGCGTAGCAAAAATATCATCTCCGACAAAATATCGAGTCGGGCTTCCGTTAAGCGAAAGCTTCGGCGCTGTCGCTTTAGAATCCTCATATACAGCGCTGACAGAAACGCTCCCATCAGGCATTGTAAATGTCGTCTCACTGGAGGATGCGGATAAAAGGGAAGCCTTTCCTGATTTTACAGTCCAGGATTTAAAGCCTTTTCCTTCAACGTCATCGGCCTTGATTGTAACGGCATCGCCTGCCGCTGCTTTTGTCACCGCTTTTCCATTTACAGTAGCGACACCATGGTCAACTACAAGGCTATATTCCTGTATCTGTTTTTCAGACTCTGCCGTATTCTGCGTCTTATCCTCTGAAGCAGAATCGGCAGCAGGGGTATCTTCTTCCTGTGCTGTCTGCTGCGCCTGCTGTTCTTCCGTCTGCTGCGTCTGCTGCTCTTCCGTCTGCTGCGCCGCATCAGGCTGCTTCTGCGTCTGTTTTTCTTCTGTCTGAGACGCCGACTTATCTGTCGACGCATCCGGCTGAGTATCAGCCTTGGATGCATTTGCATCGGCCTGCGTCTCTGGCTGCTTTACCTCTGTCTGCGGCGAAGCACTTTCAGACTGAGTCTGGGTTTCGGGCTGCTTTGCTGTCTCTGACTGCGTCTGGGCCTCAGAAGATTTTGTCTCCGGCTGTACTTCTGCTACTGCAGCAGGCGCATCTGTCTCTCCTGCAAATGCCATACCAGACGGTGCCGACAAGGCTATAATGGCAGACATTGTTACGCCAAGGCTGCGTATAAACATCTTGTACCTTCGATTTACCATAGTTACTCCTTCCTAAAAACACTGGCAGGCTGCCTGCCAGCCATGCCATTTTTAATCTGTACGAGTATATTATGGGGAAAACGAGTACTTTGATTTTTTGGCATATATGACAACCCCAACAGCACGCATTTTCTGATATACTTGTTGACAAAGGAGGAGTGCGTATGACGGACCTGCAAACTATCCGCTTTTCCGGGAACGGACGCCTTTTTCAAGATATATCCAAAAATGTAGCACTTATTGGCTCCCGCGATGCCTCGCAGGCAGCCCTTATCGCTTGGAGCGTAAAACCCCTGCCTTCAGACATGGGGATATAAGCGATCGATAATAAAAAGATTCATTGCCGAAACTATATTCTTGTGATATGTGAAAAATCTATTCTTTGCT
>Ga0256404_1007790_pt1 | contig 16645 bp, 15 predicted proteins | sample RumenRJG_01DNA_FD_185990 | JGI IMG/M metagenome (GOLD analysis project Ga0256404, IMG submission 185990) | Bovine rumen microbial communities from Lethbridge, Alberta, Canada - RJG_01 | ecosystem: Host-associated > Mammals > Digestive system > Stomach > Rumen | place: Canada: Alberta | collected...
TATCGTGTCAGCATAGCTGTGGTCGAACCTGATGAAGGTCTCTATTGCAACCCTTCGCTGCTCGGTGCTGTACATGCGGATTCCTTCCTGTTCCTATTTGGTCCAGGATTTCCACCGCAGTCCCGTTGAACTAATCCAGGTACCAACAAAACAGCTACTGCAACTATGATTATTAGCCGTTTTCCCTCTTGCTTCACAATCGCTGACCCACTTCTGCAGTTTAGCATCGCCAACTACTCATTCCGATCTTAAGAGACAGGCAGTTAGCTCTTCCTCCACACCATCTTGTACACCACGCCGACGTAGCTCTGCACGATCCGCACGACCTTGTCGCTCACGTTCTCGTCCACGTAGTCCGGCACGGGCACGCCGAGGTCGCCGTTGCGCGCCATCTCATCGGCCAGGTCCACCGACTGCGGCAGGCCGGCCTCGTCGATGCCGAACAGCACGAAGCACCCCTTGTCCAGCGCCTCGGGGCGCTCGGTGCTCGTGCGGATACCTGCTGGACTGGCGTAGAAAGACACGTCAGCAATACGTCAGTGAACCATAAGTCTTCACTATATAAAGGCCTCAAGGCTCCACGCAAACCAAAGAGTCCGACTCCAGCAACATAGGGAGATAGAAATGCGATAATCCCACGCTTGATTGTGTAACGTCTGGATAACGCCATCTGTTTGTGTACAACACTGTTTTCCCAGTCTGGGGAAAAGATAGAGCGGGACAGCCGTCCATCTCGCCGGCCTCAATTGTGTAACCTCCGTCTTCCCTTGAATCGAAAAGCCGGATCGCTTCTCCTGGCTTCACCGTCCTTTCCTTATAAACATGCGAGCACAAGTAATCGTTGAAATGGAACTCCCCATCCCGAAGCGCCACGTTGATGGTAAATCCACCCACGGAATCATCTGACGAAGAATGGATTACCTCGTCGAATATCGAAAAGACACTCGGGGTATGTCCACTCTCCCGCTCCAGCAAGTTCATTCGCATTTCCTGCAACTCACGAAAGGCTATAGGAGAACCAATCCACGCTGAAATCTGGTCATCCAGAACCTCACCGTTCTTGATGCACACGATTCTTCCAGTGTCATCGGTATCCGTCTCGCAAATCAAGAACTCGATATCGTCTCTGCTCCTTGCATCAAGATGAATCTCATACGCACGCGAGATGAGAGCCGACACCTCGAAGGGCGAGTTCTCTGCCATCCAGGAAAACAGCTCATCGACGTGCCAGAGATTGTTACCGGCAAAGGCCACGCACAACGTCGGGCATGGGATGGCAATCTTGCAGATGCCATAGCGGCCTACCGCGCGACGCGTGATACTCGGCCAGTTCAATCTTACGGCTCCATCAAGCTCGACCTTTGTGTCGCCGTATATCTGTATCCCGTGAAACGTTGAGCCTTCGAGGGCACTCCTCGTTCGCTCCGCAAGAACAAAGCTCATCTTTCCCTCCAAGGGCCTAGGCTCATCCTCTGTTGCAAAGTCTAGCAATCGGCTGAGCAACACGATGCCCAGCATGGACGCAGGTCGCTAACGACAAAGCTACGCAACAGCCCGCCTACATGGTATTGGTGTAGTGGCTACCATAGATACCGACCACGCGCTCGTACACCTCGTGGTAGTTTTCGTCAAACAAGTTGGATATCCTCCCAGGCCACTGGCCACTACTTCTGCATCGTTCTCCTACCCCAAACCCAAGGCATACCTGCAGAATTGTTCACCGAACGGCGATACCGCCAGAAAGTAGTCAGTCCGAGTCCCGTTGCCAGACGGAACCATACGCTTCATAGACCGCTGGATCAGCCCAAGTCCGGCAAGCCGCTCGACGCGATACCCATTTCCCTTGTCCGAAATCTCAACGAACCCGTTGTGCACGTCCCTCAGAAGCTCCAGGTCACTTATGACGCAGCTCCCCGCAGCCTCGCTCAGGTCCACGAAATCGTCCCAACCAAACGCCCTGTTGAGGTAGGCGCGATACAAGTTGCCCTGCATCTCGCTGCGGGACGCTTGAATGTTCCTATTGATGAGGGTGAGGACGAATCCTATCTCCTTCTCACGCTGTTTGGGGTCGTTATCCAGCTTCTTCCTGTGCTTTCGCAGTGCAACCTCATCAATCTCACCAGAGTAAAACGCCTTCAGAAAAGCGAGCGTTTGCATGAACAGGTTGCGGTTGTGAACGTTTATGGCAGTCTTTCCAACACCGACAATGAGCCCAAGAAGGGGTATCGAAGCAAGCGCTCCCGAACCAATCGCCTCATCCAGAGTTGTCTCGCCCAACTCCAGGATGGCACCTTTCAAATCATCGTCCAAAACTTCGACAAAGCCCGATTCAAGAGCGTCGATGCGCTGTTCATCCTCCATAGAGGAGCACCTTCGTTTGCACCGATTGATATCTCGTTGGAAATCGCTGATGCTAGCAGAATGCCGTGCCCGCCGTCACTCGCTAGCCCCCTCTCCGTCCTGTTCCTCCCGAACAATCGACCCAGGATTGAGTGCATTAAGCCCGTTAACGATTTCCAGTATCAAGGCAAAGAAATCATAGTAGACGGACTTGTCCATCTGGCCATAAGACTGAAGCCCCGTCAGCTCATATTTCGCACCAGCAGCGAAATGAAATACGTCATACAAGTCTTGGGCAGAAACGAGACCTTCCGTACTAAACAAGACTGGCGCTCTTTTGTCAAGCGTAAGGGTCACCGTATTGCGGTCAGTAGCTTTGACATGCAAAGCGTGCCTTGAGCACCCTTCTCCAATCTGATTATCAGTTAGAGTTAGTTCGTTGAGATTGGTGCTGTCCATAAAGCTTCAGCCTCTTTCTAATCGCATCTCGTCCACCGTCCATATGGTTGGCCACCATATCAAGTATGTCGCCATCATCGGTACTTTCAAGACAGCCACCGTGTGCTTTCAGCTTCTCGCCCTCACGTTCGAGCACTATGACGTTGTCCACATCCAGATTGACCACCAACAGCGGATTATGTGTTACAAGGATGACCTGTCGGCTATTCCTCAATGCGCTCAAATCGTCAACTAAATCACTCACGATACTAGAGTTCGAGATGTTGTCCTCTGGTTGATCAATCAGAATCGGCTTTCCTTCTGCCGCATTGTTCGACTGATACTTGTAGTAAGCAAGCGACTGCTCACCAAGGGTGCCACCAACACTAGCGCCTGGCTCAGCGCCAATCGACGTTGTCACCTTTTCACATGTCTCGATGAAGGCAGAGACATGGCTGTTCCACCGCTCATCCCACGGCGTGCCCCTACCACCAGAAACTGCGTCCTCAAGCGTATCCAGCGTATCGATCTTTTCAAGAGCAGCGTTATTCCGATAGTCCCTATTGAACAGCTTACTGATGATTCCCTCAGTTATGTTTGCCATCGAATGGTAATTGGCCTCTGAACTGAACTCAAAGCCACCGCTCGGCACGCTCTTGATACCAAGACCTTCATCGATAACAATGGGCAACGGAAGCATCCGTGGCTGAGCCTCGTCTTTTGCCACGTCAAGTACGGCGTTCACCAGATTCCTTCGCGCCGCCTTCGTCTCCAGCTTCTTGTTGTCAGCTGTAGTTCTATGATTCTGAACCATATCGGAATACGCCTTTAGAGCTCGCTGAACAACCCCCTTCGCAGCAGTGTCAAGTTGTGCCGCATCGCTCTTTCTTTGTATATCAGTCCGAACAGAATCCACCATATGAGCGGCAGTAAGAAGCGTCTCAACTTGATCGGAGGTATAAACATTCCCCCCAACCCCTGCCTCATCACAGATAATCTTCACTGCCTGTGCAAGCTGGCTAGCATGCACACTAAACGGGTCAACCAACCGTGAAAAGTCGTTGTCTAGCACTGCCTCAAGCGCATGCGTGGAGAGGTTCTTACCAAGCATAAGGTTCTCTTGCGTGTTTTTCAGCTTGTCGCGACGTTCGTGTCTTGCTATTCCTTCGGTAACATAAACCTTAAGCCCGTCTGTGTATCGACGGACCGCAGTCGCAAATTGCTGATCGTTAGAGGTTGGGATAGAAGGAAAAAGCGCTTCCTCAAATAGTGAGCCCTCACCCTGACCATACTGGGTTACAAGTGCTCCCTGCTTGACGTAGAGCGCCTCCCCTCTCCCAAGCGCCGTCGGACTATTCAGCTCGTGTTCCCTAATGAAGCGATCTCGCCACTTTTCGCTTATTGGTTCAGACCCCATCACGTCCAGAAGCGTACTCTTGCCAGACCCGTTCTCACCAATGATGGCATTAATGCCTGGGCTAAGAAGAATCTCCTCTCCCCCGACAAAAACGCTCTCTACGTGTTTTCTGGTTGGCGAGAATTCGCTAGATCGAAGCCTCGTATCCGGTGAGGTGAACGCGCAAAGCAGGCCACGAAAAGTGGGGAGACACTTAATGTCCGTGTTGAACCGGTCTTTGTTGCCCTGCCTCACCCTGTCGTGATGTGGATAGCAGCGCCAATCGTGACAATCGCTACCCGCAACCATGGACGTTGGCAGGTTCTGCTCTTTCAGTTCGTGAAGTAGAATGCCTTCCACTTTTGTCCTTGTGTATTCAAGGGCATCGAAAACGCCATAGGTGAGATATTCTTCTGGATGCGACGTAGCACGAGACAGGGAACTAGGTCTGGATGTTGATATGGTTAGTCCATCGAACTGATGTGCAATTAAGATAGCTCTATAGCCAATAATTGATAACAACTCAATGAAGCGATTGAAGCTATAAGAATCGCCCTGTCTAATGAACCCCTCCTGCATGATGGAATCTGCGATTGGCCTCAGTCTCTTGAACCAACCATCGGCCCAGCAATCCATTCCTACATCAAAAATGGTAACAACGTGAGCAGGCTCTTTGCCTTCTTCGAGCAGAACGGTGAACTCCACGCCTGGCAACACCGTCGCGAATCGGCCGTATTTCTCTGACTTAAGCTCCTCGACAATCCTCTCGTATAGATTAACATCAAATCTATCGTGATCGGTTATGGAGAACAGGTCTATTCTCTTCTCTGGCTCCTCGTCAGATTTCAGCTTATCCAAGAGTACGTGGAGATGATCCACATCAGAGTATTCGACTATGTTTTCCCCAGTATCGCTATACGAGTTTTCACGATATGCGCTTGCTTTTGAGTGAATATGCAAGTCAACACGTATCACCGAGTTAAGCATACAAGAGCCCTTCCATGAGTTTACGTGCCTCATCATTGCGACAGAGATACCGGTGCAGGACACAGCTCGTTCTTTTGGAAGTCGTCTAGAAGGAAGTCTAATGAGAGCTATGCGTCAGCTGCCAAACAAACCATAGCAATTGATTAATGTTTTACGACAATTATACGAACACCATCGCATTGCTCTATATCACTTTTGAAATGTAGCACATTTTGAATTGAGCCAATATCATATACAACAAAGAGCTGATTATCATACTCTTTGGCATAAGCAGTTATATCAGCAGTAATCTCCTCAATAATCCTACTACGTGCAGACGGATCCTTAATCAGCTTTACCTCAATTGCAAGACTATGCTTATCAATGCAGAAGTCAGGAACATAGCCTTTACCGGAGAATTCCACCTCGCCTGACTCGCGTCTAAAGTCGATGCCCTTAGTTAGCCCTCTACCCACAAAAAGTGTCTCGAGAGCATTCTGGACCTCCCTCTCGTTGGATGGCGTATCGAATATGACCTCCCTGAGGTGTGATTGAATAAAATCCGAAAGGCTGTCGATTTCGTCATTCGAGAAGTCAGCATCGATTTCGAGTGTAGCCCGCAGCATCCTGGTTTCGAGGAGTACGCTTTCCAGCACCTCCTTTTGATAGGACGGAAGCGTATCAAATTGGCCCTTCATATTGTTGGTGTTGAAATAGCCAGCGCTCTTCGGCAGAGGTGTAAGCTCGTTGGCTTCTCCCAAAAGGGAGTTGTAACGGCTCGCCATCGTTCTGTAAGAAGCTTAGCGATTTCTCTCATCCGCGTTTGAGTTGTACAGCGTCTCCCCAACAACGCTCTCGAGAGCCTTGACTCTATTAATCAAACCCTTAAGACGCTGCCGCATCTTGGAGTCGAGCCTTGCCATTCGTACCTCCCAACCGTATTGCCTTTTCAACGTCTCTTTATCGGCAAACGCCGCACCTGTTCCATCCTCTGTGTGCATCATGATCTTATCTGGAACGACCTCAGCCCAGATGGCCCAGATCTCCAGCTAAAGCACTCAAGCCAGTATTCTCGACACTTCACTGCATCCGTGTGGTCTCCGCTCGAATCTGAGCGCCGTCCCACTCAGCACAAGTTCATCACCCACGCACACCCCGCGCTGCAAGCCACGCCTGCGGCACCCACGCCTTCGCAACCAGCCCGCACGCAACGCGCGAACCAGCCACCCCTTCCGCACAGCCCTCAGCAACGCGCCGCGGTTCTCCCTCACAAAACGCCGTGGCTCGCCCAGGTACGTCTCCCACACCCCACGCTCGCCAAACACCAGCGTCCGCGTGCACAGCCCGGAATACAGCCACGCGACCTTCACCGGCGTGTAAGCCGTAAGCCCCTCGCCCCACTCCCCAACAGCATTCTCGTAGTGCCGAATCGCCGCAAGGTTGTCTCGCAGTAGCTGCTCATCGGGCTCGGTCGGGCTGCAGATCGACTCGAGCTCGCCCAGGCAGAGCTCATCTCGTTAGTGGGGAGAAACAACACAGGATTTCCTTCTAGTATCCATCAGAAGCTAGTACATTCCAGTCCACGGCATACGGTCTCCCAGCCGAGCTGCAAGCATCTCGAATCCGACTGATATCCGCCTCTTGCAAACCAGCAACACGTTCGGGAAGTAGCGTTGGCAACAGCTCAAAGACCCAGGCCCTTAGCTCTTCATTCTTCAGAAGCAGGAGGATTAGATTGGTGAGCTGAGCGTCTTCTGCATTCTTCAGCAGTAGCTCAACAGTTCCCTGTTCGACAAGAGGATAATCATTCGGGCCGATGACCGAATGTCCGTCGCCCAACAAAGTTGCAACCTTGGTTGAGAGCTCTGGCATGAGGTCTACCATTTCAAGTAACAGCCTAGTCACCTCGTAGTTGGCCCGATCATTCAGGTTTCGTTGCTCCGCCAGGTAGACACCCAGCCAAGCATCCCAGAGAGCAGCAAAATGTTCAGCGCCTTTCGACATAAGGGCATGCGTCAAATGAAGACAGCACGAGAGGCCATCTTTCGTATTTCTAGCAATGCTCAGGAGTTCGCTAGGCTTCACGCTGTCATGCTGGAACGTGATGACCATTCTCACGACGAAAGCAATGCCACGCTCATTTAGGTGTTCTACCATGCCCTGGCTAATGGCCTCAGATACCACTGGCATAAGAGCCGTTCCGAGGTTGGGCGTAATGCGCGAATAGGATAGCCCATCAAAGCATGACTGCATGACAGCTCCACCTTTTGTCAGGAAAGGAAAAAGCCGCTCCAAGACGATGTCCGGCACCACCTCATACCAGAGGTGCAGGGCACTGAACAGAGAGGCTCGTATACCACCTGCTGTATAGTCGCAAGCATTCAAAACGTCAGTCAAAGAGTTGATCAGACGTTCGGGGAGCTTCCGCTCTTTGGAGTTGTTTTGTGCATACGCGTTGAATGTATACGCTTCGATAATCTCGATAATCCGGCCCGCTGGATGGTTGATGCCCATAAGAAGCCAATCGGGATTTGAGTCGTGAGGTGCCACGCTGCTTTCTTCGCTTCTTGCCCAGTCAAGAGCTTCGATTGCCTTGGTAGCAACTCCTTTCCAAATCGAGACGAGATTCTCGGACGGCCTTTCACGATAAATCTGAGAAAGGGCGAAGACCGCGTCCCTTCTGAGGCTCTCGTTTCCGAGCAGCATAAGAAGCAGCTTAATGACATCATCCCCCCTCTCGGTTGCTATCGAACGCCAGTCAAGGCGGGGCATTATGTTTTGGGAGATGAAAACAACAGCTTCATCTTCAAGTCCCTCTTCGAACATTTCGGCGAGTATTTCATATGCTTGAAGTGGGTACTTAGCTGTAGAGTCCCACAGAATACTCTGAAGACGTATGGACTCTGTGCCAGTTTCAAAGAGATCCCTAAGCGTTTGGGTGTTAAAAGAATCGATTCCCAGCGAGCTGTCGACCCAATGCGCGCTAGTACTATTCCAATTGAATTGAGGATAGTCGCGCTCAAGATAATGCGGATAGCTTGCAAGAACAGAGTCTATTGCACATACCAGAGGATCTGAGTCTGGAGCATAGCGCCTAAGCCAACAGAACAGGTTGAATGCAGAGTACGCCTCATCAGGGTCACTTTTATCCCATACTTGAGCTGTGACGTACTGGACAAACTCATGTTGAAATTGGCTATCAAGGTGTGGGAATGAGCTAGCAAGAAGCTCAAAAACCTCGTTCTTTGACTCTGGGTCTTTCAAAAGGTCATTATCAACCACAAACTGGATTACATGCTCCGGAGCTTTTGCACACAACCTCAGGAGGAAGAGTCCAAATCGATAGACGAGTTTGTTTGAAGATGAGAGACAGACCTGCGCGCAGCCATCTAGAGGAATGCCCTCTTGATGAAGACCTTCTGCCACTTTAGCGGCGAAGTCAATCAGCAAGTCGATGTCGTTGTCGTTCCTGCTGCGAGCCGCATCTACGGGCTGAATAGACCGTCGCATTAATGATGCGACGTCAAGCTTATCAGTTTGAATAATCCGTTGTTGAACGGCATATGCCTCCTCAAGCTGGTCCAGACAGAAGATGAGGGTCCTGAGCCCTATAGTTGTCAGATCATTCCTGATAGAGTCGTAGCACTTCTCCAGCATGCGTGCATCCTGGCAGTGAATGCATGGGGCAAAAGAAACATCGTCGTGCAGGAAAAGATGTGACTTGATTGTCGTTCTTATGCGAAAGACAGCCTTGACCAGCCGAAGCTTCAACTCCTGACTCTCGGCCTTCTCAAACAACAAGACAAACCTATACACGTTCATCTGTCTGGCTTGGTCAATAACCGGCAACCAGAACACGATGCCCTCGTCATCAACAGCATCCGAACAGAGTCTCCAAAGCAAGAGGTCGATTGTCGTCCCAGAAAAGGGCTTCTGGTCTTGCCCAAATAGCAGGCTCGACAGCACTTCTCGACCTTGAGCAACGAAGGTTGTCACCGCCCACTCCCTCAAAAGGGTGGAGTCCTCATCTCTAGCGTCATTGAAAAGGCATGTAAGGAGCCCGTGGCCCCATGCCCAAGAGAGCTTAGCGCTGTCTTTAGCGTAGGCGTACCACTGCCGCAAACAGGCAAGACGCCTGTCCGCGTTGGCATCATTGAGCGCCGCATCAAGAAACTCGGAGGATGAGTCGTCGGGTTCGCCCGGTATCTCGGCTATCTGTTGGATGCGCAGCGAACGCTCATAGATAGACAACACATTGTAGTCAGCCCACTGGGCAAATAGCTCTGGGAGGATATCGTAGTCGTTATACGAGATAGGCGTGATGCCCCTCCCCGCCCACTCATCTCGCCTTGTTCCTCCACTTGCACTATAGCTGAGAACGTAGGCATGCGTGTTTGTCGTTCGTGCAAGGGCTCTGGTCAAGTAATCAACCGTTGTATCATTACAGGAATACCCAACCAACAGCACATAATGGGAGGAAAAGGCATCCATAAGAAAACGGGCCGCCCAGCTATCCGTTATATATGCTGCTCCGTAGTCGGCAGACGTGAGCACTTGGCTATAGACATCATCCACCTTACCGTGAAGATAGACGACCCCAGTAAAGCTGCAGCCAAGCGGGAGCGCAGGAGCAACATACCTGCGGGGATTCATGTTTAGTTCCCTAAGCGCCGTTTCGAAGCAGTTATCAAAATTGGTAGTAATAACGCGGATGTATGCATCGTCCGCAAAGAGGCGCAAGATGTTCTTGTGGAGCTCAGTTGTGACGTTCTTTGTACCCAAGACTTGTGAGCATGCCAAGTGGACATCTTTGCCTGAATCGCTTAGTCGGCCGAGATAGTGTTCGGGAGCTTCTGTGTATTCGGGAGACCCGTCCTCTTTTGGACGGCTTACTCTTGCTGCAATGCTACCCGCTGGATCAACTCTCTCCTTGATTTGTTCAACAAGTGCGTCAAACAATGGGAACTTGACAGGAGGTTGTCTTGATACTCCAGCACCAGCAAGAATGATTAGGTCGCCATTCAGGGCTGCACTTACGAGCTCATTTGGAATGTCAACACCGGCGAAATGCATGCGAGCCACCTCCGTCGCACCGTCCCGCTACGATCGTTACTGTCGAAATCAACGCTCCAAAGACTAATCGACCGCCCTAGCAAACGTCCAGCCGCGTTGCCAACATGTCGCGCACGCCAGTATAACAACAGAGCCGGCTACGAGATGCTCCTCTCGCAGCCGCCACCAACAAGGTAGATCTCATATCGACTGCAGGAGGCGTTACGGCTCCTGGTTAACAAACACCTTCCCAGACGGGGCCGCTTTTGATGCCATCAAGGTCAACTGGAACAGCTTCAAGCAAGTACTCTGTCGCATTGTCCGGAATCCGCATATCAAAGATTATCTCTATACCCATGTCTGTTGCGGCCTCAATAACTCGAAGACGTTCGTCCTTACCTATAGAAACGCCCAAGTAAACTGAGTCAGGTCTCATGTGGGCATAGACATTGCGGTCGTTACAAGGACCAGCGCTCGTAATGAGCCGCCACTCCATCTCATTTGACCAGAACTGAGATTTGCGGCATAGAGACAGGACAACAAAGAGGACCACGGCCTCTTCAACCTTTACACCCAGTAGTGTCAGGGCAATCGACGCAACGTGTAAAGGTCCAAGCGAAGGAATGTCGTTAGCATATGCAACGGGGCACAGCAGAGCCCTTAGACCCTTTTGGCAGGAGGCATCTGAACCCCTCGCACATGAGCAGGGGAATGAGAACTCCGAGACGCTGTAACCGGTTACAAAACCCTCATGTCTCCTTGCGTATCTGTCCCACATGCTTGGGGAGAGCGGCGTGCGCGAAAGTGCACCGCACCGCTGTCCCTTCCTCATCTCACGAATCCACTCCAAGATGTGCTCTCTGGACAGCATGGTCGCGTTCAGCTGATCCATAGAACCGGACAGACGCTGCACGTCATCGAGAAACGTCATAAACTCACCGAGAGACTGGTCGTTAGCCTCACGCCCGACCGCACTCATCAACTGCTTGACATAAGGGGCAAGCAAGCACTTGTCCATCTGCAAAATGCCTTCAAGGGCGTGCTTCGAGAACTCTTCGTCAAAGTGCAGATGGCCTTCAAACTTATCGTTGAGCTTATCGATTGGCGAAAGGTGGAGGGAGCTCGAATGGAAATCCCGCACATTGCGCTCGCTAAATGGCTGATACTTGTACAGGCGCATGGGCCCACAGTTTGACAAGGAATTGGCCAGCTCAGTAAAGCTGTCAGTTGTTGAGCATAGCAAGGCTAGAGGATCAGCCATCAGTGTCTTAGAAGCCGTCAGCCAATCCTCAAGAGCTTGTCTATGCTTAGAATCATCAGTAATCAACTGCTGCAATTCTGAATTGCACATTTACACCCCTCACTCAATGATGACAAGCCGAATCTTCAGAAGTAAGCGCATCAATGCTGCGTTTGAAATCCGAACGCTTTAGGATCCTCGACAACCCACCTCGGTAACTACAGCCAACTATACTCGTCCTGTTTGAGGTAGGCTTTAACATCTCCAGGTCGTTCTTGATGGTGAGCTTGATGTTCTTGTCCGAGCCGGCCGCGAAGTGCAGGCGGTGGCTCAGCACAACCATCATAGTGTTGGTGTAGTGGCCGCCGTAGATGCGGATCTCTTTCTCGAATGCTCGTGATAGGCGGCGTCGAGGAGGTCGAATTGGTAGGCCTGCGGCGTGGATACGCACTTCAGCTCAAACCACGTGAGCATCAGCCACGAAAGTGACCCCACCCCCAGAAGTGCCCGAACCGCTCCACGTCCTCGTCGGCGACAGACCCTCCGACCTGCACCTCTATCACGTGCAGCTCGGTCTCAGCACGGTAGCTGGTGCCCGCAATACGTCACCAGGTCGTCCGGGACAAGCGTAACGTGGCAGTAAGCTGCGTGTGTTGTCCAAATTTGCAGCAGGCTCCCCTACCCCTTCCGCCACACCATCTTGTTCACGACGCCCACGTAGCTCTGCACGATCCGCACGACCTTGTCGCTCACGTTCTCGTCCACGTAGTCCGGCACGGGCACGCACAGGTCGCCGTTGCGCACCATCTCAACGGCCAGGTCCACCGACTGCAGCAGGCCGACCTCGTCGATGCCAGACAGCACGAAGCACCCCTTGTCCAGCGCCTCGGGGCGCTCGGTGCTCGTGCGGATGCACACGGCGGTGATCGGGCGCCCGAAGCTCAGGTAGAAGCTGAACTCCTCGGGCAGCGCGCCGCTGTCGCTCACCATGCAGAACGCGTCCATCTGCAGGCGTTCCACCCACCGCACATCACAAAGCAATCTAAGAGTTGAGCGCCTCTCACGACACTAGTTCTCCCCCATCGACACGCCGTCTCACGTAGAAGCAAGACGAAGACTCCGCAGCATCGAGAATGAAGGATCTTTCCTCGGGCAAGAATGACCCTCCATCACGTAGCGCATTGAGGATTACGTGCTTAGATGAGGGGTGTGACGATGCAAAAGCCTGCGTGAAAGCAGCGCAGACGGGACGGCCAAACTCTGGATGCATCGCAAGCGGAGTCAGCGCCGCTAAGGCGTTCCGTCGCACCAAGCTGGTCTCATGGCCCGTCATCGCCAGCAGGAAGCTGACAGAAGCTGAGATGTCGTCTTCCGAAACCACCTCCCACATAGGCTTACGGACCAGTCTTCCAAGCAACGCGCAGAGATTAGCTACCTCATCGGGTTCAGAACGGTACTCATGCAACAAAGCAAATCGCAGCGCCTCGTCCTGCGGCAAGTCGAACAGCTCCCGTACCGCCACCAGTGCAATCCTGACAGCTCTTCTACCGTGTTCCCCGAGAAGACCAAGGGGCAATCCAATATAGTTGTTCTCATTGACGTCCGCTAACTTCACCGTAAGTTCTTCGTTGTGCAGCAGCTTAGGATCACGACTCACCAGCGTGAGTAAGAGCAGGCAAGCACCCCACCTCGCCATTTCTGTCTGGCTCCGTGTAAGTAGCGTCTCGGCACATGCGATAGCGCACTCTTCAATAAACGCCGAACCCTTCGGTTCTCCTCTCTCAAGGAGCGCCTCTATGCGACCGTAATAGTCAACGGCGCTCTGAGCCCACATGCCGTTAACACCCTGCGTCTGGTTATCCTTCCGGATAGAAGCAAGTGACTTCTCCAGCATTTGGCTTACAAACACATCGTCATTCGCTCCGCACCTTATCGATAGCACAGTCTCCTGATACTCGCTAAGCCCCTCCTTAAATGACGGGAACCATTCTGCCTGACGAACAGGTAGTGACCACACGCCGGCAATCGCATCAACAATCTCCCTTTTTTCTGCTTTCTCATCAACTGCGTGGAGACCAAGAGCGCGCAGCAGTATTTCTGCCTTTACGTCATCCAAGCAAAGCCGTTCTGAGTCTACATCGCGTAGGAAGCTCAACGCCTCGTTCGCCCAATAGGTTCTTGGGCCCTTATTAAGTGCGGCTATCACAACATCAATAACCCACTCACTACCCGATATGGAGTAACACGCCAAAAGCAGACGGTGTAGGTCACGTGGGGGAATCGCCTCATGTGCAAGCATCTCGTTACAGAGGCACTTGGCATTTCTCTCTGCAGTACTGTATTCAGCCTCAGATAGAAATGCGGCGAGTACGGCAAATGCAGTGACTCGGATCTCATTTTTGTCATATCCAGACGCATGGTTCCAAGCAAAGCTAAAGGCGGAATCCGCCTCGTTGTAAGTCATCTCGCCGAAGAGTGATCCGTTATTACTTATGAACCCGCGCAAGTCCTTAGCTGTACTCGTCACAATAGCAAGCTTAAACTCGGCAATTAGATTCGCCCTGTTGCCCGTGATGCGCCACAAACACGACGCGACAAGTCTCATGCGCTTGTTAAACAGCCTGATGTGAGTGAGTGAACCGTAGTGCACTGCCGCCGCAAGCAGCTTGACGAGCATACCCACCCATTTGTCTGCTGGAGTCCCAAACGTAATGGTGTAAGCTGACTGCACTCGCTTCTTAAGCTCTTCGGCCGCGATGCTTTCTAGAAGATCGCTGGTGATACGGTCAACCAGTGGCAGCTGAATCTCCCTGTTCTGGTCGTTTATCTCATCTTGGTAAGAGCCCTGACGATAGATGATGTTATGCAGTCTGTCGACCTCCATCTCTAAGTTGCGAAGATCTATGAGGATGTCATCGGTAAACCAGGTCGGAAGATTAGCCTTCTTAGATCTTTCCAAGGCCATCTTCTCAAGCTCGAATGCTTCGTTAAGATCCCCTAGGAAAAACTGCTGTATTGCACGCCAACGCAACTCAATTGTGGGATAGTATGCCTCGGGGAGCCTCTCCTTGAGTTCTCCAAGCACTTGTGAGACGCGAAAACCAGCAATGGACGAGTTTCCTAACATGACATCCAGGAAAGACGCCATGGCGCCGTCAAGCCCTTCTGGCACCTCAGGTTCCGCGCCAGTATTGTAGAGAAAACGGTTGAGGATAGCCTCGCAAGTAGGATACCCGGAAAGCGATGACCTATTAACAAAAACATCCCCTGCCATTGCCATAGAAGAGGGATTCGCACCACCCACATCCCATGCCGCGTAGCCACGTGCATAAACCCGGTATGTGAAGAATATCTCCTCCACCACATCTTTTTGAATCAAGACAGGGATCTCGGAGAGACGATCAACCTCGCAGTAATGGGCTCCCTCTGGACCCTTGAGACCATCCCGAAGCTTCCGCGGGCCTTCATGGCTAGTTTTATAGAAGTAGTAGAAACACTTCTTGTTTCCACGGGCGGCTTCGTCAAGCTCCTTCTGCACTCCTTCTGGAATCTCACATCGCCCGTCAATAATAAAGGCACAAACATGAGCATCTTTGACCTTCATCCGATACTCAAGCTCGGCTGCGTAGGTTGAGGCGCCCTCGTACTCGAACAGCCAACCACGTACGTAAGGAGAGTCATTTAACAGCTGATGGATGTCATGGCGGATTTCCCTCAAATCCTCAGAAGACATTCCTGAGCTGATAAACAGCTTTACCTTTTCTTGTGCTATGTATGTCTCGTTTGGCATTGCACATCCTGTTCTACAACGGATTAGGCTGGTAGATTCCTTAGAAGGACATGTTACTGCCCGTACACAACCGACATCAAACGCATCTCAGAGACGTCGCCGAACACCAACGATTCCAAATCCGTGAAGTCACGCAATCTGGCCTCCCTTGTCCCGTGCAAACCCCGTGCCGCCAAAGCTGCCGTTGAGATCGTGATAGATCCCCTACTCGCCGTTCTCCCAGTATCGCATGCCCAAGTCCTTGTTCGAGAGGATCATCTCGCAAGCGACTCATAATGCCCTACCAGGAATATGCCCTCCCAGCACCAACCCCGCCCCAAACGCAATCGAGCACGATCGCTCGTGCTCGATGCAGACGTGGATGCCAGGGTCTTTGTGCTTGATGGCGCCTTCTCCCCTACTGGCTCAAATCGACCCCCGTGTAGTCGAGGCCAGTCGCAGTCAGACCGCCAGCCCTACCAAGATCCTGCTTCATCTGAGTCGACGAGATCTCCGGAGTGCGCGGCAAATACACTACCTCGCAACCTTCCTCTTTGAGAAAAACGAACTTGCCCTCCCAGTCATCCCCGATCATGAAGGTGTCGGTGTGATACCCGTGGATGTCAGCGCGCTTTTGGACCCAGTTCTCCTCGGGAATAACAAGGTCAACATAACGAATCGCTTCAAAAAGCTGCTTTCACCCCTCATAGGCGAGATGGCACTTTTGCGCTTCTCGTTCCAGTTGAGCTCATCGGTAGAGGGGACAACTATCAGGTAGTCGACTAGCTCCTACGGCCGACAAAACGGGCTAATATGGCTGTATTGGAGAAGGTCATGAGTCCCGTAAGCAATAACGCGTTTCACCCTTACTCCCATTCCGAATAAAAAAACTACTGTCCCTACTTGGCATATTTGGCTTCGGTAGCCTCATTGTTGGGGCGCCACCAATCCTCATGCTCACGGTACCACGCAACGGTTGCCGCAAGACCCTCAGAGAAATCCGTGTGCTCGGGAACCCACCCCAGCTCGCGACGCAGCTTCGATGCGTCAACCGCGCAGCGGCGGTCGTGGCCGGGACGGTCCGCGACCAGGTCGTACGCGTCCTCCGGCAACCCCAGCGCACGCAGGATCTCGCCCACGACCTCGAGGTTCGTGCGCTCGCAATCCGCGCCAACGACGTAGCTCTCCCCTATCGTTCCGCGCGTGAGGATGGCCCAGATGGCGGAGCAGTGGTCGTCCACATGGATCCAATCGCGCACGTTGAGGCCGGTGCCGTACACGCCCGGCCGCCCGCCGGCGAGCGCCGTCGCGATGGTATGCGGGATGAGCTTCTCGGCATGCTGGCGCGGACCGTAGTTGTTGACGCAGTTGCTGATGGTGGCGCGGACGCCGTACGTGCGCACCCACGCGCGCACGAGCATGTCGCTCGCCGCCTTGCTGCTGG
>Ga0256404_1007792_pt1 | contig 16644 bp, 13 predicted proteins | sample RumenRJG_01DNA_FD_185990 | JGI IMG/M metagenome (GOLD analysis project Ga0256404, IMG submission 185990) | Bovine rumen microbial communities from Lethbridge, Alberta, Canada - RJG_01 | ecosystem: Host-associated > Mammals > Digestive system > Stomach > Rumen | place: Canada: Alberta | collected...
CATCGTAGCAAGACAGATGGGTTTTTCAGCAATATACCGGCACTACCCCAGCCAAATACCAGGCAAATAACTAAAAGACGTAGGAGAGGTTGACGAGAAGAGAGGAGGCGGAGACGTGATATTTCGCGTAGCCGACCGTCAACTTAAAACGCTCCAGTTCGATACCACCACCAAGCGACAATCCGGCACCATGATTAGAAGACGTATCTTCGCCTTCATAAATCTTCATCTCACTGCTGCGACGGAAGTTATAGCCACCAGAGATAAAGATGGAAGAACCGAGATGGATGTCTGCACCCACAGCAAGGTGTTTGATAAATGCCTGATCCCAGTTGTTCAGACGTGCCAACGTAGCATGCAGCGTGAGCGGTGAGTTCGGCAACTGGCGACTGACACCCACGAGCAAGTCGAAAGGAATGCGATCAAACTCGTCGTCATAGGCTTTAATCTGACCACCCAAATTGCGGGCAACAGCAGACACCGACCAGCCGCGCTCTACGTCCTGATAGTTCAGGCCCAAGTCAATAGCAACGGCTGCCGACGAATAACTGCCAATAGTCGATGAGATAAGACGTCCAGTAATACCACCACTGATGCGGTCGGAGAGCAGGTAGGCAAAGGAGCCTGCCAAAGCTATATCCTTAGGTGAGAAAGTTCCCGTCTGCTGGTTGCTGGCGGTGGTTTCCTTGATTTCTCCATACGACATGAACTGTCCGCTAATACCCCACGAAGCGCGTTCCTTGTAAGCCTTGACAAACGAAGCCGAGGCAGTGGTACAACCCTCCATATAGGTCATAAAGTTGGCGTTCAGCGTCTTGTCGGAGACATTGGTGATGAGGGCAGGATTATGGAAGATAACCGTAGCATCGTCGTTGGTCAGCGACACATTGTCGCCACCCAATGCAGCGACATGGGCAGAGACGGGCAAACGCAGAAAGCTATACACTTCCTGCGACTCTTGTGCCTGCATGCTAACAGCAAACAGCAAACAGACAATAGCCAACAATCCTTTCTTCATCATCAATAATAACGGAGAAGTTAGGAAAAAATTATGAGACCACCAAAATTTATTGGTGGCCTCACTATTTTATCTATAAGAATTAGATCAGTTTCAGTGTGCCCATGAGGTAAACGAGGCCGAAGCCAAGAACCATGGAGATAACACCCATGATAACACCAATCTTAGCCATATCGTTCTGCTTGACATAACCCGTAGCGAAAGCCAGTGCATTCGGGGGCGTAGAGATAGGCAGAATCATGGCGCTCGATGCTGCGATAGCTACACCGATGAGGACGGTACCCGTACCACCGATAGGATCCAGCTTGTCGCCCATAGCACCGCAAACTACAGCGAGGATAGGCATCAACAGCGCTGCCGTAGCAGAGTTCGAAATGAAGTTCGAGAGCACATAGCAGATAGCACCACCCAGGAACAGGATAATCAGTGGTGAGAACTCGCCGAAGGGGATGCTCTCTACAGCGTTGGCTGCCAGACCAGAAGCATTCAGGCCGTAACCGAGGGCGAAGCCACCGGCAACCATCCAGATAACACTCCAGTTGATCTGCTCCAGGTCGCGCTTATTGATAACACCCGTCAGGGCGAAGATGCAGAACGGAAGCATAGCCACCGTGTTGGCATTGATGCCGGTGAAACGGTCGGAGAGCCAGAGTGCTACAGTGAGGATGAAAGTGAAGATAACCACCTTAGACTGGAAACCCTTCTGCATGCCACCGTCAATCTTCAGTTCGACAGTCTTCTGACTGAACGGGAAGAACTTCAGCAGCAGGCGCCAGCTGATGAACAGCAACAGGACAACCAGTGGGAACATGAACATCATCCACTGACCGAAGCCGAGACCCATATTCAGACCCTCAGGGTCGTTGAGGTACTTCAGTGCGATATTGTTAGGAGGTGTACCGATAGGCGTACCCATACCACCGAGGTTGGCGGCAACAGGGATAGACATGGCCAGTGCAATACGGCCCTTGCCCTCTGGGGGTAACTGACGGAATACAGGTGTCAGGAAGGTCAGCATCATAGCAGCAGTGGCAGTGTTCGACACAAACATCGAGAACAGACCTGTCACGAGCAAAAAACCGAGCAGCACCATCTCACTCTTCGTACCGAAGGGGCGCAGCAGCACCTTAGCCAACTGTGCATCAAGACCTGTCTTCGTAGCAGCAATAGCCAGCACGAAACCACCAATGAACAGCATGATAACGGGGTCTGCAAAGCAGGCCATCACGCCCTTGTATGAGAGCAGCTTGCCTACTTCCTCTTCATTGACCATCGGCGCTATACCACTATCCGTACAGAACAGCAACATGAGCACCATGATAGCAATAGACGTGGCCCATGAACTGACGATTTCGAGAATCCACATCAGCGTGGCAAAGGCGAAGATGGCAATGACGCGCTGCTGGACAACGGTGAGGTTCTCGATGCCAAACCACTCTGCCGGCATGTTCCAGAGAAATAATGTGACGAGCGCTACCAAGGCAATCTTGACAACGCGTTTAGTACCATCGGTAGGATGGTATTTACGTTGATGGCGCATAGCGTGATACGTATCAACGAGATGGAATCCTTTGTAATTATTGAACATGGTATGGTTATGTTATTATTTTTGTGAGTGCAAAGGTACAAAAAAGATGGGGAAGAAAAGCGTAAAACTGACACGCATTTTTGTATATATGCTGTATAATGTCACAAAAAAGACACTCCACTCTGCAGAACTTTTACATTTGCAAAGTGGAGTTGTCAAAAGTTGATTAAATAGTTAGTTATTTTATTGTAAATGAATCGACGTCAACATAGCCTCCAACTTTCTGGGTAGCGAAGTTAAAGAGGGCATACTTCGAACCCATGAAGAAGCGTTGCCAGTCGAAGCGCATGCGATAGTCGTTACCCATCTTCTGCCAGTTCTCACCATCGAGACTGTAATAGAAGGTAGCGATGTCCGTACGTGGCACGAAATTGCCATCGATGCGCAGCCATATTTTATTGGTTGTTAATGGTATACTCTCAATTATCTTCTCTGTGGCAGACTCCACTGCCTTGTCGCGCGGCGACAGCTTGACAGAGAGCTCAGCGGCACAGAGCGTCAGCTTCTTACCGTCCTTCTTAATCATCAAAGCACCTGTCTCATCATTGAAAGCAGCAAAACCAGCACGGTCGCCAGCTTTCATGTGTGACAAATCAAGGACGACAACAGCACTACACTGCGGACCTTTCATACGCTGAGTCAGCGTATTAGGAGCGAGGTAGAGGTTGGGAACGACACGACTGGTCTTCAGACGCAGGAATCCAGGACGCTCGGTCAGTGACCAAGCAGTATTGACGGGGTTATGGTTCCACTGCCAGTGCAAACCAAGCTTCTCAGCAGAGAAGTCGTCACTGCAGATGATTGATTTCTCAGGTTGACCACTTACTAAAGGACGCACCTTGTCGGGTACACGTCCCATCTCATCACCCAGCATAGGCCAGCCGTCAATCCAGCGGACAGGCGACAGCGTCAGTACACGGCCAACACCACCACGATCCTGGAACATAATGCCGTACCAGTCACCATCGGGTGAATCGACGATAGTACCTTGTGCCAGATAAGAGAAACCGCCGAAGTCAGACTCCAGAATGGTGGTCTTCTCATATGGGCCATGGATATCGTTAGCACGGTAGCATACCTCACGGCGATGACGTCCCGGTGCATAGACGTGGGAAATCATCAACAGGTAGTAGCGACCGTTATGCTTGATAACACGTGAACCTTCCAGCAGGCCTGTCTCGTCGGCCTCACGCTGGAATATCTGCATGTGCGTACCCTCAATGACATCGGAGAGGTCGGGCTTCAGCTCCATCAACTCACCCGTACCATAGACGACATACACACGGTTGTCATCATCAAAGAACAGCGAGCAGTCGTGGAAGTGACGCATACGCGATACCAGTGTCCATTCACCGGCAGGGTCTTCAGCACTATAGATATAGGTGTCGCCCATAGCACCACGCTCGTTGGGAGCGAAAAGTACATAGAAGCGACCATTGTGGTATTTCAGAGAAGTTGCCCACTGACCACGACCATAGACGGTACCTTCCTGCAAGTCGTACTTAGGTGAGTCGGTGAGACGGTCATAGACGTAGCCAATAGTCTCCCAGTTCTTCAAGTCCTTGGAGCGCATAATCGGAGCACCAGGCATCAGGTGCATGGTGGTGCTCACTAAATAATAGGTATCGCCTACGCGTATGATATCGGGATCGGGCACATCAGCCCACAACATCGGGTTCTCAACAAAAAATCCGTCTGAGCTGCTGGGACGCTTCCCAGCAGCATCAACGGTTACAAAACAAACTACTAATGATAATATTACTACTAAAACAAATCTTTTCATACAAAACGGATGGTCAAATAACCGGGTGCAAAGTTATATACTTTTATTTAAAGTGGCTTTCTTTTTTGTTTCATCTAATTTCCCAAATGTAACAAAATCCCCCACGCGGTTGAAAAATAAAACTTTTTGGTATTTTTTTCTGTTTTTCTATTCGCCACGTATGGTCTTTACCAGGCTCATCAGTCAATAATGTAACATTATTCCCTTTGAAGTTGAGAGCAACTTCCTTGACACTGTCCGTACCATTAATACCTGCAAGATACCATTTGTTACCACTGCGACGGGCCATGATGACATATTCACCAGGGTAACCGGCAATGAAACGCGTCTCATCCCAAGCAGCAGGCAGCGTTGACAAGAACTGCTGTACTTCCTGAGGCTGGGCGAGATAGCTCTCCGGACGGTCGGCCAAGTGTTGCAAGGCACTCTCGAAGAGCACCGTCAATGCGAGCTCATGACCGTGGGTCGTGATATGTGGATGCTGCGAATCGCTGAACGTACAAGGCGTATAGTCCATCGGACCTATGACATTGCGGGTAAAGGGCAGCGTAGCATTATGGCAGGCTGCCTTATTGGTGAATGTCGCTACGTTGTTATACCACTCAGCCCCATAGACGCCCTCGGTACTCATCAGATTCGGCCAAGTACGCTGCCAGCCACGTGGAATAGTAGCACCATGGAAGTTGACAAGCAAATGGTGCCGGGCAGCACTCTCTAAAAGGTCGAGCTGGAAGTCCATATTGCGCTGGTTGTCGCCAGAAAAGAAGTCAATCTTCACACCAGCCACCCCCATCTTCTCCAACCAAGCGAATTCCTTCTCTCGGTCTTCGGGTTTGTTCAGGCGGTACTTCGGTGTAGGAGCACCATCAACCCACCCTATCGATGAGTTATACCAGATAAGGGGCTTGACACCTTTTGACTTGGCGTAATTGATGGCATCCTCTATGGTTTTACCCTCGTTAGAAGCCACCTTGTCCATCTCATCCCATTCGGCATCGATAAGCACGTATGGCAGACGGAGCGTTTCCGCCATATCGACATATTTCTTAATGATATTATAGTCGTTAGAGCCGTGGTTGTAAGCCCAGTAAATCCACGACACTACACCTGGCTGTATCCAACTGGTGTCGGCAATCTTGCATGCATCACTGACATCAGTAATCAGCGTCGATTCCACCACATCAGCCAGTTTTCCGATAATCGCCACACGCCAAGGTGTGTGGTCGCTGGTTTCGCCAGCGACATGCTCTGCCTCCACAACCTTGAACAGCTCACCGTCGTTATACAAACACGACGCACTCTGTCCGTGCTCTATATTTGCCTCCGAAATTAGCACAAAAGTGTCATCAACAGGTTCCAACAATGCCGGATATCCCCAGCGGTTGTTCCATCCCTCGGCAGATTTAAAGGTGCCGCTATACGATGGTACGGGGGCTACCTTATAGGTCGTGGACAGGGGAAAGAAACCCTCATAAGAGTCGCACCACTGTTGCATCCAGCGGCGAGTACCTTCGGGAATGCGGTAGGCGATAGATGGCTGAGGGCTGATGGATAATGTTCTAAATGCAATACCATCGTTATAGACACGGAGCACGGTAGTGCCAATCTGGTATTCGTTAGCCTCGTTGGTACAGTGGCTTCGCTTACCCGTCAACATCTGGTAGTCAGTCTTGATACGCTGTGTCAGCGTTATCGCAGCGATGGCGTCGACACCGGCCTCAGCGATGTCGAGCACCTGCTGCTTTTCATAACATACTTTTAAAGCGTGACCGTCAACAGTCACTGTTATCTTACCATTGGGTGAGCTCATGGGAGCAGCCATTGCCCCCACAGCCACCATCAGGAATAGTTGAATGAATAGTTGTTTCATTGGGTTAGTTTTTTCTGGGTGCAAAGTTACAAAAAATCCACAAGACTCAGCTATATGCTTTGTCTCATGGACTTTTTCTCATGTATCATATTTTATAATTTCGCTATCATCGCGGCTCCACATGCACGGCAATATGGGTCTCTCTACCATATCGACTACGCAAAAGCTGCTCTACTTCCGAGGCTTTGTCGTGGGCTTCACGCAGCGTAATGTCGGCATCCATCAGGATATGCAGTTCAATAGCATAATGATTACCGATGCGACGGGTACGCAGGGCATGAGGCATATTCACACCATCAACAGAACCAGCCAGTCGGAGTATCTCCTCCTCCACCTCGTCGGGCAACGACTGTTCCAATAGGTCGCCAATACCACGGCGCAACAGTTCGATAGCCACCTTGACGATGAACAGACCAACGATGATAGAAGCTACAGGATCGAGCACCCTCCAGCGCTGACCAAGGAAGATAGCGCCACCGATGCCGATGGCCGTACCAACGGACGATAGAGCGTCGCTGCGATGGTGCCACGCATTAGCCTCAACAGCCTGCGACTGCAATTGGCGGGCCTTCATCATGGAATAGTGATAGACTGCCTCCTTCAACACGATGGATAGCAGAGCTGCCCACAGTGCCAGCGTTCCTGGCGCCTCCAACTGTTCACCACCTGCCCAAGCAACAATCTTCAAGATGCCCCCATAGACGATGCCGACAGCTACCACCAACAATGCCACACCGATAATGGTCATCGCCAACGTCTCATATTTACCGTGACCGTAGTCGTGCGACTTATCCTGCGGCTTGCCGCTGATATGCACAAAGACAATGACGATGATATCGGTGATGAAGTCGCTGAGCGAGTGGACGGCATCAGCCACCATCGCAGCACTATGACCAAGGATGCCTGCCACAAACTTGAAGACGAGTAGCACCACATTGACCACTCCGCCCACCAGCGTCACCTGATATATTTCTTTCTGTCTTTCCATCGTTTATTTCATTTGCTGCAACAATCGTGCCAGTTCTTCGAAGTGGAAGGGATCAACTTTGATGTCAAGCAGTTCCCCGTTGCGGTTGAAGAGCTTGTAGGTGGGGAAGCTATGGACGTTCAGATAACGTTCGATAGCATCTTGTTGCTCGCCAGGCAGGTTGTAATGGGCCACATTAGGACCGCTGACGTTATATTCCTTGATGACGTTCTCCCATGCCGTCTGCGGACTGCTGTTGGCCAGATAGAGATACTGGATATCGTAGTCCTTCAGGCGTGCATACTCCTCAGTAGAGTGACTAAGGGCTTCCTTACACGGTCCGCACCACGTCCCCCAGATATCCAAGAGTACGAACTTGCCCTTATAAGGTTCGAGGATCTTCTTCAGCAATGCCTCACCCTCAGAGATATCCTTGAGATTGTCCGACGACTTGAGCACCAGTTTATCGTACTCGCGGTTCTCTATAGCGAGATAATGGTCGTTCTGCTTTTCAATCATCGCTATGCAGATAGGATTGTTGATCATTGTCTTAATGGTATCCAAAACGCTGGGTGCCAGTGAGGTGCGCTCATGGTCAATACGACTGAGGGCCTGTCGGGTGAGCCAGATGTTCTTGATAAACGGTTCAGCACCTAGTGAGTCGAGTGCTGCAAGATGGTTCTTCAAGTTACTGATGAGCAAACCACCATAGACGATCTTCTGGGATCTTGGTGTTTCGAGAATCTTATTCACCTCCTTCATCACACCGGCATTCAGCGAATCGAGTTCACGGGATTTGCGTATCTTCGCCTCATCGGTAGGCTCAGCATCAATGATGGGTGTCACTTCGTCAATCCATTTCTTCCAACGTATGAGCACTGCCAGTTCCTCGTCGTTGGAAGCGAACTCCTTGTAGTGGTCACGAAGACTAAAAGCGGATATGCCATTGCGTGCCCGTACGGCATCGTCGATATAGTCGTTCAGGAATCCACCGAGGTCGCGGTGCAGGGTATAGGGTTTTTCTATCTTCGTCCAGAACATGTCGTAGGCAAAGTGACGGGCATGGTCAGAGAGCTGCATATCTTTGGCACGGAAGCGGGCCTGACCAAAGGCACGTGCCTGCTGCGTCAGCGTGTTGCCCTTTCTGTATAGGTTAAAGCGAGTGGAGAGCGTAGGATGCTGCTCACAGAGCGCGTCGATGTTGGCGTATTGTGTCTTGATGAGACTATCGACCGAGGTAATGTATGGTTCAAAGAGTTCTGTATCTCCCTTGCCGGCAGTCTCCAGTCCATCATACATATTGATGGTCTTCCAGTCGAGCGGATATTTAAAGAGTTCGTTCTGCAGGCGGCAGTCGTCACCCATGAAGAAACGGCGACCCTCTTTGAAGTCGTAGAGCAGGAAGTAGGTCTTGCCAGGCTCGAACATAGTACGGACGAAACAGCGTTGCCAGTCCATGAAGAACTCCGTTGTGTTCAAGACAGGAATCTTTATGCAGAAGCGTCCCTGTTCGTCTAAGTCGGCATAGACAGCCTTTTGTTCGTCGGTATAGAGGTCTTGATAACCGAAATCGAAAGTCTTCAGTTGCTTGAATTGCTCCGGCATATCCTTGACCCAACCCACAACGGTGATGGTGTCCTCCTTATAGCCAGAGTCCACAAAGCCTGTACGGGTGTCCTTCGTGGGATAATCGGGCAGAAAACGACTGGTGATCATCGAATACACAGCCTTATTGTTGCCAATCTGTATCGTGCGCATACCTTTCTTATCTTTACCCACCACAACCTTCAGCTCGTCGTTACCATTGGTCATAACGATGGTTGCTTCGCCAGTTTTTTGGTTCACGTCGCGCTTCTTGTAGTTCCAGAACTTACAGTCGTAGATGGCACAATCCTCGAAGAAGGCAATCTTCCAGTTGCCCTGGTTGTCGCGCCAATAGGAAGGAAAGAGCTGCTTCCAACGTTCCTCCACAGGTTTGATGCCCTTAATCTGGAAAGCACCCTGGCCGTCGCCCTCGATAAAGTCGAACACCTTAGTGTCCTTAGGCAACGGTGGGAAATGGAACGCCATATCCCGCTTGTAGTCCTTGTTTGTCTGTACAAACTTGTTGAGTTCTATGCCATCGGCAGAAGTGATGGTATAACGCTGCTCCCCTACTTTCAGATAACTATCGCCAGCAAACTGAAAGCTAAAGTCAGGATAGTCCGAACGCTCCAGGGCAGTGATATACACCACGGTTTCGTTGTCCTTCAGTTCCACCTTCGTCACATCAAGGGCGAGATTGAAGAATCCGTCGCCGTTACTGTTTCCATACTCGATGGTGGGCTGCTCCCACACCACATCTTTCGCCTGCCCCACCATAACGATGAGGGCCAACAGGATGATTAATAATAGTTTTTTCATATTCGTTAGATTTGTATAATTAGCGGTCCTTATTTGTGTGTTACCTTGCGACCATTGATAATATTGACACCCTTGCGTGGCGTCGTTACCTTACGACCTGACAAGTCATATATTTGACTATTGGACAATTTACTATTTACTGTTTTACTAATGCCAGCAGGAGCAGTAGAGACAACGTCGATGTAGTCGATATCGAGCAGTCCTTTGGAGACCATTGCATCGGCCTGACCTTTGATAATATTCTCACTGATATTCACGCCGAAGGTGTTCCACGAACTCCAGCCCATCGTGGGCCCCTCCTGGCCTACTGCCACGCCAGCCACCATCAGGGCAGTTCCCAACATGATTTTCCTGATACTCATAGTGTTGTTTTCTCGTTAGTTAGTATTCCGCCTGCAAAGGTAATCATAATTAGGGAAAATTACCCACAATTTCCCCTAATTTCTTTCCATAAAAGATGTTATTGTTTCTTCGGCGTCAGACTGAAGCGGTAGGCCAGCGAGAACATCACATAACGACGCATGTTGTTCGTCCACGTCTCGTAGCGACCATTGGAGTTGACGTAGTACTGCCACTGCGATACCTTTCCCAGCAAGTCGTAGCCCTTGACCTTAGCCACCCAGCGCCCTTGCTTCCACGACTTCGTCAGCGTGGCATCCCAGTAGAGGCGGTTGTCGTTCATATCTGCCTCCGCATAACCACGGCGCGAGTGCATTTGCAGGTCAGTATCGATGGTGAAGTGCCACGGCAACTGGTAGTTGGCATTGAAGCCGTAGTTGAAGTCATAGGTATCGACGGCCAAACCGTCAACGGCAATGCTGCGGTGGAAATGCTGCCATGAACCGCCTGCCAGCAGGGTGAAGGTCAGCTTGTCTTTCTGGTAGCGCACATTCGGCGAGAAGTTCAGACGCGTACTGGTAACACGGTTGCGTTGCGGCTCTGACATTCCGGCAATAGCCGACATATCGGTACTCTGCGTGATAGAGCTACCCAGATTACCACCAATATGCCAGAACTTTTTCTTACCAAGAGCACGGCTGAAGTCGATGCTACCGCTGAGGTTCCAGTTGCCGTTGATATTCTCCGTCCACGAGGTATAGATACCCGTCGTTGCATCGTAAGTATAGGCATTAGCGAAGGCATTGCGCTGGACATTACCATTCAGGCTGATGTTCAGCTGCTGGTCTGTGCTGTCCTTACGACTGCGATAGCTGGCATTAAAGGTCCAATAGGTCATCGGTTCCAAATCAGGATTACCCAGACTGATGTTCAGCGGATTGGCCGTCGACTTGATATCCACCAACTGACGGATGCTCGGCATGTTATGATAGCACTGTGCATAGGCGCTGATGGTTTTGTGCCAGTTGTCGAAAGAGTACTGGAAGTTGAAGTACATCTGTGGCAGGTTGTAGTTCTTCTGCACAGCGGCTTGTATCTGGTCGTTCTCATAGGTCATGTGATTACGACGGAACGACTCTGCGAAATAACCATAGATAAAGAAGTAACGACCCTCCATTTGTTTACTGAAATTTATTCCCAGACGCAACATCTGCGCATTCACGCGTTGTCCTTCCTCCGAAGAGTTCGGACGGTCAAGAACCTGCTGCAACACATCATCGGTAGGCAGACTGCCGAGTGCATTCGGTCCATCAACAGCCCAGTCTGGTCCCAGCCAGTCGAGACGGTAAAGGCGATTATCGTTATTGTTCCAGTCGTAGGTCATAGAAACAGAAGGCGTCAGATAGAGATTCTCGGTAAGCGCGATGCGGTAGCCCACGCTTCCGTTAAAACTATAACTCTTCGACGGGCTGTCATTGAACTGGTTACGCTGGTCGATAGTACCCGTATTATAAAAGGTGTAGTGATTCTGCGAGAAAGAGTGAGCATTCCAATAGCGACTGACATAGCCACCGAAATCAAACTCCAGCATGTCGCCCCACGGCATTTTGAACTCAATGTTGTTGCTCAGGTTCAGCGACATGCGGTCGCTACGGCTCTGACTGAGACTGCGGCTCAGGTTAATCTTATCACCAAACAGCACGTCGCGGGCGGTCAGTGAGAAACCCTCGCTGTCATAGTGGCTATGAGAGTAGTCAAAGTTCAGCCACGAATAGACGAAGAACGGTTTCTGCAGCTGGAAGTTGTTGCGCACATTCATCGAGAACGGCCGACTGTTGTTCACATTCTCACTCTGTCCGAAGGTGCTGGCACCTGACAGGAAGTTCTCCGACTGGGTATTTCTCTCCTGGTGGTTGTCCTCCCACTTCAGGTTATACTCCAGCGTATTCGTGGCACGCTCCTCTGCGCTGTTCAGCGTCCAGAGTCCACCCACTTGGTGTACCTTGCGGTCGCCAGAAGCCTCGGTGCGTCCACGCTCATTACCCTCGCGGTCGTAGTCGATATACTCGTTCAGGTTATTCGAACCGCCAAAGAGTACCGCACGGCTATGGTCTGAATAGCGCAGTCCGAAGCCCTTACCCTTATAGCGTTTGTCTGTACCATAACCACCCTCAACATATACCGTACCACCCACGCGGTATTCCTTCTTCAGCACCACGTCCATCGTATATTCCTTCTGCTCTACGTCGTGCCCCTCAAACTTGCTCTTGGGTGTCTGCTTGTCATAGACCTGCACGTTCTTCACTGTGTAGTACGGCAGGTTCTCCAGCATCATCTTGTTCTTGCCCTTGAAGAAGTCGGCACCGTTCAGCGTCAGGTTCTCTATCTTCTTGCCATTGACGAATATCTCGCCGTTGTCCTTCAGTTCCACACCTGGCAACTGCTTGATGAGTCCGTCGAGCATCGAGCCCTCAGGAACGTTGAAGGCATCGGCATTATAGATAATGGTATCGCCCTTATATACCATCTTCACCTTCGTGGCCTTCACCACCACCTCCTGCAATGAGCCGCCGTCCTTGTCGTAGTTGCTACGCTGGATACGGTGCATGCGCAGGGCAGGCAGTTCGAAATAGCGGTTTCTGCCAATGCGCTTCACCTCGTAGTCCATGTAGGTGGTCTCGTAGTCGGTGTGGGTAGCCTTGATGATATATTTACCTGGGCGCGCAGGCACCTTAGCCTCCCAGTAGGTCTTATCGAAACCCATGTAGGTACGGTAGCCATAGACGTTTGCCGTATCGACCAGCACGGAGTCTGTGTCCAGCACAAAGACCTTCAGCGAGTCCTGTGGTACGGCAGCTTTGGTAAACGTATCGATGATGTAGCCATACAGCTCCGTCTTCTTCTCTTTCTTCTTCGCGTTATCCTGAGAAAAGCCCGCCACAACGATGGTGGCGAGCAGAATGGTTGATAATAATTTTTTCATAGTTTGGTGTTGGGGGACTGCTATTGCAGCAGGGTTTTACTCATTTCGTTCATGTATTTCTGGATAATTTTGTTGACGGTTTCCTGAGTCTTCTGAGCTGACTTGGGCAACTGATCCTGACCTAACATCCGTGTAAGACCTTTGTTCTGCTCGGTATAGAATTCCAGAATTTCCTTATACAGTTCGCTCCACGCCTGCGACTCTTCGTTCTTGGGCATTTTAATGCCTTTGACGACCTTGATGACATCTTGGAATTGCTTGTCCAACTCCTTATTCTTCTTGGTGATGTTGTCGAAGATGGCACCCTTGTTCGCCCAAGAGACATTTTTCGCATCAAGCCGCTGGTAGAGGCTCATTATCTCCTCTATCTTCATCTCTGCAAGCTCCATGATAGGCTTTAACTGCACCCTCTGACCCTCTGTAGGTTTGAAAGACGGACTATCTTCCACCTTGACAGCATTGGGTTCTATCAGGCTGTGACCCGACTGGCGACCTACACGACGCTCGTAGTCCTTGTCTTCGTCGTAGTAACCGTTATGGACGGTAATGTTATAAGTCTCGCCAGGCACAAAGTCCAGATCAATCCATGCAGAGCAGAGCTCACCGTCAGGGAAGATGCAGCGCAGACGACCTACACAGGGCTTGGTAAGTTCTGTCTGCCACTCGAAGCGCTTGTTGACCACAGGAACACAAGCTACATACTCATGATCTTCAAGATTGTAGAGGGCTTCACGCGACTCAGCGATATAGATATTGTAGAGCGAGTCCTTGATATTCTCATCGACGCGACCAACAATCTTAAACATCCTGCTCTCGGCAGCCTTCTCGTACATATCGGGGCGCAGGGAGGTAATCATATAGATAGTACCTTCTATTTCGTCAGTATGCTCCCAAACGATGGCATAAGCGTCGCGCAACTGCGGGTTCTCAGGATTCTTGCAGCACATCAGCCACATCTCCTGGTTTTTATTGGTGCGAATACGCTGCGTGCTTTGATTCGTGCCGTTGTTGGTTATCACCTTCAGTGAGAACAACTCGTTGCTGCCTGGCTGAACATGCAGGAACTGGTATGCCAAAGGTTCCTCTTTCGGAAAGTTGATGGCCACAGCATTCATCACATTGTCGTTTTGGATGCGGTTTGCCGAACAGCGGAAAGGCACGATTTTTATGCTCGACTCGATGATATTTGTGTTGGGATTGCGATTGACAGAGTAAACCTGTCCCTCGTTCTGGCCAAACTTCTGGATAATGGCGTTCAGCGTAAAAATAACAGTCTCAGGCTTCTTCTGAGGGGCGGCCGACGAGTCGGCACTAATGGTTGTGACGGCGCTGCAAGCAATGAGCAGCATAACGATAATTCGTTTCATAATATTTTAATTTTGTGCTGTTTGTTCTTGATTGTGTTTTGCTATCTCCAGTTCCAGTTCCACCCACTTCAGATAGGCCTCGTCGGCCTGCTTCTTCAAGAGGGCGATTTCCTCTGGAGTATATTGGTAGTTCTCTGGGCGAGTGATGGGAATGTCGCGCTCTGTCAGCGTCTTTGTCTTGACCTGGGCAACGGTCTTGGCTTGAGCAACGGTCTTGACCTGCGCTACTTGCTCCGTCACTACGGCCTCAACAGGTGCGGTTTCCTGTGCTACCAACTGCTGGGGGGCAGTAGAGGGAGCTATCAGCTTGCGCATCTTCAGTTTCTGACGCTTAGCGGGAGTGATGGGCTTTGCATCCGGCAATGCCTTTATCGGCGTTTCAGGCTTCACTACCTTCTTTTTCTCCACCTTCTTTTCCACCTTGGCAACTATCTCCTTCTCACCCATCGACTCTCTGGGAGGCATCAGTAACACCACCAGCACGCCTGCCACACAGGCCGCAGCCAGCCAGGGCCAGAGTCGGCGACGTTTGTTTCTGGCGGTTTTGCCGTCAGACTCAGTGGCAAAACCACTGGGAACACCCATTTTCTGCATCACCCTGGCGTTGAGGTCGGCAGGCATCTGAGGACGCTCTGCCTCCTCCTGACGGATGGCGTCACGCAGGCTCTGGTCCTGCTGTAGTAAAGCTTTGAGTTTGTCCTCGTTCATGACTGTAACATTTTTATGATTTTACAAAGTTTCTTTCTCGTTCTGCTCAGCTTCGAGGCTACCGTGGTGGGCAGCGACTCGGTGACGTAAGCAATCTCCTTGAGGCTCATCTCCTCATAATAGAACATCGTGATAATCGCTCGTTCCTCAGGTGGCAGGTGTTTCAGCGCTGCCCTGATCAGCTGTACCGTTTCCTGGTTGGCGTGTCCTAAGGTCTCGTCCACCTCTTCGTCTGACAGCGCCTCCGCCTCATGGCCCCTATCTTCGAAGTAGATGACGGGCAAGGCCTTATGTCGGAGGAAACTGATAGACTCGTTATAGGCTATTCGTGATATCCACGTCCTCAGCGACGACCGCTCCGCATCATACTTCCCGATGTTCTGGAAGACCTTGATGAAGACATCCTGATACACCTCCTCAGCATTCTCCTGCACAGGGATGAGTCGCATCACCTGCACATAGACGTCACGGCCATATTGGTCGAGCATCTGCTGCTGGGCTTTAGGGTCTTGCTTGCACAACCCCTCTATCAGGTGTGTCTCTGTATCGGCCATGATTGTCTGTTCTCTACCTATATATACGCAGAAAATGAAAGAAACATTGCAATAGTCAGAAAAAAATTGATATAGTTAGTCGCTTCATCATAAAATTTTCTACAAAGTTAGCAATTCCTTTTCGAAAGCAGCAAGCCCTGACATTGTTTTAACATTCATTGTCGTCAATTCCTCGCAGAATTCTCACCCATCACCGTTGATTTAACTTTACTTTAGCCTTTAGCATCCTCATTCCCCTTCATCTCGTTTCTGCCTCGTTATTAGGCTGGTAAGCACTCCGTACTAGGCTGATATGTCGCCGTATCAGGCTTATACGCTCGTGTATCAGGCTTATACGGCGGCGTATAAGCCTAATAACGGGTGCGCGCAAGGCTTATAACGGATAGTTACCAGCCCAGTAACGAGTTTCTTCAGTTCAGCCTCGTCGTGCTCAGTAAAGTCGTTACAAATAGCCGCTACAAGATGTGACAATTGCCCCTTGTTACAGCCCGAATCTGCTACCAGATTGGCCATTAAGCCACACATCTCCAGCCATTTGTTGTCAGGATACTGAAATTCTGCGCCGCTCATATGTGCGCCAAGGATAGGGAAAAACATCGGAACCAGGGGTTCGTGCATGTCTTTTGAGGCCTGTGAGAGGAGGATTTTGATGCATTCTGTACCTTTTCCAAGGTTAGGCATCTCGGGAGCCTTGTTTTTACTGATATCGTATCTCATTGTTTTTCAGCTTTTTAGATAAATAATACTTGTTGAATCTTACAGTCTTACAATCTTACAGTTGTTTTTTAAGGGGTGCGCTTTCTTTTAATAATATATATAATTATCTATATATCAATTAGTTATATATTATAAGAGGGAAATGTGGACCCCTTTTTTTGAATTGTAAGATTGTAAGACTGTAAGGAATACTCACTCTTCCTCTACCAGGCCACCCAGTGCCATGCAGAGTTCGTTATACACGCCGAGGGCATAGCGCTCCAGGGTGAGGTCTTCTCTCAAGTGCACACGGGGACAGTCCCCCTGTGCACAGGAATCGGTGAGGAGCTTGATTTCTCATTCTCTTT